>Ga0196901_1001632_pt1 | contig 11208 bp, 10 predicted proteins | sample CB_VirMetaG_FD_169099 | JGI IMG/M metagenome (GOLD analysis project Ga0196901, IMG submission 169099) | Freshwater to marine saline gradient viral communities from Chesapeake Bay - CB_1504_1 Viral MetaG (v3) (version 3) | ecosystem: Environmental > Aquatic > Marine > Coastal | place: USA... | reverse complement strand
GCCAGAACCATTAGTTTTGATAGCCTGCCCGCTACTACCATCGGCGACAGGGAAATCATACGCTGACACCGCGGCTGCTAGGTTTGAGTCATAGCCCAACACATCAACGCCAGGTTCGAGGTCTAGATTGGCGCGGGCGGTAGCAGCGTTAGTTAAATCAGAAAGGTTATTTGATTTAACGAGTACAGTCGTGTGGAAATCCGCATCATCTGCAATAGCGGCTGCCAATTCATTCAAAGTATCTAGCGCTGCTGGCGCACTATCAATAATCCCCTGTACGTCGAAAGAATAGTCGAGACTAGTCCAAGCTGTGGTTCCGTCGCCAATCTTAAGTCTGCCAGTATCGGTCTCATATCCCGGCTCGCCATCGGCTAGCGTAGGATTACTACTAGTCCAATTAGTGGCCGTGTCACGACGTAGTTGCATGCGTACATCAGTCATCTCTTGCCCCTAGTTATATTTAATTAATAATTTTGTAGATGAAATAGCTCGGCCGGCGATAATGCTAGGATCATCTGCTGTGTCACTGAGCGATCCATCGGACTGAACATAATAAGTCGTGCCGGGAGTCAAGCCGCTTTGTGCATCATCAACAGATCCGGCAATTTGAATAGTTGCTGTAGATGAATCAGCATAATTGCCGGCAGAAATACCGACATAATTATTTGCGGTCAATGCCGGCTCGCCGTAAAAAGCAAGTACAGATAAGTCGTTTCCGGTGTCAGCAACAAACCCATAAAAAGCGTTCGGGCCCATGCAAGCAGTTGTGTAGTCGTTTTCCGCCCCAGCAAACGCCCCTATATCCGCATCTAATGTAATCGTAGTCCCTGATGTAGTCCATGTCCTGAAACGTACATACGGCGCCGATTCGCAGGCAAAAAATACACCTGGAAAGGCCGGAGCGAATAAGAACGGAGAAGACGTAATAGAAGAAAGCCCTTTATTTGAGGCTAAGTTTACAGCGGGGCCTGCCGTAACTGTTGTTCCAGATATGGTACAGGCAGACATATAGGCATATGTCGAAGCAGTTACGCCGTACAAAACCATCGCAAGCTGTCTGTATGGATCCCACGCGGCGCGGATTCTGCCAAAAGTTGTGACAGATGTAGCGGTTCCAGCATTTTCCACAGTCACTGTTGTTCCTGAAACGGAGGCGACAACATACGCTACTTTATAATTAGTGGTGTCCCAATAAAAACAATATTCGAGCCCTCCAACAGAAAACGATGCCCCAATGGCCCCTTGTGAACTACCGCAATTCGAGAGCGCTGACGTAAACGAAACGGGTGTTCCGGCGGTAATAGTAGTGCCGCTAATAGAGACCGCTGTGGCGTATATTAAATCGTCAACGGCGTTGCCAGTAAACACGATTACATTTCCGTTGGCAGCAACGTGGGCGCTATTATGCTGATTCGCACTGGTTTGTATGTCTACGCCAGTACCTACTATCGGGGTCCCGTCGTTATAATCAATTACAAACGCGATGAATTTAGCCGCTACTGATTCATAGTGTACATAGAAGAATTTGTTATCTCCTAAACTGACAATAACTGCAAACGGCAGTGCAGCTCCAGGGTTAGTGAAACTAGCCGGGGCCGTTTCACTCAGTACAGTGAAAGTTCCATCGCCGTCATCCGATAGAAAAAGTAAGTTACTCTGCGAGCCATCTTCTGCAAAAACGTTGCAAATAATGCCGCTAACAGGGTCTACTGCGGCTGCCCCAGCATGATAGTATGGCGTCTGCGCACCAAGGTCGAATTCCGTTTCCCATGAACTATCTTTCGAGAAAGCTGCAGCACCTGCGTTTGATACAGTACCGTCGGCATTTACAATGCATGGGTCGCCATCTGAGATGCTTCCAGAGGCTGTTGCGGTAAATATACCTGACGCTTCAGGTGGGTCTTGGAATGAAGTAGTTCCAGCCCCGTTCGTCTGCAGCAGCTGATCTGCACTGCCATCGGCAGCTGGTAAATCTACGGCAGACAAGAAACTTGCTAAATTTGCATCGTAAGCCTGAATGTGTGTACCGGGTACCGCTCCGAGATTCGTACGTGCAGTAGCTGCGTTTGCGACGCTCGCGAGGTTGTCCGTCTTAGTAAGAACGCTAGAAGAAAACGAAGCGTTGTCGCTAATAGCAGCCGCGATTTCGTTCAGAGTATTCAGAGCAGCAGGCGCTCCATCAATCAGCCCTTCAAAATCGAAAGAATACGCCAAGGAAGTCCATGCGGTAGTACCATCGCCAATCTTAATTTTGCCAGTATCGGTTTCATAACCAGGCTCGCCAGCGGCGAGCACAGGGTTGTAAGTAACCCAATCTGATGAAGTATCGCGGCGAAATTTAAGTCGAGATAGATTAATAGCCATAATTATCCTTGCGCCGTACCGCCTTCAATAGTTAAAAACGGAATGTAAGTAGAAGTCGCGCTACCAAAATCCGCAGTAGAATCGGGGTCGTACGTAGAACTTGAAGAACCCCCATCCGCATAAGTATAAGTAACGGGTATTTCCGCCCAGCTAGCATCCGTGCCATCAGTAGTTAGATACTTGCCTGAATTGCCCGATTGATCTGGTAGGGAAACAGGAGCATCAGCGGCATCCCAGCGGTTGTTGTCGTTATCCCACGTCAATAACTGCCCATCAGAAGGGGTCATTGTGTTGACGTCGGACAAGTCCTCGATCGACTGCCCAGAAATACCGATCAAATACCCTACAATAGAATGGTCGCCCCAGCCGTAAGCCGTATCCCAGTTAGTCTGAGATGTAGTGGTCGGAATGGCATAGCCAGTGTCAAGGCTGATAGCCAGAGTACCGCTAGAGGTAATCGGAGAACCAGAAACAGTCAAACCAGTTGGAACCGTAGCGGCTACGCTAGTAACTGTGCCTGTGTTCGTGGTGTAACCACTTGGGTTACTTGCCAAATAGAATGCCGTGGCTTCGTTCCCATCGAGGGTATCTGCATCTAAACCAGAGCCAGTGCCATCAACGGTCTTGATTGCTGTGAGCAAGTCAGATGCACTTGAGTAGGTTTCAGTCGCGATGTAGTCAGTACCTGCTACTGCTGCTGAGATTGTGCCAGCGCCATTAGCTTTTACGATGCCTGTGATTGCGCCAACTACCGGGTCTGTTTCAGTGTAGCTGGTTAAGTAGCCAGCAGATGCGTGATTTCCCCAGCCGTAAGCAGTATCCCAATTTGACTGAGATGCAGTAGTTGGGATTGCATAACCAGTTTCAAGGCTGATAGCCAGCGTGCCGTTAGATGTGACCGGAGATCCAGAAACAGTCAGACCTGTTGGAACCGTAGCAGCAATGCTTGTGACCGTGCCTGTGTTAGTAGTATATCCAGCGGGGTTGCTTGCCAGGTAAAAAGCGGTTGCTTCATTGCCATCAAGCGTGTCTGCGTCTAATCCAGAACCAGTGCCGTCAACGGTTTTGATTGCTGTCAGCAGATCAGATGCGCTGGAATATGTTTCGCTTGCAACATAATCAGTACCGGCTACTGCCGCTGAGATATTCCCAGCACCGTCGGCTTTGACAATACCTGCGATCGCGCCAACTACAGGGTCTGTTTCTGTATAGCTAGTCAGGTAACCAGCAGATGCGTGGTCACCCCAGCCATAAGCGGTATCTGCATTAGTACCTTGGGCAGTAGTAGCGTAGTCACTGTCGTGATTGTGATCGTCAAGCGTTTCCAACGCAGCCTGAACATCATTGTCAGCGCCGCTGAGAAGCCCATTGAAGTTGCTGGTGTCAACAATGATGTCCTCAGCATCATTGGCATGAGAAACAACATTAACCGGAACAGGTAGGTTTGAGCGTACTGGTGCGCTGCCGCCGAATTGGAACGAGTAAGCTGACCCAGACGGATTGCCGAGGTTATTGCCGTAATACTTAAAAACAACCCGATCGGTTGCGGTAAAAGTTGTCGCAGTAATTAAACAAGCCGCGTAAAACTGTTCATAAGTATCTTCAGCGACTTCAGGGGTGTTGTTGGAAGTACCCATAAGGGTTTCCGTTCCACCGGAATCGCGCTTGTAAACTTCAAAGTAGAAATCGGCAGTCTGAGACCCGCTAGTTCTGCGCACATTACCGACGGTGGTGATGCTGATAACCCCCGTGGAGCCTTCGAGAATTCCGGCTTCAGATGCCAGTGCCGCAATGAATTGAGCGGTAGTCGTGATCGTGCCAGTCGAAATATTAACGGCAGTGCTGTCGTAATCTGCATCCTCTGTGGAGGTGACTAGCTTGAAATAGGTCGAAATGTCGCTCGCTGCATCGGTCGGATAAAAGACCAAATTCGCAGCAAGGTCAGTAATGTTTAGCTTCTTGTCCTGAATCTCGTCAATCGCGGATTGGACATTGCTCGCGACAAGCCCGCTGTCGGTATTGTCATAGCTGGTATCAGCAGCGACTAAATCTGCCGCTTCCAGCTTATTCTGCTGAAGCTCAACAAAGTTATTATCTAGTTCAGCATTAGTCAGGGGCGCACCCTTATTGGTTACGCCGTCCGCTGTAGTTTCGCGGGTTTTAATAGCCATTTAGGTACGCCCCTTGCTAAGTTTACGATGCAGAAATAGTCACGGTCCAAGTAATGGACATAGAGTCAGCAGCTCCTTTATTCACAACATCGAACACCGTACGGCAAAGCATCGTACCGCCAGAGGCAGCATTCAGGATGCCTGCTTCGGTAACTGCGCCAGTGCCCGTACCAGCACCGAAAGTTGCAACATAGGCGATGGCGTTGTCAGTAACAGTGGTGGAGGTAAGCGCTGTGCGGCTGCCAGAAATAGCAGATTCAAGTGCGGTATCGCCTGCAGCTGCTGCCGTCGTACCCGTACCCAGCTCCATGTGGCTCATGGCATCGTCAGTAACGTCCTTCATACGGCTGGCGATAAAATCCAAACCAGTATCTACAATCAAATTGTCGACCTCGCGGGTGTCCTTAACGACCCCGTTCTTGTCAGTAACAACGATTTTAAGGCGGCCTTTTGCCTTCATATTGTCCTTAAGCATAATAACTCCTTAGTTAAAGTAGCGAATTTCTCCGACATAATCTTCCGCAAAGTAATAGGGGTTATCGACATAACCCTGACTTAGCAGCGATCCGCTGTCGGAGGCGGAGGCGGAATCGCTACGAACCGGTCCAAATAATTTTACCTCTGCGTCGAAGGGCTGTCCACTATCGCTTAATGGCCGAATAAAACCAATATTAGTTACCTGCCCAACACTAGCTGAATTAGTTAAAGCCGCTTCTAGCGCGTATATAATAGACTCTGTAGATACTGCTGTATCTGGTCTCGCAGAAGCTAGCTCGAATACGCTAGAATCGCTCGGTGTCGCAGAATCAATCTCGGTCGATGCGAACGATAACGCTAGTACCTCTTGACTGGTTGCCGCATCCGTCTTGCCAGCTGCGGTATATTTTGCGGCTATATCTGTACTGTTTGGCTGCTCTGCGGGCGCCCTAACGAAAGATGCGACGCGGGTCAGAGTATCTGCAGCAGAGACGTGCTCCAGAGCCCTTTTGGCGAACAGCATTATTTGATCGTCGTCTAAATTAGCCTCGCCTAAAAAATCATCGGTGGCGTACGACAGATCGCTGAAATCTCGTTCGGAATTTGCTCCGGATATAAACAGATCCGCTAAAGAAACAATTTCGGAGAAAGATATTTGTACATCTATAGAGGGTACGTCGATTACTACGGGGGTTTCGATATACGGCGCCAATAGATCTTTTGTATGAGTTTCCGAAGCTCCCAGAATTTCTAATCTCGCCGCCCCATAATTCAATACCTGCTCGTCCGATAAAACGGCGGAATCTCCTTTAGGAGTACTAAGAGCTAAGCTACTCGCATCTACAGCTGTGCCGCTGTCGATCTTAGCGGTACTAAACGATCTAATAGCTTGTTCTACTGCAACCGGGGCTTCGGCCTCTACTTTATCTACAATATTACTTGCAACATCCGTGACTGCGGCGGAATCTTCAAATACGCGCCCATAAGTCAAAAGTAAGTCAAATACTTCTGAGGCCGTCGCTGTTTCTTCGAATTCACGGCCATATATGTACAGAATATCGATAAGATCAGATACTGTAGGCGACTCTATTGGCGCCTTGCCCGCTGTTACTTCAGCAATATCTGCAGCTACCGTTGCGTTCGAGATATCCGAACTGAATGATAGAGCTACTCTTTCGAGCGCTGTACATGTCTCGGTGCGATTAGGAGAAAGAAAGATTACCTGCACATCAGAGGCGTCGACGGCCTCGCTGACCCGCTTATATCTGCCAGAAACCCCTAAACGTACCGTAACGTATAAATGAGTGTAGCTTAAAGACAGTAGAGGGTAGGTATATGTATCAGAACCGGCCACTTTAGAAGTCCTCTCGCACGTAGAACTTCAGCGGATCATATACTGTTTGAATAGAGTTGTCTGGAAAGGTAATCTCAATTTCAGCTTCGTAGGGCCCAGGTTCACCGTCTAAGGCATTAGGGTCATCGGCCCAAGAAAAAACTACTACGCCTTCTTGTGGGTATACATTTGACCCAACTAAAGTAGAACGCACGATTTCCGAACCCAGCTCTCTGAACTTCAGACGCACTGTAGAGCCGGTGATGTCGATAGCGTTGCCAGTGAGACCGTCATATATGGTAATTTCCATTTCAGGACGGGTATCCCCCTGGACTAATTTAATCCTGTTTCTCATACAACCGGTCTCTAGTGTTCAGTAGTTTGGCACTGTGGCGGCTAAGTAGGTTGTCACCGCTATCATAGTATACATTATGCGGCATACCAAACCTCTGAAGTAGGTGCCCGAACCTAGCTAGGGACTGACTAGGCTCGGGCGGCCGGTGTTAATACAGGGAAGCACATACCCTGTACAAGCCGCCCACATCCGGCGAGGGCATATGGCTTGTTCTGTCATAGCCCTGCGTAGGCCACTGGGCGGTTTTGGTGGTTGCGTCTAGAGTCTTCTGATTTAACCCTATCGCAGTAAAAACGAAATTCCGCCCCATATCGCTCAGCGCGCGCTCTATCGTATGTTTCAGCGTCGTGTTTGTTGTACGCTAAATGCTTCATCCATAAAAGTAGGCTACGGATGTGTTTCTGTGAAATCTCAAGATTGTCGTTAACGCTTCCGATTTGCTCTAACGGCAACCGATAAACAGACATCTGAATATAATCGTTGGTTTGAGGGGTGTCTAAAATACGTACACGCTCCTCATCTCCACCAACTACAATGGCGCGCACTTCGCCTGGTACGCCCGTATAAATAGAGTTTCTAGGAAAACCGTAATCGTCTAGTCCAAGATCACGATCAAGATCCTCTATGTTCAATACAGCGACGGGTTTCTTATCAGAAACACGCCATGCGCGCCTAATCTCTAAAATTAGCGGGTTTAAATATGCCCAGTCGCGGCCTGCGCGGAGGATAATTCTGGTATCCGGGGAATAATCATCCCTAATACCGTCTGTCATACGACAAAACTCTTGCTGCGCGTGATCGATAAACGAAATGACTTCGTCATCAGACCAAAGATACGGAGCTACTTGGTCATAGACTTCCGATCTAAAGGCCGCAAGTAACCAAGCAGCATCGGACATTAGTTCCCAGCCTCAGCTAGTTCTTCGTGGTACCGCTGCCAAATCGGAGCAAACTCCTTGCCCTGTACACGGAAACCAACTTCGCGAGAAACGGCATCTGCGCGTGGGGCCCCAGCAGCGGTGAAATCTCCGCGATCATTACGTTCTACGAGAACATAAATCGCTTTCATAATGTTTTCAGCACGTTCGTTCAAATCGGTAGGTTCGTAAGTCTCGGGACGTTCTTGAATAACATCAACGTCGGAACCATCAGTCGGTGCGGCGCCAATTGCAACTGCTTCGCGCAGGGCTGCTTTAGGCACAAAAGTCGGCTCGTCCTTGACAAACTGAATAACCTGCCCAATGGTCGTACTAAGTGTGTAGTTACGGTTTAAAACCATCATCATGTGCTTTTTTCTCCCAGATGTTAGAAAGAGGGGGGCTTAGGAGCCCCCCTCTTTTGCGCCTTACGCCGTCTGAACTTCGTTCACACGACCTTCGACCATGTACACAACAACTAGGCGTACACTGCCTTCATCAGCATCGCCGTCACCGGTCGTAATAGTAACCAGCAAGTCATTGCCAGCAGTATTGACATAACCAGCGCCGTTAGTAATTGCTGCAGTAGCGTCTGATGAGACGTCCAGAGCATTAACATAACGGGTAGCGCTTACTGAATCGCCGATAGATACGGTCGCTGAAGTACCGTCATTAACTCCGGCGGCAACAACCCAGCCGGTCAGGATCACAGAACCTGGCGGCAAATGGACTGCATTCAACGCGGTTGCGCCAGCAGCACCGATGGTCTTCTCAACACCAGAAGAGTCAACCATGGTATCGCCAACACTGATTTCGAAGATGGCGGCCAGCGGATACTGAGCGCCACGAGTGGTCATAACATTAGACATTCTCGTTCTCCTTTATTGAGCAGCGTATACGGAGATAACACCGAAGTCTTGAACGGTATTACCAGCGTAGATGCTGTTGTACTTCGGTTTCAGGAAACCGAGAATCTTCGAAATAGAAATACCTTGCTGGTTTTCATAGTCGAAGCCCTTTTCAACCCATTCCGGGTTACCGAGATCAGCCATACCAAGTGCCTGAGCGCCGCAGAACAGAATCTGGCAGCCGTCTTGAGTACCGGTAGCGCCCCACTTAGAGCCAGATGCAGCACCAGCGGTGTTGTACACATGGCGGAATTCGTGGAACACGATGCCGTCGATCATGACGCTAGAACCAGAGAACAGTTCGTTGTCACCACGAGTGCGTGCATGACGTACGTTCTGCATGTAGGTATCGTCCAGCTTCAGCTTAGCCATAGCCTGCGGAGTCAAGAAAGCGTGGAACACTTCTTCACCACCGGCAGACTTGATGCCGCGCAGATACTGATCCTTAGCGTATGCCTTCAGCTGCACGAACAGTTCCCAAGACGGGGTATCGTCAGCATCTACAGCACTGGTAGCACCGTTTTCAACGAGAACGCTGTTGGTACCATCCCAACGCAGACGACGCTTGTTAGTAGGAGCAGCTACGTCAGCAGCGAACTCCAGGAACGGAAGGTCAGAGCCTACGCGAGCAATGCCATTGGTACGCATACCGTAAGAAACGCCAGACAGGGTCAGGAACGCCATCTGGTCCATGCGGTCTGCAAGCCAGTAAGCCAGAACGTCGCGACTGTTGTTACGGAATTCAACAACAGACTTCTGGTCAGCCATGCGACCTTCGTGACGGTTAGCGTGACGGATCTGGTCAACACGAATGACCTGATCGTAGCTCTTCATCGCTTCTTCGTTACCTTCCAAGGTACGATCGCCTGCGATGCCGTCGCCTTCGAGATCAGCCAGAAGAGTCAGAACAGCGCGTGCGCCCTTTTCAGACTTCTTCAGCTCGGTGACCTGCTGAATCATTGCATTCGGACCAGTTCCCATGAACTTGTCCACGAAAGAGTAGTTACGAGCAGCTTTCCACAGGTCCATGGACCAGATGGTTTTCTGCTCATCAGTCAAAAGACTAAAATTAGTCAGAGCCATAATGTGAGCCTCCTAGGCATTAAGTTAAAAATACGTAAACCGTATCAAGTTGTTTGCAGTTTCGCCCTGCAATCGCGCTGAAAACGAGTTTTTAGGAGGTCGCACTCCATACGGACTATCGTGCCGTATAAACGAATGTAAAGTCATGATAGAAAACGCTGTTTATAGTGTCAAACAAGTTTTCTTACAAATCGTCGCCGCGCAAACGCGCCTTGGTCTCTTCATCGAGTTTAGAAAACTTATCCTGAGACAGCTTCATAATATCGATCCCGAGTTCCCCGGCAACTCCGGCTTTATCAGAGTCTAGACCGGTTTTACCAATCGGAGCCGGCTGCTTCTTATCAGCCTCTGCGGCCTTCTCACGTGCTTTGCGTGCGCGCTCGGCTTTGACTACGGCAGCCTCTTCATCAGCTACTGCTTTAGTCCTAGATTTAGGTTCGCCCATTACGTATTTAACGGCTTTCTGCAAAGACGCGTGGCGATTAAACCCACGAGCCATAAATGCTTCGACCAAAACGGCTACTTCGTCGGTTTTCTCATCGTCGAAACTGTCCAGATCAGGATTAAGTTCTGGATACTCAGACTCTACGCGAGCAAGAGCCGACTCATACTTCATATCGTCAATAGCGGCTTTACGGGCAAAATCAGATTTTGTACTCGTCTGCAGCTCGATTAAATCGTCGCGCATACCGTCAATCTGACGGCGGATTTTACGGGCGGCTTCTTTATCGCCGTCCATAATGAGATCCTCATATTTATCCTGCATTTCTTCAATGCGGGATTTCATATCGGAGATTTCGTCAGTCTGGGCAGTACTGCCTAGCTGGCCTTCGAGTTCTTCGATACGGCGATTCAGCTCGGCTTCGCGAGCACGAGCTTTGGACACAGCCTCGTCGAACCGGGCCTTAGGGATGCGGATATTGCGTTTACGGGCTTCCTCGGCTTCCTGCGCTTCACGCTCCTCGCGCTCTTCGTCAGTTTCTTCGCCCTCTTCGTCCAGATTAGGCTCTTCCTCGGCCACCTCTTCCTCAGTGGCTTCGGGTTCTTTACCGGCATCCGATAAAGGGGAGTCGCTTACCAGCTCATCGCCACGATCTACGACCTCTTCCTGTTCAACTGCTTGTGCTTCGCTCATTAGTCATCTCCCTATTAGAGGCCGGTGCTGTGGCCATTTCACGTTTAATCTCCGCTTCGCGGAGCATTTGTTCACGCTTGATCTGGGTCTCCATTTCTATCTGCTCACGTTTAAGCTGATATTCACGGTCCATCTCTTCACGTTTCAGTTCATACTCTTGCTGCATCTGTGCGCTCTTCAGCTGAAGTTCGCCCTGAAGCTTGAGTAAATCGGTATTAGGCGGCTCTTGAGCCCCCTTCTGTAAGTTCTGCGCCTCGATCTGTGCACGCATCTGTTTGAGTTCTGCGTCAGTACGCTTCTCAACGGCCTCGGCCTCCATAAGACCGAGCTCAGCCTCCATGCGGCGTGCCTGCGCTTGTCCTTCTGGACTTTCGGGGTCAACCTGCAGCGACTGCACGATCTCGGCCTTGTTCCGTAGACGGCTAGACTCGATAAGGAACCGATCTGGGATATTAACACCGAGCT
>Ga0196901_1001627_pt1 | contig 11227 bp, 14 predicted proteins | sample CB_VirMetaG_FD_169099 | JGI IMG/M metagenome (GOLD analysis project Ga0196901, IMG submission 169099) | Freshwater to marine saline gradient viral communities from Chesapeake Bay - CB_1504_1 Viral MetaG (v3) (version 3) | ecosystem: Environmental > Aquatic > Marine > Coastal | place: USA... | reverse complement strand
CTATGCCGTATTCGAGTGGATCGTCTTGTTCGTTCATTAACTGATATCCACCAGTGTCGTTATTGACCCACAGTTGATATTTTTCACCTTCGTACCGTGGATTTTTAGGAATAATAATACTTAGATCGCCATCTTTGTGATATTGATCAAACAAGTTGCGTGATTCTGTAGCAGCCGTACACCACTGTGTGCCTTGTCCGTAATAGCAAGCCGCTGCTTCATTTTCTGGGCGAACGATTCTTAGTTCCGCATTGTTTAATAGTTCACGTGCTTTGCCCTTGGGCATTGGCTTCTTGGGTTTGAAGTTTTCGTATGCTGCGCGAATATCCACCCAGGCCTGATTCCAATCGCTTGGTGTTTTGATTCTGTTAATGTCTGTGTACTTTGGTGGTAGCATACGGTGAGTTTTTAACTCGTGCCACATTTTAACAAACTCGCTGCCCGATGACAGAATGTCTTCAGCAAGTCTTAGCAATTTATTGATCCACGCACGAACAAGCCACTGTACATATTGTTTGTTTGGAGTTGGGTCAGCAATTTCTGCTTTGTTAATAATGTTGGCAACTGCTTCATCATAAACATTTTGCTCATTGGCATCCAGTGGTTCGCCAGCAAGAATCTTGTCGTGTACACGGCGAATGCTTAATCCACTGCTAACAGCTCCCACACCCCAGCGTAGAACAATCTTATCACCATAGTTCTTTTTAGTGACGTCTCTGTTGTATTCTAGTAAAAATTCCTTAGCTCTCATTGGGAGTTTTCTTCCATTGTTTTTCTTTCCACCAACGTGTTCTGCTGATGGGATCATACTCGCCAGTACGTACTCTGTCTTTGTAATTCTGTAGATCTTTGGTTGCGGCTGCCATTGCGTCTTCGACACCCAGGCCTTGTTTTTTATGAAAATAAAATCTCTTTTTATAATAATTCAAATACAATTTTTCATATTTCATGCCAAGCGGAGTCATTCCAGGATCTCCGGTTCTAGCTGTCAGTGTCCAGGCCTGTAGATGATCGGTGTTTGCTGGTTTGCTGTCTGTCATGAAATCACTGGCTCTCATTGAAAGTTCTCGTCATCTTCGTCATAATCATCAGGATGCTGTACGTCGGGGGTAAATTCCCAGCCTTCGTCGTCGCTCCAACTGGCACTGGATTCTTTCCAGGAGTCTGCTTCGGATTTTATTACATGAACAATAATATCCCATTCGGGACGTTCCAAACTAACCTTGGCATTCTCACCGGTATAACCGGATTTTAAGGCTTCTATTAGGTTATACTGCCACGCACTTGAAAGTATTCGAGCAAACTCATACTCAGCATCTGTAGCAGCAGTATCGCCTTTGTGGTGCATCTGTGTAGCAGTATCGTAAAAGTCTGCTACCGAAACTTGGCTATTCGCTAGCAAGTCAAGCAATACTTTTCTAACCTTTTCCCAGGTTTTTTGCACATCCGCAATCTCACCGCGATTCTTAGCAGTTCGCGTCCAACCAGTCAATACTTGTGTTAGTCCCCATTCTTTAAAATGTTTCTCAGCATAAGCATTCCAGGTAGCAACGCCATCCTCAACGAAAGCGTCTGGCATTATCTCAACCCAACTATAAAAATCATCAGTAGAAAATAATATTTCTTTTAGTTCAGGGAATCTGCCAAGTAAATTACCAATATAGTATGGCTGATCTCGTTCATCCATTGATTGGCGTGATGCGCCGTGTAATTGATACTTTTCACCTTCATACTCTGGCTTTTTGGGAATGAGAATGTAAATAGGGCCATCCTTACTATAGTGATCAAACATATTATGACCCTTGGTTGCTGCTGTACACCAGCGTGTGCCTTGTCCGTAATAGCAAGCCGCTGCTTCATCTTCAGGAACAATAAGTCTAAAATCTGGCCCATTATATACTTCACGAGCAGAGCCTTTGGGCATTGCTGCTATTTTATCTTTATCTAGTAATGCGTATAAACGATCCACATCATCGTGCAACTTTTCCAGTGTTCGCATATCCTTAACCTGGTTAATGTCGCGAATATCAGCAGGCAAACGATTGCGTTGTTTTAGTTCGTGATACTTGTGTAGCATTTCTGCTGTTGTGGACGTAACATCTTCGATTCTGCCAACACCATTTGGATTGGTCCAAATACGCAACATCCATTGTACATACTGTTTGTTTGGACTTGGATCTGCAGATTCAAATTGTCTTACTATCATTTCAACTGATTGATCTAACAACTCTTGTTCAAGTTGAGTTAATTCTCCTCGAGCACGTTTTTCCAGCCAATCTCTAATTTCATTTTGAGCGTGTGTGGTGTAGGTTTTATCGACCATCTGTTGCTGCAAAATCTTGTCGTACCAGTTTTTCATGGTAACGTCACGTTTGTACTCTACGATAAATTCTCTTGCTCTCATTGACTAATCCAATCGGTATACCCTACTGCGTTATTATACATGCTGTTGTCGGTAGGTCCAACATATGTTGCCCAATCTGGATCTTCTTCGCTAAACCGAATTCTCCAGTCATTTAATAATACTGTCCATGTTTGAACAAAGTTTCTTTTGCTTAATCCTACCATTCCTTGAGTATTTAAAACATCTCGGGGAGTCTTGTCAAACTGCTCAAGAGCGTCGTTGCTTCTCAAATGCGGGATTAATAAATCATAAGATAGATCAACCAGTGTTCTTATAAAACGTTCTTTAGAATGTATAGATCCGGTACGTAGATATTCAGCAAATTGATCGTATGTAAACGTACCAACGTTTGGCCAACCAGCACGTTCCGCAGCCGCCTTTAATTCTTGTTGTTGCTGTTTTGACATTGAGCTGTTTTGGGTGTATTGATCCAAGATCCATTTGTTAAAGTTTACAAGTCTTTGATTGTATAAACGAACAATTTGTTTAAGATCATCTGGGTGCATTAGTTCTGCAAAGTCTTTCCACTCGGGATCGAATTTAATTAAAATCTCTCCAAGATTGGTATTAGGGAATCTACTTACTACGTGCCCCATCGGAACAGAACTATCATGCTCATCCATAACTTGTTCGCTAGCAGCATGTAATTGATATTTCTCACCTTCGTGCGCTGGCTTCTTGGGGATTAATATTAATAACGGACCTTCGTCGTTGTAATCTTTAAAGTAATTTTGGCTGCGTGTGCTAGCAGTACACCACTGTGTACCTTGCCCATAGTAACAAGCAGCCGCTTGGTCTACAGGATGAATGATTCTTACTTCTGGTCCGTTGTAGACTTCTTCGGCGCTGCCTTTGCTTAGTGGTCGCTGTTCTTGCTGTTCGTCGCGGAATTCTTCATATCGGTCAGCAACCGCTCGATAAGCATCACGAAAGATTTCTCGAGTTTTAATTTGATTAATGTCGCGATATTTTTCTGGTAAACGACGATGTATTTTAAGCTCGTTAAACATACCAGCAAAGCCCGCAAGTGTAGATAATACGTCTTCGTAATAGTTAACAACGCGGTTAATATAACTACGCACCATCCACTGTGTGTATTCTCGGTTTGGTGTTGGATCTGATTGTTCGATTCTTCTTAGATAGCCTGGAGTGAACGTATCACTGGCTGGACCTATGCCTTTGTCTTTGGCATCTTCTAGTTTATTCTGAGTGCTAGCAGTGATGGTCATATCGCCAAGCAACCGATCGCGAAACTTTTCGCCATAGTTGCGCATTGTAATGTCGTGTTTGTATTCTAGTAGAATGAAATCTTTTGCTCGCATCTACTATTTATGCGGGTATTAGGTATAGAAGTACTTCACGTCCGACCACCAGAATTTGCCCTTGCTAAGAGCTTTCAGCCAGCGTTCGTAAACTTCGTATGGTACGTCTTCGATAAAATAAGTGCGGCCGCCTTTTGTGGTCATGTTCACACCACCAGACCCGTCTTTGAATTCAACATAAGATAAATCTTCAATCCATGAACTTTTTACAGGTTCTTCAACGAGAAACTGCTGATAAGATATTGTTACAGTTGGATAGGATTCTGTTAAGAATTCTGTGGCACGCATGTTGTATTTATGCAACAAAAATAATGGTTGACATTAGATCAACATTGTGTATAATATAGGTACATTTCGCAATATAGGAATGAATTTTAAATATGAAAACTTTAATTATTGTAGCATTAGCAGTTGCCCTTGTTATTTGCTACACGGGTGTAAACCCACTACAGGGCACATGGAACGGGATGAAGGCTGACTTTGATTCAGCTAAATCTCAAATTATTGACTCTACCGGAGTTACAAAGAAATGAAAAAGGCAATCGTAATTGCTATGGCTGCTGCTATTATGGGCGGATGTGCGTCTAACAGCGGTGTAGCACGAATGGAAGCAGAAGACAAGGTCGGCGGCGTTGATGTTGTTGGCGTTGTGCCTCTTGAAAAGAAGGAAATTGTACCTGTATGGTATCTTGATCCAGGCGTAGAAGATGGTTCCATTATTTTCGCTGCCGCAACTGGTCTTGCTGATGACATGGAATTTGCTATGGAAAAAGCACTTCATAGTGCTAAGATCAAACTCGGCGACAAAGTATCTGCTCTTACTTCTGGCAAGTTTAAGCAGTATACCGCAGACAATCGTAAGAGCGTAACTAGCGATTCTACACAGACTAACGAGTTTGTATCTATTAGCGAATTCAAAGACATTCCTGTAAATGGATACAAGGTAGTGAACAAGGCTGTGTTTAAGGAAGGTTCGATGTATCGTGCGTACATTAATCTGTCATTGGAAGTAACTGATAAGCGAGTTGTAGCACAAGTAGAACCAACTGTAGTTGACGAAACTGCTGCTGCTCGTGCGTTTGATGATCTTGAACGCCGCTAATGCGCTACCTTGCATTTGCTATTGTCATTGGATGCTATAGCCCAGCGTCTCATGCATTTTTAGAGTCGCTGGGCATTAGTATCCTGGCTAATGCTGCATGGGAATGGACAACAAGCCAAGCACCATATCGTCCTCGAGATTATGTTTCTCCTGTTGAACAAACAGAAATCAATGATCGTAGTACACAACATTGCGACCCATTTGGCGGCTGTCGTGATTATGTATCAACTACTGTAATTAGAAAAGTTAGAGAATATCGTTATGACTATCGTCCAGAATGGGACGAGTGGGCATATGGTAACTATCAATAATTATAAGCCTTCGTGCTTGCCTTCTTTCCACCAACGATATAACTTTTGTGCATCTGGACTGGACAAGATGTTAAATGTATAAACATCATTGTCTACATATACGTTAAACGGTCCTTCGTAGTTTAGCAATGTTGCTGCAATACGATCATCTTCGATTGTGAATGTATTATTGTTTAATGTACGTTTGCGGAATTTATACTTTTCTCCGCCTTTTAACTCAATATAAACATACGGATCTTTTGCAAAGTCTGTAGTTACAAAATACAAATATAGTCCGTGCTTCTTAGTTAACACAACACTAAATTGACTACCACGTTGATTAACACCTACTCTGTTGTACTTATTGTTTAGATCTAAACGAGGGCTAGCGTGCAAAGGTGCTTGACTTGTGCCTGTAAACCGAGCGTATTTTTCGTCCGGTTCGTCTGTTTTGGTTGGGTCTTTTAATCCAAACGCTTTAGCTGCTCCGCTTGCTAAACCTAGTGCTGTAACACCACCTAACCCTTTTAAAAAGTCTCTGCGAGTTAAATCTTCATCAACTTGTTTGTATTGATCGTGTAGTTGCTTAATTTCTCTATGACGTGGATGCTGCGGATTATTTAGAATTTTTCTGTATTCGTCGCGAGTCATGCCTAGCTGCGTCCACGGTTTATCTTGTGCAGGTGCAGCCTTTTGGCTTTGTTTGCCTTGCATGGGTCCTGCCACACTACGTAATAAATCCATTTGACGTTCTGGGCCAGAACGATCTTCTTCTTTTCTTTTCTTAATAGCATGCAACCATTCTACAAAGTCTGAACCAGCACCCGGACCTTTACTGTAACGCCCGATGATTTGATCTAAAACCTCATCTGGTAAATTATAATATTGTTGTTCTAATTCTTTCATGCGTTCTCGAGTTTCGCGCTCGCGCTTAACAAGTTCCTTGCGTGCTGATTGAATAGTGCTATAAAGATCTTTGTTTTGTTCTCTGCGTGTTACACCTTTCATTACTTGTTGTAGTTCGGCCTTCTTTTTCTCGGCCTTCTTTTCAGCACGTTTCTTTGCTTTTTCTAACCAGGCATCATAATCATCTGCTTCTTTAACAAAACCATGTTCGTCTCTTGGATCAACTGTTGATAAATCACCTGCACGAATTGCGGATTTAGTTTCATCGTCCATGCGATTCCATACTCCCCACATTTGATCAAACTCTGAATCATCAACTGTCGGGTACTGACGTTGTACAAAAGTCTTGGCAAATGGTTTAGCCATAGGACCCAGTGCATCCGCAGTAGCCATTGCTGGCCCAATCACGGATTTATTTTTAGCAGTTAAGCGTTTTAACCAATCTGCTAGTTGCGCATTTGAATAACGCTTTAATGGCTCTAGTTCATCTGCGTGAACATTACGACGAATATCATCAATGGTTTTGTTAATATCTGCTTCGTTCATGTGCGAGAATGCGTGAATGCGCCGCTCAACTTTCTTTTCCCATTCTTTGCTAGGATGGTCTTTGCCATGGTAGTATTGTAGTACTTTGTCTGGGTCGCTTTTGCTTACCAGTGCCCACTTACCGTGTACTTTTTTAATTTTTTCGTTGAGAATGTCGTCTAAGTTCATATAGACGTATTTATGACATTTATTTTATACCAAGGTTGAACAATGTATTAGGGTTTGTGTTCTTCTTTGCGTTTGCGCTTAATAAAGGTGGGCGACCATCCCGATCTACCTTGAAACCCAATTTAGCTGCTTCGATGGAAACTTGATCAGGACCGACATCTGGCGTTTGGTTTTGTGGCGTAATACGTCCTACACCTTCGTTGATGATTTCTGATACTTTCATTTTGCCACCCACACGTTATCAGGACCTACGTCGTACACAATTTCTAAATTAGTTAATGCCTGTTGGATTGATGGATAATCGATATCATGTCCTGTTAATCCATTGATTGTTTTAAGTAATGGACGATAAGCATTAATATCATTAATAACTGACTTTGTACCGTGCCCGGCATCAATAAAAACAAAGTCAACAATATCAACAATGTTAGCAGCTTCTTCCCAACTGTTTCCTTCAAACACAACCAATCTGTCGTTATATTTTTCTTTAACTGTGCTATTATAGAATTGACTAATATCCCTGTCAACTGCATACATTTTAAGAGTTGGATTATTATCCAACAAATGAAATAACGTTCTGCCAAACCTAACACCAACTTCAATCCCAACGGACCAGTTATGCTCTTTTATTAAAGAGTCTAAAAAATATTCTCTTTTAAACGGACCGTTCCAATTAACGGTCATATCTAACTTATTTTTAACTTTAGCCATTATAACATATACCACGCTGGTGAACCAGGACGAATACCCTGTGCTTTTGCCGATTCCATTTTACGTTCATGTTCTGCAAACTGTTGTGCGACTGGAATACGTCGTGGTTGGTTTAACGCAGCAGCATTACCTGTCTGACGAAACTCGTGTATAGGATCGCTTGGATCTAAATAGCAGCTATCATCTGGTGATGAAAAGCCTAGTGTTTCTGTGTTATATCTCAATTCACGCATTAATCTACTCTATTTAGAATCTTCATCATATCGCCAAATGAAGCAGCGTCGCCTTGCTCTCTCCATCTGGTACGTGCTGCTTGATATTCGTCAGCATAACGTTCCATATTACGTGCAGCACGCTCATCTCTAACACGGTCTGCTTGTGTGGTTCTAGCATAGTGCGAACGTTCCGGAGATATACTCTTAAACTCCGGACTCTTGCCAGTGTCTCTGGTTACGTCTGCTTTTGTATACGGATCGCCTGTGCGTGGACTAACCACTTGTCCTTGTGGATCGATAATCTTTCCGTCTGGTGTACGATCAAACTTTCCTAGATCTGGTTTGGTAGTTGCCGGTGTTGTGCGTCCACCGGTAGCAACTGCTTGCGAACCACTGCCGCCTCGGCCACCCATTTGTCCAGCACCAAACCATGAACGTGGATCTAAGTTAATTTCGCTGATAAATTCATTTGCTCTCATCGTATGATTCCAAATATATGCCCTGCGTTTAGTTTACTGGGCTCAGTAGGAGTTTTAAAATCCGAACGTGTAAACTCTACGCCCATCTTCTTCCAAAAGCCCACAGCTTTAAGTTCAATGTCATAGATTCTAAATGGTTTTTGAGCAAACGGACTATCAATAATAGAACGTACGACTTGTGAGCCATACCCTTGACGTTTGCCGCCACGCTTCATTTCAATATTAATTAACCCAACAATATCGCCCGTACCATCTTCTACCATTAATTCAACATGACCCATGAGTGCGTCATTTTGATCTCCACCTGTTTGTTTTAGTTGTTTTAGCATAGGAACATCATAAATGCTATATCTTAAACGTGTTAAGTTAGCAGGACTTGATCCTGAACGCATACCACCAACAAGAGCAATATCATTGTTATGCATCTGCTCTAATCCCATGCCTATCTCAAAACGTTCAAGAGCCTCTTCGTCCACTTTGTCACCGCCTACACGAAGTGGAATACCACGTGGGGATGGCTTACTAAATGTGACCCAAGGCTCATCATAACCAGGAATTTCAAGTTCTTTCCAGTGTCGTGGATCAGCAGCATATGCTCTGCGTTCAGCATCGCGTGTTACATCGTGTTTGATATCTGCTGCCTTGTATGCTTTGTAACGCATACTGCCTTCCCATTGCTTGTATTTTGGATCGTTTGAATCCATACCTAGATCTTTTGCTAAGTCTTTAATGCCTTGATCAATTACAACTGGATCTTTGCTATCAATTGCTGCTTGCCACTTAGGACCAGCAACAACCGCTGTATCGTATGCTTTCTTTGATCCAGAAACTACATCTGATAGTGTGCTTAACCAGTTACCGGCTTCGTCTAATACTTCTTCACCTGCTAGTTTGCCATCTAGTTTTTTATCATATGCTCTTAGTGCGTTATGATAACTTTCTTCGCTAGCACAGATACGTTTAATTTCACCTACAAAAGTAGCAGCATCATCAAACTTTCTTTCGCCTAATGAGATAGCAGCATATACAGCATTCTTGTGAATGTTTGTGTGGCAGTATGGAAGCAATTCTTTGTGTGCGTCCGCATACATCTTCATAGCACGATATACACGCTCACGATAGTCATCTGGATTTTCGATCTTTTGATATTCAATTGTAGCGTCTAAGTTCTCTTGGAACTCGCGCTCGAACCCATAACTGTGTGTTAATGTTCTATATGTTTTTTCTGCTTTTTCTTTTACAGCACCATAACTCCAGTGCAGTGGATGTCTGGGTGTCATACGATCCGACAAGTCACCCACATGTTCTAAGCAGAACGGAACAACTCCACCGCCACCCATGAAATTCTGAACCTTAACCATAATCTGTTCTGGCTTGCCGCGTTGTAAGTAACCAAGTTCACCATATAGATATGCTACTTTACGTGGAATACCTAGTTCTTTTGACCATTCATCAACATGATACGAAGGAACTATTTTCTTTAAATCAGCAAACGATGCTTCTGCTAAACGTGTAAATAGGTATACCTTGATTTTAGAATTACCGCGATTTAATGCAGCGTATGTTCTGTGATGTCCATCTAAAATATGATATCCATCGTCATCTTTAAAAATAACCGGATATTTTGTATACTGTTCAAAGCGTGGTTTGCCACCACCGCGTGTTGTATCAATCCAATCTTGTGTTGCTTGTAACTTACGTGGGTTAACAGTTGTGATCTTTGGCTTTAGTGATCCATCTGCGATATCGGTAAAAGACTCAACATCCTCATAGTCGTATTTGCTACGTGGAATATCGTGTGCTATTACTTGTTCAAATAGATCGTAAAGGTTCATTATTGATCCAACATCTTTCTAAATTCTGGGTCTGCCATTAATCTATCGAGTGCATCATCGGCTGATCTAGCAGCATCAGCATCTGCCGGCTTAGGAACAGGTTTAGGAGTTGCTTCCTTATCGCCAGCACCATAGAATCTTTTATAACGATCAACGACGCCATCCAACCAACCGGATTCATCATCTGCTGCTGGTTCTGCTTGTGCAGGTTCTGGATTATTAAAATAATCTTTAACAGCACCCCAACCTTGATCTACTTTATCACCAACCCAGGTTGCAGCATCGTCGACTGCTTTTGTAACACCTGTGTATTTTGATTTAGAATCTGGACTGGTATTAACTTTAACAGGAGTTCTTTCGCCGTCTCTTTTAAATAAATCTCTTAGAGAATCTCTAGCTGCATTTGCTGCACGTTCTTTTTCAGTAGTACCTAAATCAAATGGTTCTGGATCTTTTGCAGGAGGCAAATCATATGTTTTAATTGGACTACGATCGTACTTGTCAGCAAACGATGCTGCGCCACTATAACTTTGGCCCGGTGTAATATCACCGGTATTGGCAACATTGTCCATATTATCTTCCGATCCAGTATCCGCATCGGACTTTTTACCAAATAATTTGTTTAATAGATCTCTAATTGGATCTTCGTTAAGTGACGACATTATACTCTTCCTTTTTCTAAAAATTTAATAAACTTTCTAAGTTCTGCTGTTGGTAGTTTAGCAGGGTTAAAATCTGGATCCTGTAATAACTGTTGGAACTTTTGTGTTAATTCTTTACGTTTAGCGGCATCTTGTTTCCAATACTCTGCTTTACGAGCAGCATATGCTGGATCTTTCATTAACTCCTGACGCTTGGCTAATACTGCGTCTTTGTTAGCAGCATAGACATCTCTGCGTCTTGCTAAATCTTCTTTACGCCAATCTGGATCAGCATATAATTTACGTGAACGCTCACGTTGATATTCGCGTTTCTTCTCTGCGTATTCTGGATTCTTTCTACGATTGCGTTCGTTTTGTTTTTGGCGCTCGCGGAATTCTGGATCTGTTCTATAACGCTTTTGCCAAGAACTTTCATATCCAGCTTCGTCGACATACCCGGTATATGCCTTATTTGAAATACCAACAGATTTTTCAAACTTAGACAGTTTTTTACTGCGTTTTGAATCGTGTGGGCTTTCTTTAGATAGTTTACGCTTTAATGCTAGACGAATATTTTCCACACGTTCTATATCAGCAGGATCATCACT
>Ga0196901_1001624_pt1 | contig 11229 bp, 14 predicted proteins | sample CB_VirMetaG_FD_169099 | JGI IMG/M metagenome (GOLD analysis project Ga0196901, IMG submission 169099) | Freshwater to marine saline gradient viral communities from Chesapeake Bay - CB_1504_1 Viral MetaG (v3) (version 3) | ecosystem: Environmental > Aquatic > Marine > Coastal | place: USA... | reverse complement strand
CAATGCCAAAGATGTAGCAGAAGCAATGTATTTTCTACTTCATTTGGATAATAATCAACATCAAATTATTCGTGATCACATGAATTCTCTAGGTGTAAGATGTCCTAAATTCAATGTGGTAGGTAAGGAAGAGATTGATAATCTATCTATGGTCAAGATCATTGCCGAAGCACAAAATAAAGATCCTGTATATGAGATGGTTGATTTTCATACATCTCGTCCTGGCCATGATTTGAGATATTCGCTTGATGGAGCATTTATGAGAAAACTTGGATGGGAACCAAGAATTTCATTAAGAGAAAGATTACATGAAGTAACACACTGGTCATTAGCTAATAAAGAATGGATTGAACTATGATATTAGAAAATATTCATAAACAACTGAACAAGTCATCTGACAAATGGGAACCATATTTTGAGATATATGAAAGGCATCTGAGTAGATTTAGAGGAAAGAATATTTCTCTTGTTGAGGTAGGTATTCAAAAAGGTGGTTCACTTGAAATGTGGAGTGAATTTTTTGGATCATCATGTAAGATCAGTGGCATTGATATTGATGAGGAATGTCGCAATCTTGTATATGACAATTCAAATATTCGAGTGATTATTGGCGATCAGTCTTCACCTGAGTTCTGGGATAACTTTTTGAATCAAAACGAAAATATTGATATTTTCATTGATGATGGTGGTCATTTTATGGATCAACAGATTCTCACTTTCGAGAAAGTATTTCCTAAACTGAATGTTGGTGGAATCTATATTTGTGAAGATTGTCACACATCATATATGCCATACAATGGTGGTGGATTTCAATATAAGAATTCTTTCATTGAATATTCCAAAGGATATATTGATTCGCTCCATAAGAACTGGCACAATGATTTCGATACAGTTCAGGACAAGAAGGATAAACTATCAAAAGATTTGACTGGTGTATTTTTCTATGATAGCATGGTAGTATTTGAGAAATTTGGAAAAAGGAAGATGGTAAATGTACAACCAGAAAAATTCAAATCAACTAAATGAATGCCTTGCATGTGGTTCAGATAATTTAGAACTCACTTTAAATTTGAACAATCAACCTTTAGCAAATTCTTATAAAGATACAGCAGAAGAAGTTCAAGAAGAATTTCCACTAGCAATCAATCGGTGTGAAGACTGCTTTCATATTCAATTGACAACATCTGTTGATCCTGAATTGATGTTCAAAAATTATCTGTATGTTTCTGGAACATCTCTGACAATGAAAGAACATTTCAGATGGTTCAATGCATTTACCTCTGAGTATTTTTCATTAATAAATGGATGTTATCCAATTCAAGTTCTTGATATTGGATGTAATGATGGTTCTCAATTGGATCAGTATAAAATTGATGGTATCATTACATATGGTGTAGATCCAGCAGAAAATCTAGCCAAGATTTCCAGATCAAAAGGACATAGAATATTTGCAGAGTATTTTGATGATAGATTTGTAAATATTCTACAGAAGAAATTTGATATCATCATTGCTCAGAATGTATTTGCCCATAATTATAACCCATTGTTCTTTCTTCAAAATGTTAGTAAAATCATGAAAGAGCAATCACTGTTCTTTGTGCAAACATCACAAGCAGATATGATATTGAATAATGAATTTGATACAATCTACCATGAACATATCAATTTCTTCAATATCAATTCTATGAATAAACTATGTAATAGAGCAGGACTTAATCTAATTGATGTCGTGAAATGTCCTTTGCATGGTAACAGTTACATCTTTGTCATTTCTAAAACTGCCAGAAGAGTTGCCAATATACACAATATGATTGAAATGGAAAGAAAGATTGGTCTTTATACTGAAGAAACTTATTTCAACTATGCAAATAACTGCGATGAAGTAACCAGAAAACTGAAAGGTGTTATTGATATCTACAGAACTACTCAAAGAGATGTTCCTATTGTTGGTTATGGTGCAGCGGCAAAAGGTATGACTCTTCTGAATTATTCAAAGATCAAACTGGATTGGATTGTTGATGACAATGAACTAAAACAGAATAAGTTTACTCCCGGTATGAGTATTCCAATTCTCAGTTCTGATAGTATCAAAAACAATAAATCTCCAATCGTTTTTGTTCCACTTGCTTGGAACTTTTTTGGTGAAATCAAAAGTAAGATAAAAGAAATGAGACCACAAATGGATGATACTTTCATTACTTACTTTCCAGAAGTCAAGATGTCAAAATGAAAAATATAGCATATTATCATCTATACATGACAGATAATCCTGTTATCTGGTCATGTATATTTTGTGAACAGATCATGTATATGGAAAGATCGTCATTATTGAATAATCTGGATGAAATAAGAATTGTTGTGATTTCCAAAAGTGACAGACGAATATCCAAGTTCATCGAAATGTGTAAGTATCTGATTCCAGAAGAAAAAGTGAAGTTTTTATTTGTTGAGAATCCTTATAGTAATGATCAAGAAATGCTTTCTAATTTGGAGAGCAATAAAACGATATCTGAAAATCATACTATGAGATTAATTTATAATGATGCTCAAACCGAGAACTGCAATTTGCTATATATTCATAGCAAAGGCATCAAGCCATATTTGACTTATGATAATATGGAAATCTTTGTTAGATATCATCACTGGAGACAATATCTAAATTGGGGAGTATTGACTAACTGGAAAGAATGTATCGAAAAATTGAATGACTACGATATTGTAGGAGTCAATTACAGAAAAGATCCTTCACCACATTTCAGTGGTAATTTCTGGTGGTCCAAATCTTCATATATAAAAACATTACCAGATCCTTCTACTAAACTTTGGTGGCAAAAAATAAAATTTGAAACTACAGACACTTGGCTCAAGAATGTTTCAGATAGATTTAGAGATGAGATGTGGCCTTGTAGTATAAATCCTAAAGTGTATAACATTCACGAAATGACTGAAAATCCAGCAGCAAAGATTATAAAATATGAAAGGTATGGAAATGAACATTCTTGAAACACAAATTGTCCAAAGAGAATATGATGGACGTTGGGAAAGAATTGTCAAAATCATGGACAAAGAGAATTCTTACACCTACACAAACGAAAGTGGAATCAGTGTCACTCTGATTCCCGAAAGATGGATCACAACACATGTATTTGATTTCCTAATGGAGGAAGTATAATGAAAGATATTAAACTAATTAAACTGTTGAGCGGAGAAGATTTGTTGACTGAAGTTGTTGCTGATACAGGATTCAAAGTAACAATCAAGAATCCACTCAGAGTAGTTATTATTCCTGGTAAATCTACACCTAATAATCCAACAGTAGGTCTGGCACCTTGGGCAGAATTTTCAGAGGATGATGAATTTGTACTTGACAATCAACATATTATCGCTATAATGAGACCTGTAAAAGAATTTGTTTCGCAATATAATTCGGCATTTAGCGGTATTATCACCCCATCATCAAGTCTACTCGTTCCAAAGGAAATGTAATGACAAAAACATTCTATACCAACGTCCAGAATTTTGGTTCCAAGATTCTGTATAGAGGAATAGAAAACGGAAGAAGAATCACAAGAAAGTTAGATTACAATCCAACTCTCTTTCTACCATCACAGAAACCAACTAAATTCACGACAATCAAGGGCGAATATGTAGCAGATATAAATCCTGGTACAATTGCTGATTGTCGTGAATTCGTCAAAAAATATGAAGATGTTGAGAATTTCAAAGTCTATGGTAACCAGAAGTATGAGTATTGTTATATTTCAGATCAACATCCAAATGATGTAGACTGGGATAAATCATTCATCAATATTTGCAATATTGATATTGAGGTAGGTTCGGAGAATGGATTTCCCGAACCAGATGTTGCAAATGAACCCATCACAGCCATCACCTATAAAATGAACGATATGTTCATTGTTTATGGATGCGGACACTTTACTAATGAACGTGAAGATGTTCAGTATATTCGATGTGATGACGAAATAGACCTAATCAAAAGATTTGTCGATGGTTGGTCTGGTAACTATCCAGATATCATCACTGGTTGGAACGTCAAGATGTTCGACATTCCATATCTGGTCAATAGAATCACCAAATTGATGGGTGAAGCATTTGCTAAGAGATTATCTCCCTGGAATTATCTATCAGAAAGAACTGTGAATTTTGGTGTAAGTCGTCAATTCAAGACCTATAATCTGGTAGGCATATCTTGTCTCGATTATATTGATCTGTATCAAAGATATGCTCCTGAAGGTAAATCACAGGAATCATATAAACTTGACAATATCGCAAATGTAGAACTGAACGAGAGAAAGTTATCATATGAAGAATATGGTAATCTTCATACTCTATATCGTGATAACTATCAGTTATTCATTGAATATAACATCAAAGATACTGAACTGGTCGAGAGACTTGAAGATAAGTTGAAACTTATTGAATTGGCTTTGACCCTTGCATATGATTCCAAAACAAATTATGATGATGTTTTTGCTCAAGTTCGCATGTGGGATGCACTTATCTATAATCATTTGAAATCTAAGAATATGGTGGTTCCACCGATAGAGCATCAAGAAAAGAATGAAGCATATGTTGGTGCATATGTAAAAGACCCAATTGTCGGTATGCATAACTGGGTTGCTTCTTTGGATCTTAACAGTTTGTACCCACATTTAATTATGCAGTATAATATCAGTCCAGAAACTTTTGTTGAGCCAGAAAATTATTCTGTATCAATGAGAAAACTTCTTGAAAGTAATGTAAGCGTTGATGGTCTATTAACGAAGCAGATCGACACTTCCCGACTCATTAATGAATCAATCACAGTGACTCCAAACGGTCAATTCTTTCGCATAACAAAGCAAGGTTTCTTGCCTGAGATGATGGAAAAAATGTATAATGATCGAACTGTATATAAGAAGAAGTCTATTGATGCAAAGAAAGAACTTGAGAATGAAAATGATCCGGGAAAGAGATTTGAAATAGAAAAGAAAATTGCCAGATATAATAATCTCCAACTTGCGAAAAAGGTATGTCTAAATTCAGCCTACGGTGCACTCGGCAACAAATTCTTTAGGTTCTTTGATATTCGTCAAGCGACTGCCATTACCACATCAGGTCAATTATCCATTCGTTGGATAGAAAATAAACTTAACAATTATCTAAATAGGATATTAGACACAGAAAAGGATTATGTGATTGCGTCGGATACTGATTCGATTTATCTGTCTCTTGATGAACTTGTCAATAGAACTATTAAAGAAAAGAATGGAACTATTGATACAAAAGAGATTATCAAGTTCATGGATAAAGTATGTGAAACTAAAATACAACCGTTTATTGATCGATCTTACACAGAACTTGCTGAGTATGTTAATGCTTATTCTCAAAAGATGTACATGAAGAGAGAAGCATTGGCAGACAAAGGCATTTGGACTGCAAAGAAAAGATATATCTTGAATGTATATAATAATGAAGGTGTACAGTATGCTAAACCCAAACCTAAAGTTATGGGTCTAGAAATGATTAAAAGTTCCACACCTGCGGCATGTCGAGATAAACTGTGGAAATGTTTGGACATTATCATCAATAAATCGGAAGACGATGTTATCGACTTTATAGAAAAGTTTAGAGAAGATTTTCGTCGAGAGAATATTGCAGACATTGCATTTCCTCGAGGTGTTAATGGTATATCTAAATACACAGAGAATGGTACATATGGTAAAGGTACACCAATCCATGTTCGTGGGTCCATAATCTATAACAGAGAATTAGACAAGAAGAAATTGACAAAGAAATATGAAAAGATCAAAGAAGGTGAGAAGATCAAGTTCATATATCTAAAAGAGCCAAACATCATGAAAAGTAATGTGATTTCATTTTCTCAGATTCTACCCAAAGAATTTGGAATCGAAAAGTTCATTGATTATGATTTACAGTTCGATAAGTCTTTTCTTGAACCACTCAAGATCATTCTAGACTGTATTGGTTGGAAAACAGAACGAGGTAACAGTCTATCAGGATTCTTTTCATGATTGAATGGGACGATTATGTTACAGATACAATTAACTCTTCAGAAGAGGCAAAGAAGCTTGCTAAAATACTGATATCTTGGGAAAAACATAAACAATATCTTTTTCCTAATGACGTACTAAACTTCATGATCGATCTGAAAATGATAACTGATCATGAAGTTATTCAAATGAAAAAAGAACCACCTATACAAATACAACTACCCGGAAATCATGACATATGAATTATAATAATCCCTTGTATAAAGTGTATCACTGGTTTGCATCTATACCACCAAAAATAACTTTCAAAAATAAAAATCCATTGACACCTGACGAGAAAGAACGAATTATTCATTTGCTTGCAGATGGTTATTATGTTATACTAACAGGTAATAAATATCATGCATCAAGTGTTCTGGTAAAGATCATGACATATTTTAAACTGGGAAAACCAACCAAGTATAGTCACGCTTTGATGAATTGTGATTTTATGTCAAAACCCGAAGATGTTTATGAGTTCAAGTTTATGGAAGCAACAGTAGCAGGAGTTCATTATTCAAGATTTGATGAAGTATTTGATTGTGATACAGTATGTCTACTATCACCCAAAAATTTGAAGAATGAAGATTGGACTAAAATAATAGACGGACTAATCAAGAATAACGGTAAGCCATACGACGATCTATTTCAATTATCGGATGAAACACACATATCTTGTGTGGAGTTGGTTAGAAATGCATTAAAAAATTCTGCCGATTATGAAATCAGATTTGCAAAATTTGAAGAAATGATTAAACAGGAAAAAAATCTACTACCACAAATGTTTAGAGACTGTACAGATTTTCAAGTAGTTTTAGAAAGATAGCAAATCAGGAGATTCTGATTTGTTTTTATAAAGGAGAAACTTTAATGACGGATATGTTTGAAACCCTCTTAAAAGAGGCAGGTAACGAGTATGCAGGTATTGCAGAAGATGGAATTGAAGCGGGAGATATTACAGGTTACATCTCGACTGGTTCATATTCATTAAATGCATTGATGTCTGGATCAATCTATGGTGGATTTCCAGCAAACAAAGTAACAGCATTAGCAGGTGAACCATCAACAGGTAAAACATTCTATGCAATCAATATTTGCAGAGAATTTCTTAAATCAAATCCAACAGGATTTATTTTCTATTTTGAATCTGAATCTGCCATCTCAAAAAATATGTTGTCAGATCGAGGAGTAGATACCAAACGAGTTGCTGTGGTTCCAGTGGCAACAGTTCAAGAATTTAGAACACAAGCAGTCAAGATTCTCGATAAGTATATGTATCGAGAAAAGGGTGACAAGACAGAAAAACCACCAATGCTTTTTGTTCTAGACTCACTTGGAAATCTCTCGACTGAAAAAGAAGTTGCAGATATGACCGAGGGTAAAGATACTCGTGATATGACCAGAGCGCAGTTGATTCGTGGTGCTTTTCGTGTTCTCACACTCAAACTAGGAAAAGCAAAAGTTCCTATGATTGTAACCAACCACACATATGACGTGACTGGTGCTTATGTACCCATCAAGAAGATGGGAGGTGGCTCGGGATTGGAATATGCAGCATCTACTATTGTGTTCCTATCTAAGAAGAAAGATAAGACAGATAATGAAATCACTGGTGCTATTATCACAGCAGTTCTCAAAAAAGCTCGATTGACTATTGAAAACAAGAAGGTAGAAACACTTCTTGAATATTCAGAAGGACTGGATCCTTATTATGGACTCCTCGATCTCGCAGAGAAATTTGAAATCTTCAAGAAAGTTTCCACGCGATATGAACTACCAGACGGTTCAAAAGTATTTGAATCAGCCATTCTAAAGAATCCGGAAAAGTATTTTACAAAAGAAATACTTGACTTGATCGATGAAAAATGTCAAAATGAGTTCATGTATGGCAAAAACTCAGCAGTCGAAGAGGAAACAATCGAATGATTATGGGACAAGATTATAAGTTTAGGGATGATTTAAAGAAAGATACGGTACCGATAGAAATCAATGATGGACCATATAAAGGTGTTGTGTTTCGATATGATAAGATCAAAGTCCATGAAAATGAAGGTGAATCGGCGGTTATTGCTTTTGATTATGAATTACTCGAAACTGTTAAACATAAAGAAGGTAATCTAAGAACAGATGAAACTTTTGATCAATACCTTGGATTGATTTTGAACAGTTTATTGTTGGAGTCTATTGGACAGAAACTTGAGGGTTAAATGCAAATAGAACATATCATTCTTAAAAATCTCATTAAGAATGAAGACTATATGAGAAAAGTTTTACCTTTCCTGAGAGAAGAGTATTTTCATAAAGAAGATGAGAGAGTACTCTTCTCCACTCTCAATACATTTATTCTTGAATATAATGAATTGCCCTCCTTCGAGACAATTCAACTGAATATTCAAAGTAAGAATATGACAGAAAATCTATTCGATTCTGTCAATAAACTTGTCACGTCAATCAAGACGGATGAGGACACTTTCAACGAAAAATGGTTGTTGGACTCAACAGAGACATTTTGTCAAGATAAAGCAGTCTATAATGCCATCATGAAATCTATTGAAATCATGAACAACAAGAAAGGTGTGGCAAGTAAAGGTGCTATACCACAACTTCTATCTGATGCATTATCCGTAAGTTTTGATGCCAAGGTTGGTCATTCTTATACAGAAGATTATGAAAATAGGTTTGATTATTATCATAGAGTGGAAGAGAAGATCCCATTTGATCTAGAATTCTTCAATAGAATTACCAAAGGTGGTGTACCAAAGAAAACTTTGAATATTGCACTTGCAGGTTGCGTTCATCCAAAAACTAAAGTAAAGATTAGATTTAGGAAGAAACTTTAGTATATTGGTTCTTACTTTTGATTGGAGAGCCGAAGATATAACCATTTTTCAAATATGTGTCTATGTCTTCGGGTTTCACTCTTTTGAAACTATTATCCCCTGGCTTATACATGCATCTTTTTCCTTTATGTGATTTTCCACCTAACGATGCTCTTTCTAATCGACCTTCTTCACTTGCCCAATATGCCCATTCGTGATTGTTTCCGGATAATATTGATGCCTTACCACCTAAAGATGCTCGCTCTTTCCTACCATCTGGTGTGGACCAATAATAAAAAGTTTGTTTACTATTCATCTCTTTCTGCTTTTTCATTGCATTTTTTCTGGCAATTTTTTGAACTTCGGGGCAGAACCAACCTATTTTATTCTCTTTACACCACAGTCCAACAATTCTTCTCTGTTCATATGTTAGATTGGCACCAAGCATATACATAGAACGAAGGTCATTTACATTTTTATGAATCTTCCAAAGAAGAAAATGTGCTATTATATGTTCTCTAACAGTGAGATATGTATAATTATCATCCTCATCTAATCCACCTGTGTGGCGAGGAATAATATGGTGTCGATGTAAATTTGAGCCTTTTACATAATGTTCTTTTAGGAGTTTACCCTTTGAGCAAAGGTTTGAATATATGCGTGAATAAATATTTGACATGCTGTGTCTCCCATGTTACAATATAGACATAGAGCCGATAGATGTTCCAGCATCGTGATCGGCAACTCTTTTATTTATATAACATAAGGATTATAGTATGAATGAATGGGTAGAAAAAGAAATATCTATTGCTGAAGTTGAAACATTATTTGATAATGGATATGAGATTGAAGTAGATTCTCCCGATGGATGGGTTCCTGTTGATGGATTTGTTAATAAAGGATTTTGGGAAGAATATGTTCTTCATATTGAAGACATGCCAAACATTAGTTGTAATGAGAACCATTTATTTGAGACTTCTTTGGGGTGGTATTCGGCTCTTCAATTATGTGGAAAAACCGTAAACATTTTAACTAAAGATGGGTATAAGCAAGGGTTTGTAAAAAGAACATTTGAGAAAATTCCAATTGTAGATATCTCGGTAGACCACCCAAATCATAGGTATTATACAGAGGGGGTATCTTCACATAATACTGGTGTTGGTAAAAGTTTGTTTATGTGTCATGTTGCAGCATCTTGTCTCAATCAAGGTAAGAATGTTCTGTATATTACACTTGAACTTGCAGAAGAGGAAGTTGCCAAAAGAATTGATGCTAATCTTATGAATGTAACTTTTGATGATCTGATGGAAATGCCCAAAGAGATGTATCAAAAGAAAATGGATTCTATCAGAAATAAGACTGATGGTAAACTATTCATCAAAGAGTATCCAACTGCCTCGGCATCAACAATTCATTTTAAGGGATTACTAAATGAATTAAATCTCAAGAAGTCATTTGTTCCAGATGTTATTTTTGTTGATTATTTGAATATCTGTACCTCTGCACGAATTAAACCTGGATCGTCTGTAAATTCATATACCTTCGTCAAGTCTATTGCAGAAGAGTTGAGAGGACTGGCAGTAGAGTTTTCTGTTCCACTTTTTTCTGCCACACAAACGACCAGAACAGGATTTGTAAGTTCTGATGTAGGACTAGAAGATACATCAGAAAGTTTTGGACTTCCTGCGACTGCGGATTTTATGTTTGCTTTGATTTCTACAGAAGAACTTCAAGAATTGAATCAAATTATGATAAAGCAGTTGAAGAATAGATATAATGATCCAACACTGAACAAGAGATTTGTTGTTGGTATTGATAGAAGCAAAATGAGGTTGTATGATGTAGAAGAATCAGCACAAAAAGATATTGTAGATTCTGGACAACAATTATTGACAGAATCAAAATCAAATAAATTCAAACAATTGAAGGTGATCTGATGAAATATTCTCTCCATACTGTACAAGAAGATAATAAAGAATTTCATTGTATCTATGAGCATGAAACAGAACAACTTATAAACTTCTATATTCTCAAAGAAGATGCTATGAAATACTATGATTTTCTAGCAAAAGGTGGAGCATTTGATGGATTTACTCCGAAATACATGCTCACAGAGTTTGAAACTACTCATACTACTGATGATATCAATGGTGCATTTGAAACAGAGTTCAACCTATAGTTGAAATCTATAGTGTGTATGCATATCAGCTATGCAAAAATATGTGTTGCATGATTATGGTGGTGATGCTATGATACTATCCAAATCGATCAGGAGCACACATGCACATATCAGCACAAGGAAGGAACAAGATATCCAAGAAGGAGCTGAAATATCTCACACGATTTGTGGGTGAACT
>Ga0196901_1001620_pt1 | contig 11247 bp, 14 predicted proteins | sample CB_VirMetaG_FD_169099 | JGI IMG/M metagenome (GOLD analysis project Ga0196901, IMG submission 169099) | Freshwater to marine saline gradient viral communities from Chesapeake Bay - CB_1504_1 Viral MetaG (v3) (version 3) | ecosystem: Environmental > Aquatic > Marine > Coastal | place: USA... | reverse complement strand
ATCTTGTTCCCCGATGTGTTTACCTTGATGATAATACCGAGGTTCTGGATAGCGTTAGCCCCTGTAGGCTTCGTCGTAGTCCACCCCCCAGACTCTCCGAGATACACCGTCTGACCCTCTGTGTAGATAGAGGCGTCAGGTACGTCTACGTTGTTGATGAAACCGATGGCTATCCCCAACCCCTCCTGATCATCAGCAAGGTCTTCGTTAAGCACGAAGTGTGCTGGGTAGTTCGTAGCAGCATCAGCAGCAATGACCTCTGCAAGGTTCCCGACAGAACCAGTGACGTGTACAGGCGTCCCCTTGGTAAGAGGCCCACCGCTTACGTTCTTTACATCCTCTGCAATAGTCTTCGGATAGGCAAACGTAACAGTTGCCGCACCGTCAGTAGTAAGAACCTGACCGTCATCCCCGTCAGCAGCAGGGAGCGTATACGCGCTCCACTTAGTGTCGTAGCTAGTAGCACTATTTTTTTGAAGAAACTGATTTTCTGTTCCGCCAGCAATAAATCCAGGACCCGCCGCACCAGTTTCTCCAGTATCTCCCTTAGGCCCTTTTTCAGTAACAATAAAACTTGGTGCAGATGGAACTGCGACAGATACGGTAGTAACTGTCTGAGATAGACTTACAGTATTACCGCCCGAAACAGAAACATCTACCGTGTTGCCTTGGGATGTCGATACACTTACACTCATCTTTTTGCACTGCTAGTAATCTTAGTAACGTCTTCATTAATTACAAAAGCCCCACGCAAAACAGTCGTGTGCGTGTCAACTCCAGATGTTGTAGGTAAAATATATTGAAGATCATATACATGACGACCCGCAGGTACATTACGCATAGTAGCAGCGGTAGCTTTAATAGTGACATTTCCGCTATCATCGACAACAAAGGGCTCAAAATAAGCCCCCCCAGGAATCTCTGGGGTACCAAGATCTACACCCTTAAGACCCTTTTCTGTAGTAGCAATAAGAGGGCTTGTAGATCTTTTGGCCGTGGGCCACACCTGCATAACAAAAGAGTAATTAGATGTTGCAAGCGTCAGTCCAGTGCCAGTGGAATCCTTAAGAGTTAGAGTAAGCTCAAATGTGTCTCCTTGACGGCACGTAATATCCAGAACTTCTGATACGTCTAAGTTTACTTTATTGGCCATTTTGCATATTCATTAAAACATTTCTCATAGGATTGCCATCATCTCCTTGTAACTCTGTTCTCTGCCCTTTTCTTTGAGAGATAAGCTTTGACTGTTCTACAGCCTGTTTTTTAACCCTTTCATCCTTTCGATCCTCTTTAAGAACCTCAAGCTTTTCTTTAAAGTCCTCTTCAGTTTCTTTAAATCCAAGAGTAGCCTTAGCACGAATGGTTTCAATCTCCTTATTGAACTCATGTCTCATTGCCGCCATCTGTGCCTCAAGCTGAGCCTTAAGCTGCATTTTCTGAGCTTCAATTTGTGCTTCAGCTTGCATTTTTTGACCCTCAATTTGAAGCTGCATTGCTTGAGCTTGCTGCGCCATTTGAGCCTGCATTTGTTGTTGTTGTGCAGCCATTCTCTGTGCTTGTTCAAACTTCTTTTTTCTTCTAACAACTAGAAGTCTTTCTGCTTGATTTATATCTTTAAGCTCTCTAATAGCCATGGCATCCTCAAGATCAATCTCCTTTTGTCCAAGAGAGATTTGTATTGCTTGCTCTAAGTATGCTTGGTCTTTATCATCCATATCCTTTTGAACCTGGACACCAAAATTGTACATAGGAAGTCTAGAGAAGCTAGTAAGAACACTCATATTGGTTTGACCAATAGCATTTCTATAAACCTCCATAATAACAGAATCTTCTGGCAAAATCTGCAAACACTTGACGATATCATTACAAACATTCTTGTAAAGAATCATCGAAGCATTTGTGATGTCATATGTCGCATTATTAGATGCGGCAATAGCTTGCTCACGCACCCCCACCAAGGCCTCTGACTTTGGAGTACTAGCATCTACAACTTCATTAATACCTGTAGTATCGCGTATCATTCTGAGATAGTGGTTATACAAACCAATAAGCTCATTAATGTTTCTAATACTATTTCCAATTTCACGGATTGGAGGGTTTTGAAAGCCTCCCTCTGGGTTTTTACTTCTATAGTAAAAAACACCAGTTTGTTCATAAATGTCATGCAGGTCCAATGGCTGCAACTCACCACCCTTTCCAAGCTGCACATTTTCCAACCCTTCAATGTCAATAATCAAGCCATCTGGTTTGGCCTTAGCAATAGCTTGTTGAATTTTAAGGTGAGTTAACTGAAGCATGTCTGCAAACCCGATACAACTTGATACCATTGATTTTGGCATCATGTCAGTAAGATTTGTTGCTACAACAGAATAAGACATTCTTGCCTTACTAATGTCGTAGATGTTTTTGGGCACATTGTGCATTCTGCCATACCCAAATAGATAATCAGTGCCAAGGATGAAATAACCCTTATACACATTTACGATCTCCATTTTATATGGCTTACGCTCAAAGACACTGCCTGCTTTTTCCTTGTAGTTAAATCCTTCGTAAAAGAAGTTTCTATTCCCAAATCTATTTTCCTTCTCCTCAAAGTACATGCAGTCTGTCGACAAAAACTCAAATTCCAAAACATCAACAGAATACTCATCGTATTCATAAATGTTTTTTCCTATGGTGCTGTCATACGCCTGACCATTTACGCTTCGTCCAGAAACCTGTTTAACGATTTTTTGAAAATCTTCTTCTTCAAGTTCGCCACTAGCAATTCTTTTTAGCTCCTGGATCGGCATGGTTCTAATGTGCCCAGCATAAGTAATATCGTCAAAGCTGGGGTCATTGGTTTCACTATGAATAAAATCCTTTGGATCCACATAGTGGGTCTTGATACCGTAGTTTGGGTCATTTGATCTTTTAACTACGGCCATTCCATTAGTAGCCAGATCATTTACGCATCTTCTAAAGATGTTGTCGTCAAAATTATTCCACGACAATGTCATATCTGTTGCCACTTGAGCAGCAATCTCAGCATCACTTTTGACATTCTCACCAATAAAGATTTCAGCTTCAGCTTCATTGTCTGGAATCATCTCTGGGTCCATGCCAATTGTAGCCCCAGTCTTCTCCTTAAATGCCATAAGCTGCTTCTTGAGAGCTACCTGTATTTCAATCCTTTTCTTGTCTCTATTCTTTTCAGAAGAAGACAATGGATCTACAGCCTCAAGGTTCGGATATAAATTTCTACCAAGGATTTTATTTACTACAATTCTGACAAACTTTGGAAGAATTGGAACTGGAGTAAAATCAAGATTCATCAAACTTCCATCACCAGAATTTGGGTCAAGATTGTTTAAGAGTCTTTTGTAAATAGTAGTATCCTGTACGCCATTTGCGTATTCTTTGTTCCTTTTAAATAGATTGTATCGTTTTGAGAACAAAGAAGAACTGTCGGTTCTCTTGCCCCACTGAGACTCAATAGCCTTAGCATATTTTAATCCATACGCCTTGCTCTCTTTTTCTTCCTGAGGAGCAAGCGGGTCTGGAAAATTTTTTTTTCCGCTATATTGTTTCATTTACAAGAGAGTATATGTTGCAAATATAAGGAATTAGCCGATGACTTTATATCTCCTAAAAAATCGCCTCTCATCAAAGTTGTCGACCTTTTTCTTTTTAACCTTTTGAGCAGCAAGAAGAGCCAAGCCAGAACTAATTGTTAAGTCAAACTTCGTTCTATTGTCTATCTTATATCCTATCCAATCTTCAAGAGTATCATTAAAATACATTTTACCCATCTCAGCCGTTTCATGATTGGCCCCGACATGATTATGAATGTAAGATTCAATTGCATGAGCATGAGCCTGAATGACATCTTGAGAGTTTGATGGGATACCCTTGGTCTTCACTTTTACCTTAGCTGTACTGCTGTTTAAATGTTGAGGTCGATCCATTAAGTATCCATCGTAACCCCTTGATTCAAAGTATCTTGCAATACCGTACTTATTGTTTTCAATTAAGATAGGATACCCATAAAATACAGCTGCCATTAATACGTCTTCATAAAAGATCTTTGCTAATGGCGGCCTAGAGGCATACTCTACAACAAACATGTTTGATGGATATTCCATATGAAATTTGTTGTATAAATGTAGGGCGCCCTTAGATCCTCTGCCATCTACAGTGGCGTCTAGATCATAAGAGTCAACACCTCCGCATCCAATATCTGAGTTTGGAGCAACTCGCTTCCCTCTAACTATTTCTTTTTTATTTCGAAATTCAGGCGGAGGCATCCACGCCACCTTGAATCTTCCATTTGGATCTGGGCTAAAAACAACTTCCGTATCGCTCACGCCGCCCTTCCATACAAAATTTCCAACAACAACTGGGTTGGGAAATAGCTCATCATTGTATTGTATCTGTTCATATATTTTTCCAATATTGAACAAACTCCCATCAATGCTATCCCTAAAGGCCTCATCTTCTGTAAATGGAAATTGACGAGTAACCTCATTTAACTCTGATGGATCATGCTTCAAACTCTGTCTTTCATTTTTAAGATAGGTTTTAGCACCAATCAAAATATCTTCTCCATCGAGGCCATCAATAGTTTCTTCAGGGTCTTCAACTACTGGGTTTCCAAATTTGTCAAAAAACCCTTCTAAAGCGTGAAATGATGGAATGAAAATCCTATATAGTCCCGTTCTGGTCCGTCCATTCGCGTTCCTCTCGTTCGGATCCGAATCCTTCCAAAGCTCCTTGTACTCCCTCCCACCCTTGTCCATCGGATTTACGGTGCTTCCTACGAGGGCTTTTCCCACGATTTTTCTTCCGACGATCAAACAGGTCCGCTGAATCCTCCATGCGTCCCTTATGTCTGTAGGTTTTTCCCATTTTCCAGCTTCATCTAGGTACAACAAATGTAGCTTCTCGCCATCATATGCGTTGTTAGTTGTGTTCTTCCAGTTTATGACCGTATTAAGAGCTTCGCCCGTCTGCGCAGTCTTATTCTTCTTCGTGATTCTCTTACTCGGCTCGCGAAAAGCCAACTCCATGCGTGGGTTCGTGGTACCATCTTGTATTGGTTTGAAGAAGAAGGGGTAGTGGCGGAACATATATACCACCTTCTTCATGAATATATTTTCTTGTGCGTCCTTACCAGTCTTGGACTGGATACCTAGGAGCTTGTCTTTGACCTGCGTAGCTTCATCTAGAAGCACAGCGGAGCAGATATTAGTATATCCGCTACGCCTGCACTTCGTATAGAGCTGGCCTATACAACGCGGATCCGCCTCACACGCAGCTAAATGTAAGAAAATTTCCCTCTGAAAATTCAAAAAACTCGGATAACCCACATCTAAACGAGTCCATTGAAGCATCATGTAGTGCCTACCCGTAATATATGTAGGGACACCATTGTTATAAAACCAAAAGCCCTCACGCCTACGGCGAAATTCCTCCTCGATATACGGAGAAAACTTCTGTCGAAACTCCCTTGGCATCTCCCCCCACTCATCCATAGAACGAATCCTAGACAACTCTTGAGGCATAGGCCGCCTTTCCCACAGCTGCAAGTCGTTTGACTTTCCATATCCCTCAATCTCTTTTTCGGGAGGCTGAGCGGGAAGTACAATGAGTAGCCCACTAAGTTCAATAATCTCACCCTGCGTACCGTTGGGACAAATTGCAATAGCATGCTCATCGTAGTTATCGACCTTGACCAGCATAGGATTTAGAATAAAATTTAGAGGCCTTGTTCTTGGACTGTTTCGTCTTAGCGTGAACCCCCTTCCTTCTAATTTTTTTCTTTTGAATTTTAACTTCTAGCTTTTTCATTTTAATTTATTTCTTCTTTCTATGGTTTTAATTCTATGGCAGTTTGAGCATCTAACATCACACTTTCTAATTTCTTCTTTTATGGTCTTAATAGAATAAGATGAACCAACCATATCTGAAATATTGGTGATTTTCTCTCCGTGAACATGATCAAAATCCAGAACTCTAGGATCTGATTCACCACAATCTACACACTTAGAAAAAGCTTTTACTCTTTGAACAAATTCTTTTGACCAAAGTCTTTGATGAGCATTCCACTCCTTAGCCTTCTCTTTGTACTTGTCAATATTTTTGAGATAGTGTTTTTTTGCGTATTCACGCTGATAAGCTTTTCTTTTATCTGGATCTTTATATGGCATTACTTCGCTTCACTATCGTTCCAAGAATCTTCCCAGAATCGATGCTCCTTGTTTGCCCGTTGATAGACAACTTCTTTCCAATCACTTAGAGAATCTTTCAGCGAAACCTCCGCTATAATCTTTTGCTTGGGCAATTTCTCCATCTTCACTTAGGTCTTTTATCATTTGTTCTAATCGCTGTCTTTCAACAATTAGTTCTTTACAATCTGTAGCGGTTTGTTTTATAGATTGAAGCTCAGCTTTTCTGGCACTACCATTAATTTCTGGGTCTACAGGTTTTCTTATTTCGTCTATCATGTTATTGATAGCGACCTCCATAGACATCATTAAGCGCTGAGCGGCCTCAATAGTTGTAAACTTCTTGCGTGACAAAGTTGATGTATAAAGGTGTTTTATCTCCAACATAAGTTCCGACTACGTTGTAGTCAAGAAACTCTACTGCATCTTCGTAGTCAGTTCCATCCTCCATAAGGATTTCCACCATTTTATTAATGTCGTATACAGCGACTACGTTAGCCCCGTAGGTACATCCCACAAGGGCTTTGTCAAATCCATCAGCGGTGAGGCACTCCTCTTCCTCCAGGATTTCCATCAGATGTTCTCTATCAATCATTGTTCAACGTATAAAAGGTCTTCTAATCTTGTTCTATAATATTCTTTTCCATCTATAGTGATCCTGTAGTCTCTATTCTGCTTGAATCCTACAACATCTCCAACCTTTAATCCCGACTCATCAATCCACTTAGCCGTAAAAGCGATACGACCTTTTGTAGGTAACTTCTTTTTAAGTTCGACAACTTCGATAACATCTGATTTAGTTTTTAATTCTTCTTGCTCAATTGGCTCTAAAAGCGTCCACCCAGCTAGTGGTTTAATTTCACCATCTTTGTTTTTATGAGCAATGGCTTGATTGTTTATTGTGTTCTGCGAATCATATCGAACAAGATAATGATTGTTTTCTCCAGTCAAAACTTGCCCCTCATTTAACACAACAAGATGATGAAAGTATAAGGTATCTCCTGGTTCTACACCAGTATCATATTTGCTAGGAGCACACACTACAGGCCCTTCTGTAATCCTGTGCTCAAATTCGTTAAATCGATTATCGACATATAGTGTAAGTCCTTCCTTCGTTGTAATTGTGTCTTTAATCTTTTTTTCTAGCTCGATCACAAATAGATCTAACGTCTTCATTTTATTTTGATTTAAATTTTATTGAGAATCTAGGCTTAGAAGTTACAATCAAACTCCAACATACACGGCATTCCGTCTACACTTTTCCATAAAGTTTGTGACTCTTCGTCTTGCAGATAAATTAAATATCTGCTTTTGCCATACCTGTGTAGGTATTTTTCATCATGAATAATGGCGCTAACTTCACCCCTTCCAGCCCTCATGCCGATATAATACGCCATGGCATCTTTCGGATCTTTTCCGATTACAATTTTTCTAATTACTCCATCCATTTTATTCTGGTTCTACACCTGTTCCACTTAACAGGTCATTTAATTCATCATCATCAAGATTGCTCTTGCTGTCGTTTTGATAGCTATGATTTATAAATTCTTGAACTTCACAAAGCTCATCTAAATCCTCTACATTAACGCTATACATAGCTCTTAATCTAGATTCATCTTCATCAACATCTTCATTGTTTATAAGTCCAGCAAACATAATAGATATAAATCTATCTTGCACCTCATACTGCATTGCTAATGCTTCCATTTCAAACATTAGCCTTTGCATATGAAGAAGAAATTCAAAATCTTTTGTCATAGGTTTGCCTTGAAACAAATTTAATAAACATGCCTAGAAGTAAGGTACCAAGAAAAATCTTATTTAGAGACTTTTCTAAACAGAATAAGATATACGTAAAAAGAAATTACCTTAAAAGGTTGAAGTCAGTTAGAGTAAAATACTCTAAATCAATTGGTATGGACTTCTCTAAGGTTGAATTTTTATTGTGGGCGTATGACTTACAATTTTTTACTATCAAGTACGCGAGCAAAGATTTTGATGTAAGTGAGTCAAACATTGGGAAAAGGTATATATATCCTCTGGCAAATGCTGGGTATATATATAAACACTTTGATAAGCTTACTCCATCAGATACGTATGAAGATCACTTATTTAGAGAAGAAACAAAGTACAACTATAGAGTACGATATGCTATAACACAAAAGGCCCGCTTATTAGTGCAGGCCTTTTATAGGGATCTAGAGGGTTAGTCTTCGGCAGACGGGAACCACCCATCACCTTCCATCTCAGCTTGAGTCGTATAGCTAAATGTGTTAGGTAGGATGTCCGATACTTTGATCTCAACCCCGTAGTTAGCTGCAAGCTTTGCGTTTACAAAGGTCTTCTTCTGCGTCGTATATTCTGGCATAGAATCAAACAGCTCTGCTGTGTCAAGCTGTTCGTGGGGGCGTATCATAGCATCAGTAGAGAGCACGAGAGCAGCTCTGCCGTCAGAGTGCGTTACAACACCACAGAAAGAGTTTGTAACATCTCTAGGGTGGCGAATAGCCCGTGGACGCTGCAAGGTCCACAGCGCTTCAGAAATCTCTTTACAGCGCTGTTCAGAGGTCTTATCGTCAGATGCAGTTATGATTATATAGCTCATGAGTAGATGCTGTAGAAGTCGTTGATGTTGTCCTCAATGTCTGTGCGGTTGCTTGATTCGTCAGAGTCGTAAAATATTACTTCTTGTATTTTTCCTAAGAAGTTGTTTAAACCGTCACCCCTTGCGCCAATAGTTGTTTGATTTAAATTATTGCGACTACCTACAACGTCAGTTTCGGCTGTTCCGTCAATGAACATTTGACCCGTCGCGTTGTCGGCTAAGTAAGAAACTAAGGTTTGGTCTGTTGACGTAAAGGTGCTATCGCCTACTTGTGACACTACCGTGCCTCCAACAGATAGACGCGAACCAATCGCATTATTTGACCCAATGCCACCAAGACCAAGCGTGACAAAATTCCCAGCTGTAAAACTGGTTTGAATAAACACACAATCTTGCGTGTTGGAATCGGATTTAATGACAGAAAAAATAGCCGTGTTGTCGATTGTGGTTTTGGCCGCGCCCAAAAAGTAGGTAGTGCTTCCATCAAACTGCATCGCGGGCTTCCCGTTCTCCGTAATAAGTGAACCGCTCGATACAATCTTCGGTTGGCTACCTGGTGTGCTCTGCTCAGCGTCATTCCCGTTCGATGACTGATCATACCATATTGACACGCACGCATCCCCACTACCTGAAAAGTCAAGAAGCGCACCGAGATCTAAATCACCATTGCTAGTAAACCCAATGTCAAGCTCAGTATCGTCGCTGCTTCTACGCACACGTATCGCATACGGGGAGACAGATCGTCTAATCTGACGCAAAGAGTAAGCAGCAGCCGCACCAGGGTAGAACTCAAGAAGCCCAGTGGTAAATGTTCCTGGGTCTAAAAGCAAGGGCAAAAGACTAGACTCCGCGCAAGAATAACTTTCTGCTGTACCGCCATCTTTATATACGCGATCCTTAAACGCCCCAAGGATTCTGGTTTGCGGAAGTATAGTTCCAGACCCTGGTGCAGGAGATGCTACAAAAACTCCGATTCCTAACATTATACTTCTTCTTCAGTTGGTTCTGGGAAAAGCTCTGGACGCTGCACCTTGCATTCAGCAACCCACTCTGCGATAGCGCTAGAAGATCCGAAGACGTGAACCCCCATTGGAGCGCACCACACCATCTGAGCATCCCAGTCTGGGTCTGGCTCTCCGCTCCACAGCACGTCTACGTGGTAGCTATCTGACAGCACTGGGGGTGTAAGCTCGTTACCTTCTTCATCATACGTCCCTTTAGTCGTCACGATGTGACCGAGACGCACGATAGAGTGCGAATGTGTAGCGTTCCCGTCGTCGTCAAGACCGAGGGCGTTGATCTTCGTGGTGGCAGCGCTTTGGCTACCGAACTCGTATTTGCGAAATGTTCTCATGTTATAGTGTTGTTAGTGCAATCGCTTCTTGGGAGGTTAGTGCAGTTTGGAAATAAAGTGATTGATGAATAAGCCCAGATTGTTTTGCGAGAGTATCGTTAAAACCACCTAATCTTACTGCAGTCAAATTAACGCTTGGTGTAGGAATACTAAACGAAGAACCAATTTGAGAGCCATTGACATAAAGGCTACAATCATTGTTAGAGTCATATGTAAATACTGCCTTAAACCTTCCGCTTATAGCACCTGTAGTATCTTCCTTGTAAGAAGTACCACCGATTCTATAAACACCTTGTATTTTTCCTGTAGTACTTCTGTATAAGTACAATGTGTCATTAAAATCTACACCATCAAGCTTCATCAAATATATTTCAGTATTAACACTTGAATCAATAGTGGCATCAATAAACAAAGTGCCTTGATTGATATTTATAATATCTCCTGCACCTGAAATAATAGGATTATCCGCATTCCTAGTCACACCAAGAGCCGTACCGTAGTTAGGGATGTACGAAGTAGCGTAGCTGCCTACCTCCAGTTGAGCTCCCCAGATATAAAATCTATCTCCAATACTTCCGCTTACGTCAAAGAACCCAATTTCATAAGAATCCGCTACCATTGTATGAGTGCTTTCAATTCTCTTCCATCCGTCTGAAACAAGCACAGTAAAAATTTCAGACCATTCATTCCCATCTGAACGAACGCGAATTTGTGTGTCAACAATAGCTTTCACCCACATTGAAAATGTGTATGTTACACCATTTGTTAAAGTTTCGGTTTGGTCAACTGCCCTATCGGTGGATGCAGAAATACTGTATTTTGACGCATCGTTAAATCCACTTGGAGACGTTGTTGCGTTATCTGTTACAGTTACATTTGACTGTTTGGTCCAAGCATTAAAGTACTCGCTGTACTCGATCTTATTCGTCCTCGACGGCTCCATCAACAGCTGAGCACTACCGCTTGTATAGTCGATACGTGGGAGGTTGTCAAGGACACCAGCTTTACCTGTAGTGCTACCAGACTCTAAGTAGTCAGTAGCCACCAACCCGTATTCAAGCTGAGCGTCTTGGATGTAGATG
>Ga0196901_1001616_pt1 | contig 11257 bp, 13 predicted proteins | sample CB_VirMetaG_FD_169099 | JGI IMG/M metagenome (GOLD analysis project Ga0196901, IMG submission 169099) | Freshwater to marine saline gradient viral communities from Chesapeake Bay - CB_1504_1 Viral MetaG (v3) (version 3) | ecosystem: Environmental > Aquatic > Marine > Coastal | place: USA... | reverse complement strand
CTGTGATCTCTTTGGGTCATCTCGTGTCGAGGAGATTGATCGGGTCAAACGGTCATCTACGACCATCAATGTTCAGATACCACTCAACCAACCCGTGTCGAAGTCTATGAAAGAGGTTCGTGAACTCGTCCTTACTCGACAAGAGGAACGGATCAAGGAGTTGGGTTTATCGACCTACGGTATGAAGTCAAAGAAGGTCTCAGTTGGTTTGTACGAAGTCACTAATGGTGTGGAGATACGATCAAAGACTCTCTATGAAATCTTGTTGATGATGGAGATATGGGTAGATCTTGGTCGACCAAAGGTCAGTACCGAATACGTTGATGAGGTCATCACTCGTATGAGGAACCGACCACGATCTAAGTGGATTCCTTACCTACTCAACGTGTCGAAAGAACCAACCCGAAAGGGTGACAAGATGGTTTATCCCGAGAACACACTTCGTCAGGTGAGGAGGTACATCACCAGAGGTATGAAGGTGTGTGAAAACGTATCTAAGGGTGAGTTCCCTGGACGACAAACTCTGAAGTAACGATCACTCGTCTACTTCGATCACCTCACCGATGACGGTGTGTCTACCTTTTTTGAGTTTACCTCTCCACTTAACCCCTCTCGAATCAGTCGTGGGGGTAAATTCGATGTGATATCGATTCTTACGGATTCTCTCTAATTCCTCATCATCAACGTGATACAGGAACGTTTCTTTGTAATCGGGGTCATCCCAACGACATGGTTGAACGTCAACTATAGAACCACCGAAATAGGAACGGTCCCCTTTGGTCTTATGAAAAAAAACCCGACCACCGATTAGTGACCGAACCTCATCGACTGTTGGTGTTCCGTCGAAACCTTCTCCCAACTCCCAACAACACGAATACTGGTTCTCGGGTCTTTCTGGGACCTTCTTCATACCTCGAGGTTTGACCTCACCCTCGGGTACTTTGTTGATGATATGGATGACCTTCATACCCACAGTATTGTGACATTGGGTCGTTTTGGTCAATGATTGAGTCATGAAGACCCTATTTCTCACAATTTCCCTTCTGTTCTTGGTCTCTTGTACGAAAGAGGTCGACCTAAGTGACCTTGTATTCAACGACGAGGATTGTCTGATGTATTTGAAAGGTTCGACCACACCATTCACAGGAAAGGTGTTTTCAAGAACCACTGAGTTTGGTTCCGAGTGGTACTCAGAAGGTTACTGGGAAGAAGGAAAACCAAGTGGTGAACAAAGGTTCTACAGAAACGGTAACCTATCGTCTACACGGAACTGGAAGGACGGTGTTTACCACGGTGAAGTCATCTGGTTCGAGAGATACGGTTGGGACGGGTCCTTGGTTAAGAAGGGTATTTCCAAAGAAGAAGACTTCGAAATAAGGAGTTTTTGGATTAAAGGGAATGTCGTCGGAGATTTGGAGTTACGTTACCCGGATGGAACCATGGAGATGAAAAAACCCGAGGAAGTTACGAACTTCCCCGTGAACTTAAAGTTTCAGTCGGAGTGTTAGAAGATCTTGTCCATCAGACGTTCTAATTCCTTATCAATCTTCACTTTCAGTCGATGATCGAACTTCCGGTCGAACTGGTCCTTTGTGTAACTACCGTATGAAGGGTTTCGATGTTGTTTCTCCATCTGAAGGAGTCTCAACTCCGATCGATGATCCCTCTTACCGTTTTTGTAGACCAAGATCCTATCGTCGGTGAGGATCAAACCATCTGGTATCACCACGGATTCGTTCTTCATCGATCCTCTGTGGGACGTATTGACCATACTTGAGTAGACACTCGATGAACCTGTTGATGAGATCGTCATCTCCTCGTCATCGGTCTTGTAATGGTATTCATAGGTTGAAGGTTGGGTTGAACATCCGGTGACTCCAACGACGGTAAGACCAAGAACGTAAGAACGAACCACACGGTGAAATAGAACAAAGTTGGGAAGACCCAAAACAGAACGATAACGATCAGTAACGTCCACCCTACTCCCTTCAACAACCACTTGATCAATTTCATCTCTCATATCCTTCATCACTTCTTCCTCTCTAAACGAAGTAACTTGGGACGACTGATCTCCACGGTTGTGTCCTTCAGTCGTTCCAACCGTTTCCGATACTTGTCGAGAGAACCCCACACCAACTCGAAGTAGTAAGGACCATCTGATCGAGGTGGTTTGAGATTCCGTTCGTTCAAGTGATCGGAAATCTCAGGGGAGGTGAGACCTTGAAGGTGTAAGTCGTAGATCAACTTCAATCGATCCTCGTGATCAGGATCGAGGTAGGGAAGGGATAAAGTTCTAGTTGTAACTTTGATGTGGAGACCCACGACCAACTCGGTCAGTGGGTCTTGTGTCACCCGAAAACTACTCCACCGTGACCGACTAGTTTTCGAGTGACAGACACTTCTCCAGTCCCTTAAGTCGTTGATTTTTTTGACAGTGTAGATCTTACCTTCTTGGTCTTTCGACCTCCCGTAATTTTGTAACCTTTCGACTTATTGTTCTCATCTATCCACTTCAACCTATCCCCGACATAAGGGAGTTTGAAGTCGATACTCAACTCGTGTGTCTGAATGTCGATGTTGTTCACTGTGATCAGATGAACCAGACCTTCCACAAACTTCTTCCTTTCCTTAAAGGGGAAGTCATCACTTTTCAGTTGATCGATCTTCTTACCGAAGTGACCGACCCAATCGATCCACTCTTTGTTCGTCTCTGATTGGTTCAATCTACCTTCTATTCCCTCAATCTCTGTCTCGATCTTGAGTTTGTATTCCTCAAGGTTGTCGATGATGGATTGAGTTCGATCTTTGTCTTTCTTATCAATGATGAGTGAGGTTGAGAGTTTGACGATTGAGGTCTCAATGTCCTCTGATTCCTTTCTCAGTTTTTTAACCTTGTTATCCAATCCCCGTCTTGTCTTGGGATCAAGAACCAATGGGGTGGTGACAAATTCTGACTTGATCGACTCTTTGAATAGAGATGAGTCCGTAACTACGTCGACGACGGTGTTCCAAACCAATTCGTCCGTAGTGTTGATCCGTAACCGTCTTTTACCGTCACAACCCTTCTCTTTACCCGTACCTCGTTTCTTCCAATCACCAATCTTTGACTGACATTCATAGTGACCAGATCGATCAGTTCGTCCCTTACCACTGAACCTCGATCCACAATGACCACAAAGTAAGAGGTCCTTTACCAAATACTCATGTTTGATGTTCTGTGAGGTTCGTTTGGTACCTACTCGTTTGTAGGACCGTAACTTCTTTAGATCTTGAACCTCTTTGATCAACTTAGAGTCAAGGAGTTTGGGACACGATACTTTGATCGTCTTTTCACCTTTCGGTGTCATCGTCCAATACCCACCAAAGTAGGTATTGGTGAGAAGAATCTCTATTGAACGGTGTGACCAAACAGGATTACCCCTCTTAGTAGGGACACCGTTCTGAAGGAGTTGGGTCCTGATATCGTCGATTGAGGAACCATCTCGGTATAACTCGTAGATGAACTTCACCCACTTACCTTCTTCCTCATCGATGACCAACTTGGAGTCCTCAAGTGAATACCCATATGGAGGAGGACCACCTTTCCAGTACCCTTCTTTTACCTTTCTTACCTTTCCTTCGGTAAGTCGTATGGTTCTTAGTTCGTTGTCGTACTGAGATATAGATCCCATAACACCCATGATCATCTTTGACATGGGGTCACTCAGATCAAACTGACCTGTTGGGGTATGTAATGTCACATCGTGTTTGATCAAGTACTGATACTTGATCACTGTCCAGGTTTGTTCATTTCTGGATAAACGGTCGGTGTTCCAAACAAAGATGTGTTTCACCTCACCCATTTCTACTAGATCAAGTAGTTCTCTCAGTACAGGTCGGTTGAGTAGGTCATCAGATGACGATGACTTACCACCTTCATTCCAAACCTTGTACTTCATACCGAGGTTCTTCGACTTCTTGATCCCAGAGTCTTTCTGGGACTTCAAAGAACCACCATCTTCCTGACTGGTGGTGGAAACCCTCGTATAGATGTGAAGGGTGTCAGACAAGATTCACTACCTTCTTCTGACACTCCGAGTCGTAGTCGATGTATCTCTGTGTGGTTTGGAGATTCTTGTGACCAACCAACATCTGAATGTCTCTCAATGATCCACCCACTTGACCAATCTTTCGTGAAGTATTGGTAATAAAGGTCCTTCGACCTGAGTGTGATGAACAACCAACGAAACCAACATCTCGATACCACCGTTGGAACATATTGACGACAGATTGAGGTGAGGTAGATAAAGAACGTTCAGTTGTAACTACACGAGAGTGTCCCAGATCGAACCCCCTCTTCGTTTTTTCAACTTCAAACAGTTCTTGTAGATACACCTTCAAATCCTTGTTGATGGGTATCACTCGTCCTGACTTACCCTTTGATGATTTGTTGGTGAGGTGAATCGAATCACCCAGTTCACCTTCAGGAGTAACCATCATTGACCAAGTGAGGTGTGAGATCTCTTTTGATCTAAGACCAGACTTCACTGATAAGAGGAAGATCACCACATTCCTCAACCCGTTACGTCGATCCTTAAGGTAACTGACCATCAACTGAACCTGTTTGTCGGTCAGGACCTTCGATTGTTTACCTATTCCCATGATATCTCTCCTGTCACCCCAAACCTATATCGTTTGGTTAGTATGATTTGACAAGATAGATCCTAAATATAATCAGTTCGTTTTGACATGGTTGTAACTGGATCATTTTTTTATTGAAAATCAGTTACTTAATCCTACTGAGTATAAAATACCTATTGTATAACCAGTTTGATTTCCTATAGGAAACGAGGGTCCGTCATAGTCCAGGGGGACCCCCTAATCGACCGGACACCCGTTGTTTCAGGGGTCAAATTCCGGACAAATCTCTCAAAAACCTTCGTCAGATCTTCCAAAGGTCATATCTCGGAAAATAGTCATCGTGGATCGGGTAACCCCTTCCACACAGGATTTCTCACAAGAAATCCATCCACGTTACCTATTGGAGATCTCTATGAAGATACATTTTGAACCCGTCGAAACCACTGATCAGTACCTCCAACGTGGGGGAACCATCACGGTGGTACCACCTCGTCTCACCCAACCGTCTCGTCGGATCTTCACCGGATCAAAATACCGGTAACACATCCTCGGTGTGACTTGATCACACCCTAAAACCTCAAACCTCAAACCAACAAAACACGAGGACCTTCGGGTACTTCGAGGGTCTAGTGTTCTCTAAGGAAATTTTTATGAAAACCAAATACTTCTACCAGTGGATGAAATCTGATGGAACCTTCTGGAGTCTAATCCCTCAGTTCTTGGACGAACTCTGGAACGAAAAAGGTTTCAGTCAGAAATCCAATACACAACATACCGAAATCGACTTCATGAACATCGATCAAGATCTGGAAACCTTCAAACGAATATTCGGTAAAGAGGTGAACGTAAAGGAGAGTCATATTGGTGACATAGGACACCTTTACGACACCTGTCACTTTCTAAAGAAGATCTTCAAGGACTATCTTGATGTTCTAGAAGACTATGACCCAAACACACCGATCGTTTACGACGAGTTCTTCGAGAGGATGACGAGGAATTTGTATGACCTAACAGACATCTGTGTCCACAACCGTCTTCGACTCATCAGTTCTGACCTCCTACAACCGTTGATGGAAGGAGGTGACCAATGAGTAAACACACCTACACCCTTAACTTTGATGACGTCGAAGTAATCGAATCGAGTAGTCCGATCGAAATTCGACCGAAACTGGTCGAAGTCTTTGACAACGAACCCACTAGTAACAACACCTTACACATATATGTCAGATCGTCTACGAATGATCCGAAACACCTCAGTGAACAGGTGGAGATGGGTAGAGAAGTCTCCGATCTCTGTGACATGAAATACCACACTGTATGGTCAGAGACCGATTCGGAGAACCAACCCGTACTGAACGAACTTCTAACCTCAATCGAGAATGACGAAGTCAAAACTTTATGGGTTCAGAATCTTGATCGGTTCACACGAGATCAAGACAAGTTCAGGTTTATCTGTAACCAATACCTTTTCCCAAAGGTTATGTGGTTAGTAGTAGGTTACGGAGACTCGGATCATTTCTGGTTCGACCTCCGTGACTCAAATAGAAAGTCAGAACTCCTGACACCGACCGTCGGTCGGTTGTCTCAAATGATTCGAGATGTAGAGAAGTCCCTCGATAGGAAACCCTACGACCTCATACAAACAGAGTTAGAGAAGTTCTTCAGTTTCAACGATCTCAAACCTGACCATGACTACATCGTCAAGTTCGACAATGTAGAAAGGGTATTTCGTATTAACACCGTATTAGGGTTGTCAGAACTTGATGATGATGAAGTTAGATCCCTTCCTCCTTTAACCACCTATGAGTGGTTGGGAAAAGGAGAAACTGTCGACATCTATACCCGTCGGTGTGGTTTCGATTGGGAGGAGTGGACATGAGATATCACAACTCCATCGATACCAGAGAAAAATCATTCGTTGTTCCACCTCAAGAGGTGATCAACGAGGACTACAACCCCAATGAAGACGAGAACATCAAGTTCTCGTTTTCTAACTTCTCCTCAAAGTTCGATGAACACATCAACAAGTCGATTCGTGGATACAGTGATCTACGAAACGACGTGGTGTCTATCTCCGAGTATTTCGTAGAAAACGACACGACCGTCATCGATATCGGATGTAGTCAAGGATCTTTGTTAAAGAAGATCAAAGAGGTCAACACCCACGTCTCAAACACCAACTACATTGGTATCGAGATCAATCAAGACTTCAGTACACATTGGGAACGTTACCGATCTGACAATCTCAACTATGTCGTTGGTGACGTCACTTCAATGGATTGGGACTTTGGTCCTGTTAGTTTGGTGACTTCATTGTTCACGTTCCAGTTCCTACCAGAACGTGAACGTCTTTCACTGATGAAGAAGATCTACGACAACCTCATCGAAGGTGGGTCGTTCGTTTTTAGTGAGAAGGTTCTCTCTCACCGAGGAAAACTCCAAAACATGATGGAGTTCATCTACTACGACTACAAACTCCAGAACTTCACAGAAAAACAGATCTTAGATAAGGAACGTGAACTCCGTCACCTATCGAAACTCACCAATGAGGACCTTCTACTCAGACAACTGAGAAGTGTTGGTTTCCGTAATGTCCAACCGTTCTGGAGGAACCACAACTTTGTGGGATACATCGGTCTCAAACTTCCATCCGACAAAGTAGATGGACTGGAGTTTTCCGATGAGTGAAGTCTTAGTCCAAGGTCATCTCTCAGTAGATGAACACATCGAACGAATTGAAGGTTGTCTTCAACGAACCAGACAATCGATTTTCGACACCATTGTCTCGATCAAAGAGTGTTACGAACAGGTAGGTAAAGATGTTTTCCAAACCGAGGTTTCGACCAGGTTGGGGATACACCCATCTACCTTGAGTAGGTGGATCCAGATCGGGAACTCCATGTTGATAATGGATCACAAGGAATCCCTACCACCCACGTTCTCGTCGTTATATGAGTTGACTCGACTTGAGAAGAAGTACGTCGACTTCTATGGAGAGAAGAATGGAACAAAGAAACTCGAACACCTCATCGAAGGTGAGTTCATCCATTCGACCTCTGAGAAATCAGACATTCAGGAGTACCTCAAGGGTATTGAGGACAAACTCAAGAAACGTAAGAAACAACAACGAGAGAAGGATCTGTTGTCGTTGGGTGGTGAGGAAACTGACCTCCCAACCAACACAACTGACATCAACACGTTGGTGGAATCTAACCAGAAGTTCAGAACATTTCTGATCCCTCAAATACCACCTGAGTTGTTGAAAGGGTGGGGTACCGAGATGGTCGATGAGAACGACATTGTCGACCGATTTCCCTTAGTTGACCTCAGATACCCGAGTGTTGATCAGACCGTGTTGTGTTTGTTGGGTGTACCGATGAACCACATCCACACAGGGATCAAGGTCCTTACGTCGTTCGGGTTCACCTATCGAGATGTGTACGTTCCAACACAACGAAAAGGTGGTTTGGTCTCTTACTCAAAGGAAGTCGTGTTCTTACGAGGTGAGAGAGGACCTAAGTCAATCATTCCAGAACGACTCAAATCAGGTGAAACAGAGGATCTTCTTAAGTTCTTAGAAGATGTCTGTGAAGGACCTCATCTGTTGGTATTCGATGAAACATACCGTGAGGGTTGGACATGTCTTCAGATACAGTGAGGAAGTTTGAACCTTACTCAATGAGTAAGGTCTACCAACAATCCAGTAAAGAATTGTTCACCGTTGTATCAACCTTTTCGGGTGGTGGTGGTAGTTCCACTGGGTATCAACTTGGTGGTGGAAAGATCTTGATGGTCAATGAGTTCATTGACTCAGGTGTAGATACCTACAGATCGAACTACCCCAACACACCTATCGAACACATTGAGATTCGTCAGATCACTCGTCGAAAGAAGAAGGGTGTTCTTGAGATGTTCTCTCGTAATGGGATCCAGAAAGGTGAGTACGACATTCTTGATGGATCTCCACCGTGTTCTACCTTCTCAACATCAGGAAAGGGTAAGTCCAAAATCCTAGAGAAGAACGTGAAATACAGTGACAAGACATTAGATCGAGTAGGGATGTTGATACACGATCTGGTGTACATCTGTAACGTCACTCAACCCCGAATTGTAGTGATCGAAAACGTACCCACGATGAAGTCGAGTGAAGTGTTCTCTGACTCTCTCAATCGACTTCGTAAGTGGGGTTACAAGGTCAACTACAAGGTGATGTGTTCTTCTCACTTCGGTGTACCACAACGTCGACGTAGGTTAATCGTGGTAGGTATCAGACCCGATGTGTGTGATGTGGTGGGAATCCAATCAGAAGATGACATTCTCGACCTCTACCCCGAACCATCTTCTTATGAACCAACTATTGAGGATGGGATTGGTGATCTACAGATCTCAAAGAAGGAAAGAACGTTCTTGATGACGTCACTTCGAAAGGGATCAAACTACGAGAAGGTCAAAGTACTTCCTTTCAACCCAGATAAAACTACTGGTTTGAAGGATCTCTTTCCTCAATGGACTTCTGACTTCAATCTCTCTCGTAGTTCGTGGACACAACCTGTATCTACACTTACTTCGACGGGTCTTCAGATAGGTCGAGGTGGTACGTTCCACCCTTTTGAGAACCGTCAGTTCTCACTTGATGAGGTTCGTCGGTTAACTGGGTTACCAGACGATTTCATACTGAAAGGAACCTACAACCAGAAGATGGAACGGTGTGGTCGAATGGTCACTCCACCACTCTATGAACACCTATCAACTCGGTTGTACGAGAGAGTTCTCAAACCCTTCCACAACCACCATTTCCTGTAAGAAATCGAGTGTTTTCAACGGTTACGACGGTTCGGGGGTACAACTTCGACCTCGTATAAATACCTCGTATACACAAATTAATCGGATTTTTAATGGTAGATGATCTGAAAGAACAGACTCGTAAGTGGTTACAAACTGAAGACTACAAACGGTGTGTCGGTGTCACTCTCACTATGAAACAGAGGGTTAACAATGTACCCATTGATGACATACGTTCGTACCAGAATTTTCGTCACTTCATGAACCTACTCAACAAAGAAGTGTTGGGTAAGAAGTTCACCCGTTTTCGTAACCGAATTCGTGTGATCCCTGTTCTCGAAAGATCTATCTCTCATCGATACCACTACCACACGATCTTTGAGTTACCGATCAATGTTGAAGAAGACGAGTTCATCTCAACACTCAATGATTGTTGGTCGAAAACCGAGTGGGGACATGAACATTGTCACCACCACTCAGTCATCGATGAGGGTTGGTTGGGTTACATCACAAAAACAAAAACATACAGAGATGAGATCGATTTGGTGAACCTTCATTGGTTCGATGATCGTCGGGTATAGACCCCTTTCTGACAAATCGTAACCACAAGGAGGTCACTCCTTCTTGTTCTATGTCTCTGTCCAATACCAACACCACAGAGATAAATATCAATGAACAACCAACAGAGATTTCAACCAACCAAGATTGATCTCTTATCTGACCCAAGAGAACAACGAGATCTACTCATCTCTTTTCTCAACAACCTACTAACCAAGGATCACATCCTCATGAGAGAAGTATTGAAGTACTACCGTGACCTTCTTCTCAAGGGTAGGAATCTGAGAGATCAACACTTCGAACATCTCATTCCATATCTCATGAAGTACTCAACTCTCACTGTCGATGACTGTTGGGACTTTCATCGATCGATCACTGGTCAATCTGTTCCATCAACCAACGAACAACCGACCAATGACCTCACACAATTCTTCACATAGGGAGATCTTAATGACCACACTTATGAACCTCAGAATCCCCTCTCAACTCAAAGATGAGTTCAGTTACCACTGTAGGAATCGATCTACCTACATGACCACTGAGATCATCAGGTTCATCCAACGGTTTATCCAAGAGGAACGAGAACTCCTCTCTCGACCCACACCCAAGATTCCAACCTCACCAAGAGTTAAACCTTCACTCAAACCTCAAGATGATGATGGGTGGATATCACCCCAGATCGATGATCATCGTGGGGGTTGGTTAGACAGGAGTGATTACGGTGATTGGTAACAAGAATCCCACCAAAAATGACGTCATCAAGACCCTCCAGAAGACCCAGAACGACTCTCTGAGTGTTTTTTCACCCGTTTCTAATGAGTCTATAGGGTCTGTGACGAAATCAATCCAGAGAGACCTGAAGTCCTCCTCGTATCTCTCCATTGTGGTCATCAGACACAAGTAACCCCGTTTCTTACAGGAAATGACTCTACCCACAGACCTTTAAATCGTTTAAAAGTCTGTGTTTCGTTATGTCTGAATGGGTCTCAGATTGTCCAGATCACCTCAACTCAAGGACCGAAAACAACACATTCTCTTGTGGTTTCGGTTTCTTCAACTCAGTCACCAGATACCTGAGTTCAAGAAGAACCTCAAAGAGTCAAAGACCTTCTACAAACCGTGGGGTGATGTGAAGGGTGTGAAGTTCGATCACTGGTGGAAAGACCACCGTGATCTCTTTGGGTCATCTCGTGTCGAGGAGATTGATCGGGTCAAACGGTCATCTACGACCATCAATGTTCAGATACCACTCAACCAACCCGTGTCGAAGTCTATGAAAGAGGTTCGTGAACTCGCC
>Ga0196901_1001615_pt1 | contig 11263 bp, 19 predicted proteins | sample CB_VirMetaG_FD_169099 | JGI IMG/M metagenome (GOLD analysis project Ga0196901, IMG submission 169099) | Freshwater to marine saline gradient viral communities from Chesapeake Bay - CB_1504_1 Viral MetaG (v3) (version 3) | ecosystem: Environmental > Aquatic > Marine > Coastal | place: USA... | reverse complement strand
CTCTGTATGCGCCGATGGTGACGATCTGATACCAGTCATCGGACTGCTGCCATGTCACGTTCTTCAAGCCGCTGGTGCGGTCTTGGGTGATGCGGTACGCCATGCGATCAATGTTGTCGCCGTACGGCATGTCGCCTTTCCTGCCGATGCGACCGTGGTTGCCGAACTCGCAGACGACATGCACCTTCTCAAAGAACCCAGCGAATGACGCGACCATTGACTCCATGATCCGCACTGTTTCAAACAACTGTTCAAACAGGTGGGCTTCCACCTCGTAGGCTTGGCCTGGGAAGATGCCGATGCCTTCCACCATGTCGCCACCAAACATCAAGGTGGCCTGCTTCACAGGGTGATGTGCCCGCTGGATCGCAGTCAACTCCATCACCTTCTCTGTGAACAACGACATCCGTTTACCGAGCGTCTCAATACCAAAAGACACGGTGCGCTTACCGAGCTGCCAGTCGGTTGCGTGGATCAACGCCACCTCCGGTTTCGTCGAACGCGTATCCTTCTTCGGTGGTGCCACCTTCGGGCGGTCTGCTGCACGCGCAGCATCCACCGTCGCACGATACACAGCCTCCACCAGATCCGCAGATTTGCGTTTTGCTTTCGCTTCGTTCTGTTGCGCCCGCTTCAACGCGGCGCGAAGTTCACTGATCTCGCTGTCTTGTGCAGCCTCGTCACGCAATGACACGAACAATCTCCCCTCTACGGTATTGGGCTATCGCTGACGCCGAAATGTTGTGGCCGCGACGTTTCAACGCACGGCTGATAGCAGCCGACGAGATCGTCACATCATCCAACGCGTCAAGAAGTTCCTTACGATCCGTGTCATCCATTTGACTGATGCACTGAATCAGCAGTGGGGTTCGACCGGACACCATTCGGTCAGTCTTTAGTTCCTCTAGCAGGCTTCGTTTTTCTTTGCTCATGCTTGGCTCCCTCCACGATCTTCTCGATTTTGTGAACGATGTCCCACAGCGCATCTGCCTCGCTTCTACCCACCTGGGATTTGCGTAGCGCCCGCGCTATGAACTCAAGTTCTACGGTAGTAAGCCCCTTGGCCATTTGCAAGCACCCTTCTAGTTGGAGTGGTGCGACTCTATGTGGTCTGTCAACCTTTCGTCAACCTTGTCAAGCTTGCGTTCGTTTCTTTGGAGAGACTTGTAAATCAGGCTCATCATGCCGGTCACGACCTGATGATCTTCCCTGTTTTCTTTTCGGAACTTTTGGATGAAAGCCACGATTACTGCACCAACGGCTGAGACGACAGCGGCGAGAACTACCGCCCATCCCGCATCCATGTCACAGTTCCCTTCCGCAACATGAACACACCGACTTCAATTCTGTACCTTGTACAGACTTTGACTCTTTCCAAGCTTTGACAGCATCAGGGGTTTTGTCTCCTGCCACATACCTGAGATGCCACGGCTCCGACTGCACCTCCCACGAAAACCCGTACTTGTGGGCATTCGCCAACATCCATTCCAGTCTTTTACCAGAAGCGTTAGCGATGTCGACTGCGATCCCGAGGTTATGGTTTGAGGTACCTGGCACCGCTATCGGTGCAAGCTTCGGGGACTTCAGATACCAGGCGCGACCCTTGTAGACGCGGGGCTTTCTCTTGGCCTGCTTCTTGTTCGGCTTATCGGTGTACCGTTGAAAGAACCCGTACTCCTGCATCTCCAATGAACGATAGGTGTCAGCGGTTGACGTGGGAGAAAGGTCGATTCCGGCAGCGTTAGCAGCCTCATCCATTGCTTCGTATGCGTCGGCAGCGCAGTGATGCAACTTGCCTTTCTCAATGGTTTTCAACAGGTCAGCAGGCAAAGCACCTGGCTTCACGCCTCGCAGATGCGAGCAGAGTTCAACCTTGACGACAGGGAATGGCTTGCGCATTATGACTGCTTGCCGAAAGCCTCAGCGATCTCATCCTTCGTCAACACGCCATCAGACGCCCAAGCACGCAGCAGCGCCTCGGTGACCTTCGCTGCGGCGACGATACCTGCGATGGCGGCAGCCTTCCACAACTCGACATCCAGCACTGCGCCACCTGCTACAGCAGCCAAAGCTGACGAGCCGAACACTGCGATGATGCGAAGAATGAGAGTCTTGAGGGTTGCCATTAGTCGTCCTTTTGGGAGAGGGTTATTACTGCGTGTAGGACCAATGTTACACCAGTCAGCCAGATGGCTTGCCTGAGGGTAGGCCCGGTCAAAGTAATGAGAACCAGACCTGTACCTGCGTAAGTCCAACTGTTATCCCCCAAAAAGTTCAGGAAGCGTTTCATTTCCGTCTAATACTAGACGGTGGTGGTGCGAACATAATCAGGACTGCGGTTACCGCTACTACGGTGCGTCGCTGGGCGACACTGATCGTGGAACCGACTGGAACGTAGTCGTCGTACTCCCCTGAGAACACGTCCACTTTGGACTCAAAGTCCAACTTTTGCTCCAAACTCGCGTCAGAAGGGGGCTGTTCAACTACCTCTGTGTCTACCACGGGATCTGGTTCTGCGACGATCTGGGGGCTTCCTGACGCGTCTGGTGGCATCGTGGTGTCAGGGGTGGCGACAGTCGTGGTGGGGGCAACCGTTGTAGTTGGCGGTACAGTGGTCGACGATGTGGACGAAGTTGTCGGTGGCAGCGTTGTTGGGCTGGCAGTTGTGGAAGGCACAACTGTTGTTTCAGGAACAGTAGAAGATGCGGTTGTTTCTACCGGCGTTTGCGTATCTGGCGGTGGTGCTGTGGGTATGGTTGCGGCCACGGTCGAAGAGGTGGTGGTCGTAGATGTTGAAGAAGAAGAGGTGGTCGTAGATGTTGAACTTGTTTGCTGCACTGATGTTTCTGTCAGGGTTGTTTCTACTGCTGAGGACTCTGGGACAGGTGATGAGTCAACCCACTCAAGAGAATCCAGCAACCAAAGATCCTGGTCGGCAGGCAAAGAAAACGAAACAATAGCCAGCCCCTCGGGTGCCATCACCTGAACTATCGCCTCACAACACGACCCATCAACAGGGAACTCTTCGGTGGTTTCGTCGTCGTAAACAACAGTCAATGGGACGGTACCGTTTTTGGCTCCAGCGACGAACTGGAATCCTTGAACCGGAACAGGGAATCCGAACATGGTTGATCCCCCTGTGTTGAACAAGCACAGGGACGGGCCTTCAGTCCCATACTGATTACTGTATTCAGTACACCAGAAGGCACCTGACGCCAGCTGCACAGACAGATCGTAGGAGTCGTCATCAAAAGCCTCAAGGTAGGTGTCAGCGGAAGCTGGTGAGGATACGGCGAGGATTGCGGCTGGTAGGAAAACTAGCCAGCGGAGATTTCGAGCCACGCCATGTCGTCCTCCGACCAGTAGTAATCACCCTCAGGTCGAGGAACAGGTGGCTGCCAGTCATGGTTCTCATCCAATGTCCATGACGGGAACGGTTGCGGTGCAACAAACACATCATCGTCAGCGTCGTATGTAAAACCGATACCAGCGTACTGTTTACGAATGTTGTGGTTGTACGAGGTTTGCACCCAGCGTCCACCCAACAAGTTCTCGCAGAATGCAACTCCTACGGCTTCTGATTCGTTGCCGTCTGCGTCCTTGCAGTCGTCATTGCCGACGACAATTACTCTCAGGACTGTTTTGTTGTTGTCTAGTTCAGCGAAATGTGCCATAAGTATTCTCCTAAGATACCGTAACCGTTACGGAACCAGTGCTAGTAAACGAATGAATCGTGTAATCGCCAGATGTCGTTACCGTTCCGCCACTAATCTGAAGACCCGGGTTTTCTTTGGTGACATAGCGGAAAATCACAACGCCCGAACCACCATTACCACCAGCCAAACCACTAAGACCACCACCGCCAGAACCACCAGTACCAGTATTCGCTCCGCCATCAACCTTGGAACCACCATTTGATGTTCCGCCGACACCACCAACCGCACGAGTTACCGAAGAACCAGTAATAGAACTCGCTACACCAGAACCACCCGCCGCACCCGTACTACTAGACGGTATAGAACCAGCACCACCAGCACCTCCACCGCCAGAACCACCCGTGTTTGTTCCGTGTGACTCACCGCCGTCATAACCCTGACCTGATACACCAGTTCCTTTTGTACCTGTGGTTGCACCAGCACCACCACCAGAACCACCAGAACCAGCAGACTTGGCACCAGCAGAAGTTTGCTGACCACCAAAGCCGCCGCCTTCGGATGTAAAACCCAGAAAAGATGAATCGCTACCTTTTACGCCATCGTTATTAGCGTACGCCCCCCCACCACCACCAGCACCCACAACAACCGTGTAAGAACCAGCAATAATTGACTGCTTTCCTTCAGCGGAAGCACCACCGCCAGAGTTCTCGCCCTGAACAGATGATCTGTAGCCCCCAGCACCTCCGCCACCACCAGACCAACTGAGGGCGTTGCTACCCGAAGTTCCACCACCGCCTCCAGCAACAATCAAGTACTCGATGTTCACTGAACGATTAGCAGGATTGAAATTCTTCGTGTACTGCCCAACCCGTGTGCGACCGCCCCTAGACATCAGGCCACCGTCACAGTAGTTGAACCAGTCGAAGTGAACGAATGAATCGTGTAATCACCAGAAGTCGTCACAGTGCCACCAGACACGCTGATTCCAGCCGAGGCTGCGTCAGCGGTACGGTAACGGAAAATCACGACACCAGACTGACCCGAACCGCCAGCACCAGAACCAACAGAACCTCCGCCACCACCACCAGAACCAGTGTTTGCCGTAGATGCGCTTGAACCCGCACCGCTAGCGGCACCCGCACCAGCCCCAGCGCCACCCCCAGGTTGATTTGAAGCGTAGCCACCTCCACCACCGCCACCAGCCCTAGCCACAGAAGAACCAGTAATAGACGAAGAAGCAGATGTTCCACCACCACCCTGACCTCCTGCACCTCCAGCACCGCCTCCACCGCCAGCGTTGTTCCCACCACCACCCCCGTTGTTGCCGCCGTCATACCCCTGACCAGTGGTTCCTGCGCCACCATTAGCGTTGCCAGCAGCACCACCTCCTGCACCACCAGCAGAACCATTAGCGCTGTTTGTCCCGCCTTTGCCACCACCAGTTGAAGTCAAACCAAACGCAGAAGAATCATTCCCATTCGTGTTATTTCCGCCACCAGCACCAACTACAACGGTATAAGAACCAGTTGAAATAGATTGTTTACTTTCAGCAGATGCTCCTCGGCCAGATGTTTCACCAACAACAGAAAGTCGATACCCGCCAGCACCACCGCCACCGCCAGAAGCAACGCCAGAAACACCAGAGCCGCCGCCGCCGCCGCCAGCGACAATCAGATACTCAATGTCAATAGACGGGTTCATCCAATTCTTTGAATACTGAGAAACCCTAGAGCGCTGATCCCAACGCAACGTCATACGACGAACCTACGCTTCGATACGGTTCACATACCCGTGAATTGTGATGACATCCGCTGTAGCAGCAAACGCCTTCACAACCAGAGCAGTAGAAGCATTCCCCTTGATAAGCAAACCCGGAGCAATCAACACCAAACCAGACTCAGCAGCCACCGTCACCTCAATCAAGTCATCAGGCGCAGAAGTCCCACCCCACTCCACCGTCAACTTACGGGCAGTCGTATCCGAGTTCATCGCATACAACCAAATCTCATCGTAAGTCGTAGCCGTAGCCGAACCAGTATGAAGAGTTGTACCTGGCGTAGCCGTCGCAGCAACCTTGATCGGACGACCATCCGTCGAACCACTCAACGTCAATTTGCTATAAGTTGCCACTGATACTCCTAACTAAAAACCTGAACCTGAAGAACATCGGCACCCGCAGCTGCCGCGACCCACTTTACACCACTCGTTTCCGTAGAATCAGCAGTCAGCACAAACCCGTCCGTACCAACCCCGAGACGAGCCAAAGTGTCAGCCGCAGTAGCAACAAGAATGTCACCCTTCGTTGTCACCTTGTCCTCAACAGGATTCAACGCCCACTTGATGCCGTTCGTTGCAGCCGAATCAACCTGCAACACATGACCCGCCGTGCCACCAACAGCCAAACGGTTTAGGTCTGAACCATCAGTCGTTAGCAAGTCGCCTTTAGTCGTCATTTTGGACGCGACTAGGTTTGCTTCATCAGCCTCGGTTGCAGTGAACACCGGGTAGATCGTCGAGCCAGAAGTATGGGTCTGCGCAGTAGTGTCGTCCTGTGCGCGGGTGAGAGTCAGTGTCGAACCGCTGATCGTCGCACTGCACTTTTCTTCAGCCGAAGTCCCGGGGCTAATAACGACGAAGAACGGAACTGCCGGAGTCGTCGGCCATCCAGTTGTAGCAGCAATCGACACCGAGGTGTCGGACACGCTAAGGCTGTTGGTCGTCGTGGTTGAGGCAGCGGAGCCTACGTATTGTTTGCGAACGGGCAGAGCCATGTCGGCTATCTTACACTACGCATTACGATAGTGCATGTGCCGTCCCAATCCCAAGGATTGTGCGCCGAATAGGAAGACACGGGTCTCCACCTAACATCCTCCACTACTACCGAGTAAGTCCTATTGCCCTCTTGATAGGCAATAATTCTCGGGTTGTCTACCAGATCCCTGAGTCTGTCAAGTTCATCCTCCACGTCAAAGAAGTATTCTTTGCCCACGTATGGAGTAATAACGTGGTGTAGCAGAACTGGAACAGAAAAAATCTGAGACCGCAGCGGAGCAGCGTAGGCCCTACCCAGCCACCTAGTAACGGTGGGACCAAGCGTGTTGTCAATCGATGACCTAGTTAGAACCAGCCTGATTTCGGCCTCAAATACCCTATCCTCAAATCCGTCAAATGTAGCCTCAAGTGAGTTTTGATTGGCAAGAGTTCCGATTGACTCAAAGTCTCCGTCATCGGATGCAACCAAAGCCTGTACGGTTCCCCTCATTGGAAAAGTTCTGATGTCCCACTTTGGAATAAACTTTGCGTCAGGAACATCCCATCTATAAATACCAGAGTCAAGAGTTCCGGATGATACCAGTGTTGATGCTGGCCTGTATGCACCAAGACCAGACACGGTAAAGATTGGTTCATTATCAAATTCGTGAATGTCTAGCACTGCGCCCTGTCCAGTAACCATGAGGTCACTAGCAAACGCAGGCTGGTTTACGGATACCTGGGTTCCAATGTCCATTCGACCAATTCCCGTAGAAGAACTGTCATAGTTAGTCCAACCAAAATAAACGTATGGTCCAACTCCAGAAAAAGTGTTTACCGAAGTTCCGGTTCTAATCAAAGGACCAACCACCAAGTTTCCATCATCATCGGATGAACAAAACCTGAACCCATTTTCTAGGCCAATCAGGACAAAACCTAGATAGCCGTCAATGGTTGTAGCAATTTCCCCCTGTGGCAATTCGGCTGCAACATCTGGAATTTCAAGCGCAGTTCCATCTGGTTTGATTTGAGTTTTATAAACAATAGTTCTGTTTCCAGCATTACCAGCGGCGTAAATGTAGTTCTGCCCAGCAGCAAAACCTACCCACTGAAATGATGAGTTTGGATGCGTGTAAAGAGCGGTTGGGTTGTTGGCACTAGAACCAGCCGCGGTTGTGATGTTCCAAATCTTGTGCTTTTCAGCGCCCTGGCCAGCCACCATCAGGCGTCCTTTTACGTAGCGAATCAACCCAGCCTCAATGCCGGTAATGTATGCGGACGAAGTGGTTATTCCTGCATTGGTTTGATCGATGTCGCCATTGGCATAGGAGTAAAACACGTTGTAACCATCAGAAGCAATGCTGTACAACTTGGATGCTGCGGTTCCTGTTACTGTAGTAAATGAAGAAAAGTTGGTAGTAAACTGAAGCGTCTGGTTGTCAGTGCCATAAATACGACTATCGGCAGTTGCCATGTATAGGTTGTCTTGGGCCGAAGAGTAAACCTGGGTCGTGTCTTTCAGCAGCGACAACTGACCGATAGTCCAAACATCAATTCCCTTTGAACTTCTAAACCTGTATGGCTCTGCTTCTGCAGTATCCGAATAATCCTGCCCCGCGCCATAGTGCCAGGAAGACTGGGACCTACGCCACAATCCCTGCGGGTTGATAGCCGACTCTCCAGGTTCTGCCGACTGGTCAACCGAGTCTCGGACTCGAGCGTCGTACTGTCGAGAAAAATCGTTTGATGCCAAATCAACCATGTACGGCCTACCATTGATGGCTACGGGAAAGACATAGGGCACCAACTGCGTGGCACCAGTGCCGGTGTAAAAACCAGCGCCACCATCAAGTTTGGTAGTGAAGTCAATTAGACCAGCCACTTCACACCCTTATGGTCAGCGGAATCTGCCTCGCTAGTTTTGCCTTCTCCGAAAGAATTCGTTCGCGCCTCATGCGCTGGATGTTTGCAACGGAGTCCCTGCTTGCCCCAGGTGGAACCTCGGTTGCACGACGAGTATCGCTTTGAGATTCGATAAAGTTTCTCTTGATTTCCCTTGTAGACATTATCCTGAGCATCACGCCCATTTCCAGGATGTCCTCCATTGTTTCTGGGATAAAACAGGCAGACTGAATGTTTGAAGACAAACTAGATGCCCTGGTAAACGGAGCCTTGTACCTTACGGTGAGCGCACCAGCAATACAGTCTTCATCAAACACGATTGCAAAGCCGGACGGAAAGTCCGCTGTTGGTAGGTCGCGCTGAAGTCTTACCCCACGTATGTATGGGAAATCGTCAGACAAGTACCTGACTCGAACATCAATCAGGTCAATTACGTTTGTTGCCCCAACAAGATCGATCTGCCTATCCGACCCGTTGTATGTAATGCTGGTGGTAATTACCCGGAACAATCCGTTTACCGGGCTGGACAAATCGTCAATGTCCTGGTTCAACGACTCAAACAGTTGTGCTTTGGTGAACCGTGGATTAAGTGTCGCCACATCTCCGGCAGAGTGAGAGGCAGCGGTAGTGCCTCCGTAGCCCCGCTCAACAGTTAGCGTCTTGGTTCCGGAGACTGCTTCCCAAATGTAAATGAGTTCGCTGTTGAGTTCAAAGATTGTTCCAGCCCTGAACCCACCCAGGTCGTAGGACATGACAAACGAAGTGTCTGAGGCGTTAACGCCAGACGCTAGTTTGTTCCTCTCCTCCACAACACCGCTAAGCAACTGGCGCTGAACGCGGTCAAGTAGCGCGCCAGCGGTAGACATTTACTTCTTCTTGGAGCCCTTCTTCATCTTTCCGGTCATCATTTTCTTGCCGGACTTTTTGGCTTCGGCCTTAGCCATTGCCATTCCCTTTGCGGTGTAGGGGTATTCCTTCTTTCCAACCTTGGGCATAATTACTCCTTGTCTAGACCTACCACTTTACCTTATCAGCCCAATAAGCAGCGGACATCTTGCCCTTGGCAATGTTTTTGGCGTGACGAGCCTTGAAGGATTCGCGGCGCTTTCTGTATGAAGCAGACTCCCCAGCCTTCTTGGGTGATCCCTTTACACCCTGCTGGCCGAACCTTATCAACTTGACCTTGTTGCCTACCTTGGCCAACACGGCATGGGACTTGCTTGCTCCCGGGGTGCGCTTTGGCTTGTTGTAGCCAGCAAACTTTTCGCCCCTGTACTCAATTGTCATTTTCCGCCCCTTGCTTGCTTACCGGCCTTCTTCGCTGCCGGAGTGTTGGATACGAATTGCTTGCCCTTGCGAGATCCTTCTTGTTTCTTTCTGTTTGTTGCCGCTTTTTCTGCAGCAGACAGTTTATTCCATGCCTTGTCCGGAAGGTATCTGGTCGTACCACCGGGACGATCTGCTGGCTTCTTGTCGGACGTGCGCCACTTTTCTTTGGTCCACTTAGAAAGACTTTTTTGCTTTGATGTCTTTGATCCGGAGTACCCGCCACCAGCCTTTTCGTATTCCTGTGCTACGAGTTGGGCTTTCCTGGCAGACCACTGCCCAGGCTTGCCGCCCTTGCTCCCAGCCATAACGCGCTTTTTAATGCGCTCACGAAGTTCCGGTTTTGTGTATGCCATTGCTAGTCCTTGATTGCTGCCCCAGCAAACATTACTTCATGGACGTTTTCTGGAACTTTATAAACCTTCCCCGGAACGAATTCCCAGCGCTTACCGTTTATCTCACAAACGCATTCGTGCTTGACCTCCATGTCGAACAGGGGGTTGGGTTTTTCAAACTCTCCATTCTCAATCAGTTTGCCCTTGGGCAGATGATCGGCCAGTTTGCGGGCCGCCTTCTTCCATGAGAACTCTTTTGCCGCAAGTGCCCTGAGTTTAGATTCAGCCATCAAATTGCTCCTATGGTGATAGTGGAATTTCATGAGTTGCATGAGGTGTTCCAGGTTTGGTTCGTCCCACTTTCCGCCCATTGGGCAGTTTTGTTTCTTGCTTGAAACAACAGACATTGCCAGGTGCGAAAACTGTTCCTGACCAGATGTCTTGCTGATAATCGTGGGTACTCCCAGGGCTATTGCCTGCAACGGTATCAAACCAAACCCCTCGCCTCGAGCAGGGGCAACAAAGCAATCTGCCTGGTTGAACCAGTCTCGCTGTGTCTCGGCATCCATCCATTGCCTGTGCAGAAAGATGGTGTCGGACTCAACTCCGGCAGGGACATCAGATGCATGGGGTGCAGCCTTGATGTGAAGTTCAGCATCGGGCAGGTTTAGGTTCTTGAAAGCCTGGACAACCGCATCCAATCCTTTTCTTTTCCACAGAGAGCCAGCAGCATGGAATCTAAACTTTTGGTTTGGCTCACGATTGTATGGCTTCCACCAGTCTGTATCTACGCCAAGAGGAATGTAGTTAACCTTTGGATGGTGCTCGGCAAACACCGAAATGTTGTGCTCACAAGGAACAATGATTTCGTCGTATTGGGCCAGCCACCTACGGAACTTCATTGGCAGAACATCCGTTTCCCACATGGTAAAGCAGGCACGGTACTGGCCCTTTAGCCAACCCTCAGAAGCAAATGGCACGCTCATCAAAACGTCTACGTCAGACCGTGGGTCAATGACTACATCTTTTGGTTTGTTGTCTAGAAACCCCAACAGCATTGACCCGTAACCAAACCTGCCGTCAGTCAGCCCATGCCAGTTCTGATAGTTCACAGTAGCACCGGAGGCCACACCGCACCAGGCACAACATTCCCAGCCCGGATCAGGTTGCGCATCAGATTGATGTTCTGTCGAGCCAACTTGGGATTCTTCGGCTGAGAATACTGTCCTTCGCGAATCGTATAGAACTGTCTGATCTTGCCATCAAAATGAATACTGATGCCGTGTTGATACC
>Ga0196901_1001611_pt1 | contig 11274 bp, 19 predicted proteins | sample CB_VirMetaG_FD_169099 | JGI IMG/M metagenome (GOLD analysis project Ga0196901, IMG submission 169099) | Freshwater to marine saline gradient viral communities from Chesapeake Bay - CB_1504_1 Viral MetaG (v3) (version 3) | ecosystem: Environmental > Aquatic > Marine > Coastal | place: USA... | reverse complement strand
GGTGTCCGCTGGCATTGCACCTAACTACTTGCTACAAGCCATAAATGTAACTCAAAAACTATGCAACTAACTAAAAGTAAGACAATTAGATTTTCAGAAACTCAAATGAATAGTTTAGCTATTTTAGAAACTTATGGTGTAAATGTTAATCAGTTTGTTAGAATTGCAGTTGCTGAAAAGATAAAAAAAGACTGGAAAACAATTAAAGAAAAAAAAGAAAAAATAATTTGCCCTTTTTAATATGAAATACAAAGATTTAGAATTAGCCATACTATCCTCCTATGCAGAAGATACAGATTTGTTTGCATCCTGCGAGAATTATGCTTTTGAAGATATATGGCAAGAGCCATCCAACAGAACTCTATTTAAGATTATAAAAGATAACCATAGCAATAAGGTTAAAACAGATGTATTCTTGCTTAGAGATAAGTTATTCAAACTTGGGTATTCTAAAGAAGATATTAAGCTAATACTTGGTAGCTTCCACGCGGTAGATTATAAGATAAAGCAAAATATATCCGAACACATGAGCGTAGTGTTTGATATGTACTCCCGAAGATTACTAAAGCCCACTATTCACTCCTCTTACAATCAATTATTTACTCAAAACGGAGATATAGATGAGAATGTAAATAGAATGAAGGATATATTTAATGATTTAGATTCTATTAAAAATAACCTATCCGTAGAGAAAAGTATTACAGATTTATTTGATGAGACCTACAAAGAGTTTGAAGATGCTCAGAATAACAAGAAAGAGATTATCGGCTACAGAACAGGATTAGATGAGTTAGATAAGATTACTTGTGGCTTAAAGCAAGAGATTATCGTTATTGGTGCTCCTCCCGGCGCAGGTAAATCTAGTCTAATGGTTAATATAATGAAGAATGTATCTGTAGAATCAGATGCTCCATTAGTAGTATTTTCTTTAGAAATGCCGGGAACTCAATTAATGAAGAATCTTTGGGCTAACTGCTTAAACATTAACTCTTGGCAAATAAGAAGTGGTAATGTAATGGATGATGATGTTGTTAAAATACAAGCTCTTAGAAAGAAACTTAAAAACAATCTAATAATAGATGATACGGCAGGTATAACTTGGCAATACATAGAAACTAAGATTAGAAAGTTAAGAAGAACTATCCCTATGAGTAAAACAATAGTTGTAATGATAGATTACTTACAACTGATGAATAACACCCACGATGAATATAAAGGATTGTCTGACGAAAGGCAAATGTCTTTAAGGGTAAAGGGATTACAGGAGCTTCATAAGAAATATAATCTTTGCGTTATTGAATTATCTCAATTATCAAGAGAGGCTAGTAAAGAAGGTCGTAGACCAAAGATGTCTGATTTAAAAGATTCGGGAGCGATAGAAGCTAATGCGGTACAAGTATGGTTGTTATATCGTCCTGATTACTATGAGAAAGACCCAAAAGATACTGATGGAACCGATTTAAGAGGGCTTTGTGAGATTAACGTAGCAAAGAATAGATACGGAGAAACAAAGGCTGTATATGCGAGATTTATGGGTAAATATAGTGCTTTTGAAAATTATACTAAAGGAGAAACAAATACAAATGAGCCTTTCTAAAATAGAACAACTACTAATAAAAGAAGCCTTTAAAGAGTTTTACGTTATGTTTACTAAGCATAATGGAGAAGGATATTTATTAAACTATATTGCAGGAGCAAAGATTTACGATATGATAAGTAAAATAGGTCCAATAGATATAGATATAGATAAGAAAAAAGAATTGTGGAGAGATTGTAAAACAGACTTTAGAATTAAGGTCTACAAGGTTGCAGAGGAACATAAAAAGAAGCAATTAGAGGATATACTTAAAACTAAAATTGCAGAATGGCATCTTAATAAAATGGCTAATGAAGGAAATGTTTACGAATTATAAAAAAAATATGACAAACTTGTAACCTTTTATTTTTATTTACGTTAAACTATATAAATCAAACAAAAACAATCATGGAAAATCAATTAGTAAACCCGAAATTAGCAGCATCCTTAGTAGGACTATCTGCTTTAAAATCAGAGTTAGACACAGTAGCTAACAACTGCTTACAGATTAAAGTTATCTGCGAAACTAGCTTATCTATTGCTCAACAAAACTTATCTAAAGCAAATGGATTAGTTAAGGCTGTAGAAGCTAAAAGAGTTGAATTAAAGCAACCATCTATTGATGAAGGTAGATTAATAGACTCTACTGCTAAAAACTTAACAGGAGCTTTAAATACGGCTTTAGTTCATGCTAAAAATCAAATTAAAAGCTTTGAGATTAAAAAGCAAGAAGAAATAGCTAAAAAATTAATGTTGGCTAAAACAGAAGAAGATGCTGCTCAGATAGAGTTAGAGGCAGAAGCTAATAAGACTACTAGATTAAGAAGCCAATGGAAATTTGAAGTTGCTGATGTAACTCAAATACCAAGAGAATGGTTATGTATAGATGAAGCAAAAGTAAAAGAGTATATGTCTGCTAATAAAGAGTTCTTAAAAGAAGGAACTGTTAATGGAGTTAGATTCTTTAAAGATATAATAGTAACAGCGTAAAGTGCATTATGTTACACTTTTAGATTCAATAATCTCCAACTTAAATAATAAATAGTTATATAGTGCATTTTAATACACTTTTAAACACATTTTTAATTTATAATAATAATATATGAAAGCAATAATAGAATTTGATTTAGATAACCACGATGATAAGATGGCTTATAAAAGAGCAAACTCATCTTTAGATATGGCACTTGTATTATGGGAAATAACACATAACCTAAGACACAAGCTAGAAAACGATTCCGATATAGACAAGGTATTTTACGAGATATACGACTTGATGGAAAAACATAATGTAGTTATAGATGAATTAATAGAGTAGTATGGCATTTAAGAAATTAGATTTAGCATTAAAGAAGAATCAAAGGTTTACTAAAGAGCAAATAAACTTAGTAATATCATCTTATATGTTCCACATTAATATAAAGCTATCTAGGGCAAGTTCAATAGATTTAAACATACCAAAGCTCGGGAGAATCCACACTCATGGCAATAGGAAGGATGTTGTAACGATTAGAAACATTAAAAGAGCTATCAAGTGGACAACCAAAAGAAATAAATTTACAGATAAAGAATTATTATTTTGAATAAAAGTTGTATATGTAATAAAAGTTATATAGATTTGCAGAAGAATACAAATAAATAAATATAAACCAAAAAAAAACAAACAAAATGAGCAGAAGCAACCCAACAGAAACACTATCAAATCCTTCAACCAAATTCATTGATTGGTCAGGTTCAGAAGGAAAATTCAAGTATTATGATAAAGAAAAGAAAGAGAATGTCTTTATCGAATTACCATTTATCTTTATCCCATTGGATATATTATCTACTTGTAAAGGTTATAACGACCAAGAGAAAGTAGGTTATTATTCAAACGAAGTTCGTAGTACAAAGAAAGAACCATTTACAGTTAGAACAAAGAATGGCATCGTAATGACTGGCTTATATGAGCAAGTAAAAGAGAAGTTGGCTCCTAAAGGATTAAAGTATGTTCAATCAGTTTATGTAGCTATTAAAGAACAGGGTAAAGGATTGGTTATTGCTAACTTACAATTAACAGGTTCTGCATTAGGTCCATTCATTAATTTTTGTGATGGTAAGAAAGTTACAGAGATTGGAGTTGTAGTTAAGTCTGCTAACCCTATGAAGAAAGGCGCAACTAAGTATTTTGAGCCTGTATATGAAGTAATGCCTGTATCTGAAGATACGAATAAGGTAGCAGCCGAATTAGATACTGAATTACAAGAATATTTAACTGCTTACTTTGCTAAAGCAGGAGCAACTAAAACCGAATACACTGATGTTGTAGATGAGAATCAAGATAACGGATTAAATGCTAAACAACCTGTTTTTAAACAAGAAGTTTATGAAAGCCCTGATATTGTTTCTGATTTAGATGACGACTCGCTTCCGTTCTAAACTATGGCTAATCCTATTATAAGACATTTCGGTAGGGTAAAACCTAATGGAGATATACTATTTTATGATACTAATATGTGGGCTAATCAGAGAGAATCTTTAGCCGGCAGAGAATTTGAATTAGTTATTAAAGAAAAGATACGCAGACCATCTGTGAATCAATTCTCTTACTACTTCGGAGGAATATTAGGAACTTGTTTAGCTTGTGAGATGTTTAGTCATTTCAATACAGTAGAACAGATACATAAAGAAGTGTTTGCTCCAGAGTTTTTATCCTACCAAAATAAGGTAACTATTGGTAAAATGTCTATTATGAGAACCCACGTTAGAAGTTTAGCAGAGCTTAGTAAAAAAGAAACTGCTGAGTTTGTAGAGAAAGTTTTAATGTGGTGTGAGCAAAACGATATACTTATATTACCCGCAGAACAATATGTAGAAAAATATTATAAAGAAGTAACATTAAAAAAATAAATTATGGAAAAAAGAGCAGGAAAATCAGGCGAATTTACGGTTATAGGTGAATGCAACGATTCATCTTTTATTACTACATCCTTAGAGCCTTTATTAACTCGTATAGTTATTAAGAATGAATTAGGAGAAGATAAAGGTATGGTTTACTTTAGAGATAAGAAATCAGAAAAGGATTTAGAAAAAGAAATTAATTATGTAGCTGAAAATGTTTATGCCTACATAGAACAATGTAACTCGTAAATTATGTCAATAGTTAAAGACTCGTCTAAAATAAAGCAAGCGCTTCTTAAAAGACTCCAAGAAGTATATCCTTCCGATAAGGGTCAAGGGTATGTGGGAGCGAAAGTAATACAAGATGCTTCTGAAAGAAACTTTAAAATAACGGCAGGTTGTTTATCTAGGTACTTTGCAGGTAAGACAAATAAAAGTATTTTATCAGAAGAACAAATAATTTGGCTTTGTGTAAGATATGGTTTACCTGTACAATTAATAGTTGGAAGAGTTGTAATTAACGATAGTAAGATAGGTATAGAGATACCTAGATACAACGAATCCGAAAGTCTTAAACTTCTTAAACAAATATTCAATGGCTAAACCTAAATCTTGTAAAAACTGCAAAGAAAAGTTTACTCCAGAATACAATCCATTACAATTCCTTTGTAGTCCTAGATGTGCCATAGAGTATAATAAAAAGGCAGTAGAGAGAAAAGAAAAGGATGAATGGAAAGTAAAGAAGAAAGAGATGGTTGAGAAGTTGAAAACAATGGGAGATTATGAAGCTGAGTTACAAAAAGAAGTTAATGCTATCTGTAGATTAATAGATGAAGGTTGTAGATGTATATCTTGTGGAAATAGTGGTAAACCTCAAGCAGGTCACTACCATAGCAGAGGAGCTAATACTACACTTAGGTTTAATCTTAATAACCTTCATCTACAATGTTACAGATGTAATGTAGAACTATCCGCAAACATTACAGGATACAATCTAGGCTTAATAAATTGGTATGGCAAGGCTTATCAGGACTATGTGGAGTATGAGTTACCTAAAGAATATCCCCTTCTTAAATGGTCTAAAAACGACCTTATTTTATGGACTGCTCAAGCAAGAGCTTTTAAAAAAGATATAATCAATTTGGATAGACCATTTAACGAAGAAGATAGGATATTTTGGAGAAACTTTTATAATAACAAAATAGGTATTTATAAAAATAATATGACAAGCTTGTAACCTTTTTAATTAATTTCAAGTATAAACAGTATATGCAAAAACAAACACATAAAATAAAGTCTTTTAAAGTTTTAGATTATAAGAAAACTAGCTATTCAAAACTTCAATTATGGATATGTAAGAAGTTTAAAATAACTCCTGCCTACGAATATGTAGTTGAGGTTAGATTTGATTTAGATTCATTTGAAAGAATGTTTTACGGTGACGTTATAAAACTTAATAACGGAATAGTTTTTAAGGTTACAGATAAGTGTATAAGTCCTAATTGGATAATAGCAGAAAGTGATAACATAATTAATTTTAAGAAATCAGAGTTTAAGCCTGCCTTCTTTACAATAGAAGGAACATCAGTAAATTATTAACACTAAAACATAAAAACATGAAACAAGAAGTAAAGCAAATCAACAAAGAGGAATACATGCCAATCTACAATCGTATTCCTGTATTCAAAAAAAGAGAATGTGTGCAGTATATGGGATTTACCAATCCTTCTCATTTAACTAATCGTAAATCTATTAATGTAGATATATACAATAAGTTACTACAATTCGTTAGCCACCACGATTTTCGTAGTCCTAACACGATTAAAGAGTACTTGCCATTTGATTCATTTGAAGTTCAGCCACATCTTGCAGGAATTATAGGGCTTATTAATAGCATTGATTATAAACTATTAACAGATAAGCAAAGAACCTTATTAATTAATTACTACAAAGATAAGCAAGTTGAATTAAACACAGAAAGCTTCAATTAAAACTAAAAACATTAAGATATATAAATAATAATAATTAATTTTAACCCTTAAAAACAAAACAATGCAAGAAAAGTTTAACGAAGATTTAATTAAAAGAATTAACTCACTATCTGTACCATCAGATTTAAAGAACATTACATTTGACGCTATTCCATTAGGTAAATCTGTAATCATACAAGAAACAATTAATGGAGAAAGAAAGTCTAAGGGAGGTATTATTATATCTACTTCTAAGCTATCTCAAGGAACTGTAGGATACATTATTGCTGTTGGTCCTGAAGTAGCTCCTTACCTTAAAGTAGGCTTAAAAGTAATGTATAACGTTCATGCTAACTTAGAATTGATTATTGGAGGAGAGCCTTATTTGACTATGCACGAAACTGATATTTATGCTATACTAGCGGATGATGTTCAAGTTAATATGGCAGCAGAGCCAGAGAAGTTTGTTAAGAGAAGAGCTAAGCAAGAAGAACAGAAACAAATATTCAAAAGAGTTGCTAAGAAAAACCAAGAAGATAATGATAAGCTTGAAGAGTTAGCTAGAAAATCATCAAAAACCTTTCGTTTAAAATAACATTATGTCTACAGTAACCTACGAAGAACTAGCTAAACTTATAAACGGTCACAACCACGATGACAGTTTTACTAAGTATGTTATGAAAATAGCAAGGGAAAATAACCTTGTAATTGTTTCTGCAATAGGAGATGATACTATTCAATTTGATGGCGCTTTCCATGATGAGATAGATTTGTTTAGAGGAGGTGCTGTTTATGTTACAGAAGAAGGAATATTTACTAAACCAAAAGAAGGAAGATTTAAAATAGATGTGTTTTGGGAAGATAAAGGATTGTGTGTTTGGAAGTTCTTAACAACAATACCAAATACTAAATTCAATATAAATAAAGGTAAAAAGAAGTGGTGTGAAGGAATAGTGTTTTGCTTAAACGATTTAAAAAAATAAAAAAAAGAGGCTAGCGATAGTCTCTTTTTAGTTTTATATAAGTTATTGTATTAAGATAGTAGATTGTCTAGTACGGCATACATTTCTCTTAAATCAGATTGTTCTATGCAGTTTTTAGGCATAATAACTATCGGATTACCACATATTCCAATAACTGTATTACTAAATATAATTTGAAAGGGTATTTCTCCACCATATTGTGTTGTAAAACTAATATTTAATATATTACAAGTTAATACTAAATTAAATATTTTATTTTTATCTCCAGTTATTGCATAAGAAACAAGAACTCCTAATTGAGTTAATTTATTTATTATTAATTCAAATCCATTATTTACATCATCTGAAACAAGAGTATATATTGTTCCATTGACATTTAATTGAATAGTTAAATTAGTATCACTACTTAACCAAAAAAATTCTGATTCAGATATTCCTGTAAAAAATTCACTATTAGTAATTAGTGTAGTTGTTTCTGTAGGAAAGTTATAGCACTCTAATCTGTTAATAAGCTTAGATGCTAAGAATAACTTATTTAAGCAACATTCAATATCATCTCCATAATCTAATTTCTTAGATAGGTTATCTACAGCGCAAACATATTCACACTTAGAGTTTAAGATTTTTAATCTATGTTTAGTTTGTATTTCCATTTCGTTTAAGCTAAAATAACTAATCTATAAAGTCCTAAATTACCGTCTGTAATAATTGAAATATCTCCCGTTGAATTATCTATTCTTGCATTATAGCTATAAGTTGTATTAAAAGCTCCGTTGCTTAATAATAACCAATAAGGAGCGTCTCCGTTTACATATAACATTAATTGGATATGAATATCTAATTTTACACTCGCTATAGTGTCAATCCCTAAACAACCTGTGGGCACTAAAGAGCAAGCTGACCACTCTGTATAAGGAACAACAATAGTTTGCTCTATATCTACAGTCGTAAACTCTTTTACAAACTTAAAGGCATTAGCGCCATTGTCACCTTTTTCTCCCTTAGTTGTTTGGTTTATATTGCAACCACATTTTCCTTTACATCCACACATATTTATTATTTTTTAATTTATTCGTATTAAATTCGTTTCTATAGTAATTAAGCGGTAAAATAATTAACACCTTCTAAGTAATAATTATAATTTTGAGTAGTAGTAGCATCGCCTTCAGAAAAAATTATATAAGCAGAACCCGTTGTGTCTATTTTAAGTATTACTTGTTGTAAATTACCAGTAACCACAACTGATGTACTTCCAGGTAAATCAAATATGATATTAAAATATAAATCTTCATGTGGAATACAAGCAGCGTTTAATACAAATAAAATAAATGTATTACCTAATGGCAATGGCTCTACTGAAGCTATAAAACTGTTATTCCAATATAATTTACCTTTTAAAAAAACTTGATTTGTTATAGCGTTTTTATAAGTTTTTAATTCAGAAACAACTAATCCATAAGAACCTAAATCTCCATCAAGTACACTATATTCCACTAAGCTACCACCATCAATGCCGTCTTGAGCAAGAATTTCCCAAGAATCTCCATCCCAAATATAACTTTTACCTAAAGTGGTATTATAATATCCCCAATTTAATTGAGGAGTTGAGGGAGCTGTAGATAAGCTTCCTTGCCATACAATACTAATTCCATTAGTTCCATTAGTTCCGTTTGTTCCATTAGTACCATTAGTACCATTAGTACCGTTAATTCCAGCAGTTCCTTGAATGCCTTGTATTCCTTGGATACCTTGAATGCCTTGGTATCCTATCTCGCCTTTTTCTCCTTTAGTGGTGGATATTATATTGCATCCACATTTTCCTTTACATACACACATATTTAACAGTCTTTACAGTTAGATTCACAATTCTCCTTAGCCTTAGTTAAAAGCTCATCTGCTTTACTATCTTGCCCTACATTCATAGCGTAACGAGAACCCCATAAGAATACTTCTGAGCGTATAATAGTTTTTATTTTATTTTCAAAACATCCACAATCAATATCTATTTCTAAATAAGATTTCTCTATGCAACAATCTGTAGTACAATCAGATGTAAAAGCATCTGACGTAGTATAAGAAAAATTCTCAGGAGTAGTGCCATTAATATTATAATCCCACTTATATAATCCGTCTGTAATCTCAGGAACAGTAACCCCATAATCTGCCGATATATCAAAATCAACAAAAGGAAATACGGTAGAAGTTAATAAAGAGAATATATTAGTTGTTACATTATTCAAATCTGTTATTGTAGCATCTGTAATAACGTCTGAAGCAATTACAAATGTAAACTTAACAGAATTAGTCATTAAAGGGTAATAAATGTTAATTATAGCGCCTTCAACATCCGCAGATTCTATACCTCCAACTAATCCATATCCAAGTTCATTTACATCAGAAGCACAAGCAGCGTCTACACTTCCTGTAGTATCGCTAAATAATAATTTAGTACAACTATCCTCTACACAAATCTGTGCCGATAAATCTAATCTTGATAATGCCATTTCTTTATTTTATTTTAATCAAATTTACGTTATTTTCTTATTCCTCTGATAATTCATCATAGTAATTATAAAGTTTTTTGCCAGGGGCTATACTTCCAAGTTCTTTACCTGCTTTTTCAGCTTCTTCTGCATCAAACTTCAATAACTTTCCTGTAGCATCTATTAACTTACCTGCCGTTCCTAAAGATGCAGCAGGACTAGTTATAGTGTATTTTAATTGGTCGGGGTCAAATATAAACAACATGTTCCCTACCATTTTATCTGCTAAAGAAGCCGCTTTTCGTTTACGGTCATCTTCATCATCTGAATATTTAACGGCTAAGAATAAAGCTGTTATCATAACCCCTTTAAGATTAGATAAAAATGCTTTTGATTCAGGAGTTTTTCCATCAAATAAACCTTTATACACTCCTTTGTCTTTAATTTGCTTTTTAAGAGCTTTAATTCCTTTAGATGATACAACAGTCCAACTACCTTTACGAACTACGTTATTCCTATCTATATACTCTGCTCCGTATCTTTCTTTCCACCAATCTGGTATCCAAACCTTAAATTGAAATACATTTTTTCCTATCTCTCCATTCATTATGTTTCTACGGTCCTTCTCTCCGTATTTACCTTGAATATCACTCACACGATTAGAATAAGATATAATTTTTTGTTTTAACGCTTTCTCGTCTACTCCAGGTTTAACTTCTAATACTTTAACTCCATTAGGCTTAGTAACGTATTCAAAACTATTGTAATCTGCATCCGACATTAAGCCTAAAGCCAAAGAAGATTGAATTTGAATCTCTCCCCATCTTGTTCCTAAGCTACCTATCTTTTCAAATAAAGAGCCTATTTCTAATCTTGGATTTGATTCTGTATCTATACTAGCAATATTATACTTTCTAATAATATCCATAGCGTATTTATTAATCAATCCGTAGCCGCCTTTTTTACTAAAATCTCTCTTTCCTCCAAATAAACGAGCGTTACCTTTAAGGAAAATAGCTCCGTTCTCAGACCTCCAATTGTTATAATTACCCATAAAGACATTTATGCCTTGTGCGGATACGTTAAATAACATTGTAGTCATACTTGTTAAAGCTCTTAATTTTCTTAAAGAAGCATCTAATAAAGGGTCATTTTCTTTAGATTGTTTAAATAAGTGCATATTAGTCCACTGCTCTAAATACTCTGCTACATTAGGCTTTTGAAGTATACCTGCTTTTGTATAACCGTCTTTAGCTAAATGTTGAACAGCTCTTGATATAGTTAAAACTTTACTCATATTTTTAACATGAGCAGTCTCTGCAATAAACTCATTAGCAGCACGATAGAAGTCTGTTGAGTATCCCCTTCCTGAAGAACGAGGC
>Ga0196901_1001608_pt1 | contig 11285 bp, 10 predicted proteins | sample CB_VirMetaG_FD_169099 | JGI IMG/M metagenome (GOLD analysis project Ga0196901, IMG submission 169099) | Freshwater to marine saline gradient viral communities from Chesapeake Bay - CB_1504_1 Viral MetaG (v3) (version 3) | ecosystem: Environmental > Aquatic > Marine > Coastal | place: USA... | reverse complement strand
GCTAGCGTGTGTTCTTGGGTCGAGAAGTCCGTATCTTTTAGCAGCATCCATGTGTCTGCGCTCGTGACGAAGTGTGTCCATAAAGGTTCTAATTTGAGTTGGTGTGCCACGAAGCAAATAGTTTGAACCCATTTGTAGTCCTGGGAAACCCATAAGGTCTATCATGTGTCGCATCTGTGCGCCAAATGCTCCTAGCCAAGATTCATCGACTCTTTTCTCGTTTAGGTTAATAACTGTTTTTTCCATAATAAACACCTCACTAAATGTAAATAGTCTAAAAGAAAAAGTTCCTCCCGTTATCTACCGAAGGAACCTCTTCTTGAGCTTTTACTTGCTTTTTCCATCGCCTCGTTTTTTCTTTCGATTTCATTTATTAAACGATTGACGAAATACTCTCTCATTTTTACTGGGAAATTATAAGCCTCTATAAAACTTATGCCCCCGTAATAAACAAGGTAAAAAATAGTGTCATAAGCCGCTTTGCCATATTCGTCAGACAGACCAAAAAAAGTCTGCCGTCATCGGCAAACTGACCTCCTGATGTGCGGAACAACTGTTGCAGGTAAATGAAACATTTGTATTTAAATCTGGGCTTACAAACTCATAAACCTTTCTTAAGTACCGGCAATCAAGTGCAGGCAGGCTCTGTAGACAAAGCTTTATTTGAACCCTGTCTGTAATACCGTTAATAGAAACAACCATCATTTCCAACTGATGTTGTAGTTTATCTTGTGGAAGTTTGTGCTCTGCTCTTTTTTTTGCAGCTTGAACAAGATTATTTTCATCCTCTCCGGTTAAAAGCCTCAACTCAAATTGAAGTTTTGTTCTTGGAGTTGTTGTCAAGAAAGTGCTGTTGTCTGTTTCGGTAACAAGCTCTTCTGCATCCTTTTTCTCTTTGTTCTCCAAAGTTGAAAGGTCAAAAGTGTGCTCTTGTGCCGTGCCACAGCTTGAGCAGGAAACTTTTGCTGGGTACTCTGCTCCTAGTCCTGCAATTCTTGTGGCGAACAGGATGGCGTTCTTATCACCAATAAGTAAATCATCTACTCTAATTGATTTATCTACTATAACACTTTGCAGTAGTTTGTCAATGACAACTCCATTTTTAAGATAATTCTCATTCATAAGAATGTCTTCTTCTTTTGCTGTCATTACTTTTATTTCTACTTTCTCCACACCAAATAGAGAACTCCCCTCGGGATAGTATTTGCCCCCCGAAGGTAGTTCTACAAATTCTGTTGGTGATGGAAAATTAAGAATCGAACTCGCTGCTGCCGGTGGTGTAGCACCAATCGGCTGACTTACATCAGGCTGTAAGCCAAGTCTATCTTCATTTCTCATAATACCTCTTTTTTAATTAAGTGCCAACCTTGTACTCTGCCCAATCGTATGCCATATCAACTGAAACTTCGATTAGACCCTCGTCAGAGTATCCGTGCTGACCGAAGTCGATGTTTGTGATAAAGGCGTTGGTTAGTGTCCAAGAACCAATTTGGATGCCGTTTGTATCAATCTGGCTAATAATAACATTGCCTACTGCTGTCGAGGCGTTACGCTTTGAAAGAGTTGCTAGCTGGTTAGCATTAACAGGCTTGTTAATACCGATAGCAGCAAATAGCGATGTTAAATTTTGAGCAACAGATTTTGAACCAACAACGTCGTAGATGGTAAACTGCACAGGAGACCAGCTAACCTTTCCAGGGTAGTAAAACTTGTATTGGGTGTAATCTGCCTCTAGAGTTCCTACCTCTAGCACTGGTAGCTTTGCTGACTTGATTAAAAATGAGTCAGCAATCGTACCCATGGTAACGGTGTACTGATAACTCTTTTTAGGTTCTAGTTCGGCTGAATTCCAAAAATTTGCCATTGTTTATTTATCTCCTGTTGTTACTCAAAAACTGCTGCCGAGTTTGTGATAATAAAATCTAGAGCGATGAACTCAATTGATTTTGCTGGCTTCAAGAATACCTTTGCGTAAAGGACGTTTCTATCGCGAAGCTCTGGTGTTGTTGTGCTCTCATCGAGAACAAGTTTAAACTCCTCTAGACCGAAGCCTGCCTGAATATCTTCTAGGATTGGTTCTGCCTTGGAGATGAAGTTATTCCAAGTTGCTTGTACGTTCTGCTCAAAGAGAATGTTGTTGGCGACTGCTGTGATTTGACGCTTTGTGTAAATCAAGAGACGACGAACGTTAATTCTATCTAGAGCGGAAGGTGTTGTTTGTAGCGTCTTTTGACCAAGAATTACAACGCCTTCGTTGGGGAATGTACCAATTGGGTTGATGTTTGCTTCGTAGAGGTCGTCACGGTCTTTTGAGCGAAGTCTGTCGGCTACGCCTACAACTTGCAGACCACCTGCGCCCTTTGAGAGACCACCACGGTTAAAGCCTGCTGGTGCGAACCATGGCTCTGCGTTTCTATCTGTGAAAGAGAAAGCGCCGATAGCTGCAACTGATGGTGGTAGCCATACTGTTGTGTCGCTGAAGGAGTCTTTTGCTCTTACCCAGGGGTAGAAAGCGCAACCGTAGCTTGTGTTGATAGCTCTGTTGTTAAGTGTTTTTACTGTGCTCTCAACAGAGCCAACTCTGTTTTGGAAAGTATTGGTTGTCTCTGCTGGTGGCTGGTAGCCGCCTGCTAGGTCAATGACTGCTAGGCAATCGCCACGGTCTTCAGCAAGGTCTAGAAGCTTGTCTGTTAGACCGGCTGTGGTTATGCCTGGGACAGAAACAACGTTTGTTTCAACAACTTCTGTATCCTTGAAAGTATCCATTGCAACAGTTAGTGTGTGGTATGCGTAGCTTGAGCGCTCGCTCTCGCCAGAAGTGTTCTTGTTGGCAAAGGGGTCTTTCTCGGTAATATCCATTCCGTCGAAGCCACCGAACAAGGGCATTGTGAAGCCTTTTGGTGCGGCTGTGCCAGTGAGAATAGCGTATGTACCGCTTGTGGCTGTTAGTGAAGTGCCGCTTGCCCTGGAGCCGCTGCTGTAACTTAAAACGCCACCGTTAAGAACAATGTCGTCTAGGGTAAAGATGTGGGATACCTCTGTGACGTTGCCTGCTGTGAAGGAGCTAATTCCTGAAGGTTTGCTACGCAGAATGTCTCCAATTGAATCATCAAAAGTGGTTGAACCAGAAGCTCTTGTGGTTGTCAAGCCGAAGAAGGCTGCGTTAACGCTACTCACATCACCGACCGCAGTTGTTGTGCGGAGTGGGATTCTAGGCATTCTAATTGAGATTTCGTTAGCCTCACCGAGAAGCAAGTCGCCTGAGTTGGCGCTGGCGACGGAAGGTCTTTGGTTATCTGGGAGTGAACCAGTGCCTACTGCGAATTCACCATTTGATAGTGAGGAACCAGAAAGGTTAGAAATGTTCTTGTACTTTAGTGGTCCAAAGAAGCCGTATGGTAGTAGTGTTGGGTCGCTTGCACCATCATCAATGGCTTGAGCAATCTCTACACGAACGTAGCTTGATTGGTTATCGTATTGACCATACTCGTCGTATACTCTCTTCTCGTTGTTCCACACTGTGAATCTATCACCAATTTGAGCACCAATGTAGTTTGGTGAGTTGGGGTTGAGGTTTACAGCGTTGAATCTTTCAACTTCTCTAACCTTGGCATCATTATCGTCCATTCTGCGGACAACAACGTTAAAAGTGCCGTGTTGACCGGGAGTCTTTGATGGGATGATGTTCTCTACTGAAACTTTGATGTTTCCTTGGTCGTACTCACCTGTTTTCAATCCGTGTAGCTTGAAGAGTTTTTGTGCTCTTGTGTCAAGTTCTGGGTTGAAGCCTGTTGATGTGGTGTTTAAGTCTTGGGAAATAACCCAACCTGTTTGTGAATCCACGAAACCTTGTCTAAAGTCAGCGCCGTCAAGTGAGCCAGACTTTAGTGGGATTACCATGGTGTGGGCAATGTTGCTAATTCCACCAATCTCTTCTTCAATGGCTCTCTCAAAGGTTTCACCAAGGAAGTATTCCTGAAGGTCTGCGCTAGGGGTAACTTCACTATTTGTTTTTGTGGGGTTGGTGTTTAGAACGCTGCGAATGTATTTTCTTGAAGTTCTATCAAAGTTGACAGCGGTCTCAACCAGACCTGCACCAGTAATGATTCGTACAACTATGTCGCCGCTGTCAGCTTCAATAAGGGCGCAACCACCTTGAATCTGCGTGCCATTACCGGCAAGACTGCCGCTGACGCCAACGCTTGTATTAGAGTCACAGTAAACAATTGCGCCTAGAGTACCTGTGTGGTGTCCAGAAGATTGTGAGTTAAAAACGTAAATACCGTAAGCACCACCACCGTCAGCGCTGGCGCTGTATTCAGCTAGACGCCAACCAGCTTCACCAGAGTTTGGTGTGTAGTTTGGGTCTTGGCGACCGATGAGACGCACAAAGTTTACTGTGGGGTTGTTTCTCAACCAAGCTTCGGCAGCGTATAGACCGTATGTGGCTGCACCGTAAGCTGGGTTACGGAAAGCATCAACGTTCTCGTTGCCTGCGATTGGTGGTCCAAAAACCTCTACCAACTGCTCTAGTGAGTCAACCTGTACGGGACGTAGAGCAGGACCGCGAAGCGAACGTCCAACAAGAGTTGGTCCTTCTTGAGCGGGTGGTTGGGGGAGTTGCGAGTTATCAATCTCATTGATGAACACGCCAGGGGAAACAAATTTAAACTTTTTTACTGACATTACGAAATCACTCCTCGTAGAATTTCATTAATAAATAGTAGTCAATTAAATGAAAAGGAGGCTACTCTTCTACAAATGTTTTTACGCCCTTTGCCACGGTGGCTTGGTCTCCAACTATTGTGCGCTCTTTGTTGAATTTAATGTTTACTGCATTTTGAGCGGTTTTGATAACTTTATCTTCAACGTTCTCTATTCTTGGGAAAAGAGCGCCCCTTACCTTTAGTTCAATCGTTGTTTCAAACATTCTTTCTTCTGTGTCAAGCGTCTCTGAAATTTTATCAAAAGAGAACTCTGTGGGAAGTGTTAAATAATAGCTGTGTTCTTCGTGTTTTATTTTTACTTCTCGGTAAGTTGTTGCGGTTAAAAACTTGTTGAGAATTTGGTTCATGTCGAGAAGGTAGTTCGTTCTAATCAAAACATTATAATTCGCCAAAACGGCTACAATGTTTTCTGAATAAAGAGTTTCATACACCACCTTATCGTTGTCAAACCTGCTGTTGCTCACGCCAAACTTCTTTCTTGATACAGCGTTCGCAAACTTTTGCGTTTGTACTGGCAGGATTCTTCTAGCAATAGGGTAAAAATTATTTCCAGGCGTAAAAGGAAAAGTGTCTGTGTCTCTTTGAATACTCGCTCTATAAACAGTCATTAAGGGCAGCTTTAAAGTTTCGTTATCATCTCTTAACTCTTTGTTGTTTTTTATTTGATAAGCCCTTTCTGAAGATGACCAGATAAGGGGTACTTTTTCTGCCTCACCCTGTTGGGTAGTTTGAAACTCCAGCCCGTTCAAATAGTTAAAAAGCGCTGTATCCATAGTTTCAATGGATGATTCAATAAATGGCTGTTCTTTTAATTCTGCCTTATCCATTAAACATTCCTTCTCTTGCTTTTATGCACTCTGCTAAAATTTCGTACTTTTGTCCTTCTTGACCAAACAATCTTTTGCTTCCATTTGTTTGCACAATCTCGTAATAATCTCCATCGTAATAAACAAAGTCTCCAACTCTTACAAAAAGGTTTTGGTCTTCTGTTAATCTCTTACGGTGAAAATAGACATTTATCTTTTGTCTTCTATCAAAACCAGATTTGGTTTGAAAAGTGTCTGATTGTTGTGTCTCCACTCTTGCATAAACTCTTACGGGTGGTAAAAAGTTTTTTTCTTTGCTCTCTCCGTAAATTGGATGAAAATCTGAACTATCAATGTCGATTGAGTAATAGGCTACAACCTGTCCAACCACATTTTCGATAAGTTCGGTATTAACTTGGCGAACCAAGTCTCTTTCTTTCTTGCCAACAAAGAGTGGTGGAGGTGGAGCGTCTGGTCTTGTGAATTTTGCCATTTATTTACCCCACATAGATTGCATTTGGAACGTTTACAAAAAGTTTTTGCGAGTTTTCGACAATATTTGCGTCACTTTCAGCTAGGGCTGAGTAAGTTAGTTGGTCTAGAAGCTCTTTTAGTTCTGTTTTTAGGTTTTGTTGTTCTTCTCGGGACTGACTAATAAGGTCTGAGCCATTTAGAGTCACAGAATCGTTTGGAATTGGAATAGTGCCGAACTTGGAGCGCACTTGACCTAAAATTTCCTTACAAAGTGCAAGGGCATAGCGGCGAATCCATTGTTTGCCCACCGAGTTGATGTTATCGTAAGGAATATTGGCAAATGGCAGGGTGTTCATGTTGTTTACACCCTTTACTCCACGGTCTCTGGTGGCGTCTACGGTGTTTGCATCTTCATCAACGGTGAATGTAAACCAAATGTAGTCGTCGGACTGTACAGAGTCTCCTGGGGGTGGATAAACCTTTAAAAAGTTGTTGTGTAACTCGTAAGAATAGTGTGAGAAGCGAACATTTGTGTGGTCTTCATATGCCATAGCTTGCAAACGGTTGTGCCAAGTTGGAATAACCTCGTATGTTGAGTCGTCAGCATACTGACCATAGGTGGAAAGATTGCCTACTACATTTAGACCACCGTAGTAGCCAAAGAACCTCCACATAACCTTGGGGCTTTTGTAATAAACATTTCTAATAAGAACTTTTTTGTTATTAATCTTGTCGTAATAATCAGAAGAGGTTAGGGAGCTTGAAGCCTGAACAATAGATTGTAGGTCGTATTGTTGTTTATTTGGTTCTAGCTTAAAACTTGCTGAGTATTCTGTTAGGAAACCACCAACGCCTGCTTCTGTTGATACACCCTCTGCCACACGACGTGCATAAGCAAAACCAAAGTTCGGAAAGTCTCTTGATGCATCCGATGCTCCTGCTGTAATCTCACCGTCTTCATCAAATGAAGATGTTGTTGCACCAAGCATGTCAGAGAGAACATTCTTTGCTTGGTGAGAGTTTATCATATATGAGTATTCTAATACTGCTTCTTGATAAGCTGCATAAACATTGCCAGGTTTTATTTCGATATCTAAAACATCGCCGCCTAATTTTTTATAAACATAAGCTACTTGGTCTGCTGCTCCACTAATAAAAGCTGCGCTGTCGCTGTATACGGTAAATGGTAAAGCAGCTACCACATCATCTGTTGAACCTGTGGCTGTTAAAACAGATGTGCTTACGGTAGATACTGGACTAAGTTCTGGAACTGGCATAGTGTTAAACCCTCTTCTTCCTAAATAGTTTCCCCAAAGAGAAACCCCCCGCCTACCGAAGCAGACGAGGGGCAACTCTATCGGGTTTTAGCTAAACTTAGCTAGCAACGTCAAGACAGACGACCACACCGTACATGTCGGGACGGACCAGCTTCTTGCCGTAGCGTGTCATCACACCCTTGCGTGGCACGAAGTCCTCTGTACCAAAGATGGTAGGAGTGACCTGTAGTGGAACGTAAGGAGCGTAGACATAACCGCTCTCTAGGAAGCTGTTGCCACGGCGACCAACTAGAACCACCTGACGGGGGAAGTATGGATCGACGTAAACGTCAAGCTTCTTGGAGATGCTACCAACATTTACAGCACCGGCTGTGCCATTGGCGTCAACGGTAACGTTGGCGCGGAAGCCAGCAGTGAACTCTAGAACGTTAGCAACTTCTGGTGAGCAAACGATGAAGTTTGCACCGCCGCGAACGGTTTTACGGTGAATCTCTGCGGACACATCGTTGATGGTCTCTAGAAGAGTCTCGTACCATTCGCTAACTGTACCTGTGAAGTCAGGAGCACCAGATGCACCAATTTCGTTACCAGTTGTGCGGTTAACAAACTTGCCTGGGCGGCGTGACCAGTAACGAACGTTGCCTTTTGCACCTTGGATGAGGTCGTTCAAGATTTCTTGATCGATCTCTAGGGCAATCTGCTCAGAGAGAATGCTTGTAAGCTCAACCTCAGCGTCGAGGTTGTGGTAGGCGTTGAGGTCTTGACCGAGTTCGGGTGACCACTTAGCCTTGAGCTTCTTGGTGACGGCAGTAATTGCTGTGCTTTCAACCTTGATATCAATCTCTGGGATGTTGCTTTCAGCCTCTAGACCCCATGCCGTTGTACCACGAACTGCGCCGACGGCGTTGCCCGTGTCCTCAAAGGTATCGGTTCTTGCCCAGGTGAGGGCTAGTGTTAACTTACCAGTGGCTACGGATTTTGGTGTTGTAGAGCCGTTGATATCAGCAATAACGAGCAATAGGTCGTCAGAAGTACGAGTACCAATGTAGTTTTGTGCGGCAGAGCCGGAAAAACTTGTTAGGCGGCGAACAATTCTTTGTGAACCTGTGATTGCAGCGTTACCAGCACTTCCGTAAGAAATGCTTACTAGGTTGTCGTCGTTTAAGCCAGTAAGATCGCTTTTGGCAACCTTAGCAACGTAAACGCTTGTTGTACCTGAAATAAAATCAGGGTCAGAGTGGCAGAGAAGATTATCAAACTGCTCTTGAGTTAGACCACCTAGTTCGGCAGTTGAACCTGTGCCACCGAATGTACCGGAAGCAACTGCTGTTAGTGAAACAGTGGCGCTACCTGTTGGTGAAGCATAGCCGTTGTTGAGGGCGTATGGTCCACGCTCGGCGTTGTCACCGCCGAGGTCCATGCCGTTTTGAAGGCTTGAGCCAGTGACACCACCACCGTAGAGTGAGGTATCAGCGGCGTAACCTACGCGACCTGAGTTTGCGGTGAAGTCCAAGAAGAAAATGAGACCTGATGGTAGGCTCATTGGCTGGACGGAAACGAGTTCGTTGGCGATTAGCTCACCAAAGACTCTGCGGACGATTGGGAATGCTACGGCACTAAAGCCTTCGACATCACCAGCCGCCATTGTGGAAGCTTCACGGAGAAGTTCCTTGGCTTGGTTCTCTAAGAGACGAGCCATGTTGTTTTTTGTAACATCGTTATCGAGACCTTCTAGAAGACCTGTGCCTTCCCACTTAGTTAGTAGAGCAGCACCTTCCTTTTGGAGATCACGAGCAACAATGCCTTCTGTTAATTTTTCTAATGCAGACATAGTTAATTTTCCTCCTTTATTCTATTCCTGCGAGCTTTCTCCAGTTCTTAAACATAGGAGATTGCTCTTGTTGTTTATCTTCTCTCTTGTGAGAGGAGACGACGAGGGAACGAGTACGGCTTACAGCTTCAGTCAGTGATTCTGGTGCTGTTTTTTCATTGGTGCTACCCACTGAATCTTTCATTGTCTCATAAACCAGTTTGGTTTCCTCAATTGTTTTGGCTTTTGCCAAGGACTCGACAATTTTACTTTTTTGACGAGTATTAAGTTCTTGTGAAGATAGTGTTTGAGTTGTGTAGAAAAGTCTAGCGTTCTGAAGATTTACTTCTGCGGCTTTGGTTTTCATCTCAAGCAAAACTTCTTTTGCTTTCTTGAGCTTTGTTTTTGCTTCTTGTAGCTGCTCGGAAAGCATCTTGTTTTGGTCTTGTAGTTCTTTATTTTTCTCTTGCTCTTCATCAACTGCGGCAGCTAGTGCGGCAAGGTCAGCGTTCTCAGCACGGTCCCCGGCTGTGGAGCCAGCCCAACCGTTGTTGGGGTGTTGGGACTTAATGTCAACGTTGACTTCTTCTAGAAGGGCATCGAGTTGTTCTTCTGTTAGGGCATCGATGGCTTCATCAAGACCGTCGCCTTCTTCCATCATCTCTTCCTCTTCTTCCGCAGCGGGAGCGAGAAGTTCTTCTTCTCTGTCAATCATTTCTTCTGGGGAGGAAGGATTCATTTCTGCATCAACGGCAGCGCGAAGTTCGTCAAAGTCAATCTCGATTTCTTCGTCACTATCGTCCATCTCGCCAGAAAGAATTGCAGTTGCTGCGTCTGGGACTTGTGCCATTAAGGAGTCATCACCAGTTGACTCAGGGGGCTCGGCGTCCATTTCCATGCCCATAGCCATTTCTTCACCACCTTCGGGAGTCTCTTCCTCGGCAGCTTCTAACTCTTCTTCTTCGTCCTGCTCAAGAAGGTTCTCCAAAGATTCTTTTAGTTCTACGGAATACTTCTCAATAAGTTGCTTCTCAGCATTACGAAGGGCTGTTTCTTTTAGCTCTTTCGCATCTGCTATTGCCTTTTCAAACAATGATGACATAATACACTTCTCCCTTGACAGAAATAGTCGTTAATAAATAGTCCTAACGAACTCAAAAAACTTATTTAGCTTTTTGCTCGTTGGTTATCTTTCTAGCGATTCTTTTTCTGCGAAGTTTTTTTAATCTTCTGGTCTTGGATGGCTTGACATAGAACCTTCTTTCTCTTACTTCGTCTATGATGCCTTCTTTCTTTACTTTTCTTGAGAACCTTTTTATTAGTCTCTCGCCGGGTTCGTTGCGGCGAGCTTCCACTTTAACGTGTGCCATGTTACCTCTTTTTAGCTGTGGCTAGGGTCTTCCAGTTTCTCCCTCCAAGAGCCATGATGCCTGAAATATCCACACCAGGGTCTTTTGCACTTACGCCAGCCATAGGACTAGCGGAGGCTGCACCTTCAACCGATGCATCCATTGGTTCGATTCCCTCAAAAATGTTTGCGTATGCACCTTCGCCTACTGCTTTTGTGAGTCTTTTTCTTTGCTCATCAAGGCGCTTCTTTTGTAGTTCTATTGCTTCTTGGTTTGTGTTTCTTTGTGGTTCTGGTGTTGGCTCTGGTTGTTTTGTTTCAACAATAACATTGCCCATACCCTTAGCCACTTCTGCTACAACCTTTGTAAGAATGCCTTCCTCGACAATAACTTCGTGGATGCACTCTTTAATAATGGGTTTGATAAGTTTTTTTAGTTGTTCTCGCTTCATAGTTCTCTCAACCAATCGCAGTCAAACTTTGCTGCTATTTTTTCGATCTTTTGCATCTCGATAACATCATAACCCGTTGGGTCTGTGAGAGCGCCATAGCTTGCTCTCTCGTGCGTTTGCTTCAAACGAGCGCACTTTCTTCTTTGCTCGCCAGCGTCCATTTCATTCATAGGTTCGCCGCTTGTTAGTAAGTAGTCTCTTGCGCTGTTGAGATAAGCAGAAGCCAAAGCCACTTTCTTCATCCACCAAGAAGGAAGGTCTTGCTCTGCGCTGAAACCTTCTAGGTGTTGTAGAATATCTTGACTATCCTCGATGGCGAGTTTTGCTTGACGACGGGCAGAAGATACATCTGTGTGTCCGTCTTCGTTGAGAACTGCTTGTAGTTCTTCTT
>Ga0196901_1001606_pt1 | contig 11299 bp, 11 predicted proteins | sample CB_VirMetaG_FD_169099 | JGI IMG/M metagenome (GOLD analysis project Ga0196901, IMG submission 169099) | Freshwater to marine saline gradient viral communities from Chesapeake Bay - CB_1504_1 Viral MetaG (v3) (version 3) | ecosystem: Environmental > Aquatic > Marine > Coastal | place: USA... | reverse complement strand
GCACAGCTCAAGAATCAGCTTCAAGCTCATGGATCAATACCTTCAGCTCCATCACATATTTACGCAACTCCTCCGCTAGATGTATGTGCCTACCATCACCTGTCGCGAAATACGCACAGTTATGACGGTCCACTGCTGACAAGCACTCCTTGATCAGTGCATTCCACGGCGCCCTCACCGGAGTATTCCACTCGCGGCGGCTCGCTTCGCCTCTCGCGCAGCCATCACTCGCTTTGCCCACCCTGGTTTATACCCCCGTTGACGGGCGATCGCTTCTAATTCTGACAACGTTTTAGCCCCCGCCTGCTCTCTTTTCTTGTCCTTAACCTCCCTCCTCTCCAACGCCGCCGCCTCACGCATCGTGAACTCAACCAACTCACCATCAACCTGTTGCGGCCCACTCCGCTTCAATGTCGTATAAATATGCCCGCACATCGGACAAACTGGCGCTGGCTCATGCACGCCAAAGCACATCGGACACTGCTTAATAGCCGGCACATCCTCTTTCTTCTTCCGCTTCTTCTTCGCATCCAACGTCCACTCACGCGCAATCTGCGGCGGACCATGCTCAAACACACAGCCCACATGATCTAAAACCGTGCAATGCGTCTTGCCTGGTGCTAAGCGGAGACCTCTGCCGATCGCTTGCAGGTAAAACGTCAAGCTCTTTGTGGGCCGCAGAAGGATAATGCATTCAATATTCGGTACATCCACGCCCGCTACCCATAGTTGGGCGTTGCACACCACATCCAGCCTTCCCGCGCGCAATCCCTCAAGCGCTTGCTTCCGCTCCTCCTTCGTCGATTTACCCGATACTGAAACCGCTCGATATCCAGCTGCCTTGAACTGATCAGCAACATGTTCTGCGTGGCTGATGCTCACGCAAAATGCCACCGCTGGTCGGCCGCTGCACATCTTTCGATAATGCTGCACCGCATCACCCGTAATTGATGCCTTGTCAACTGCTTCCTGCAATTGCTCCAACGCATAGTCCCCCGCCCTGGTTCGGATGCCGCTTAACTCTGGTTTACTGGGCGCAAAATACTTGATCGGTGACAGCATTCCATCGTTGATCAAATCAGCAGTACTGCAGGTCGGGATGATGCGATCAAACATCTCGCCCAGTCCGCGACCATCCAACCTGCATGGCGTACCAGTCAAACCAAGTATCGGTGGATTCCCAGCAGCAGCCAATACCTGCTTATAGGTGTTCGCGACCGCAAGGTGGCACTCGTCAATAATGATCAACCCCGGCTTAATCGAAAACGATCTCCTCATCGCCGTTTGCACCGAAACCACCTGCACGTCGCGATACATATTGGTTGGTTTGCCAGCCATGATGAACCCGTGCGGGATCTCGGCAGCGCGCAATCTTGCTGATGTGTCATCTAAAATTTCGCGCAAATGCGCTAAAAACCACACGCGATTACCCTTCGCAATCGCTGACTTAATAATCTCAGCAGCAGTAAATGTCTTCCCGGCGCCGGTCGGAGCGCACAAGATAGGTGCACGGCAGCCTTCCGCATAGGCTGCTCGTACGTCGGCGATTGCTTTTAGTTGATGGGGGCGGAGCATTAACGTTTCGCTCCCTGTTTGACAAACTGAGACCACTTCTCATCGCCGGAGCGCTTTTTTGCGGCTCGCAATGAATCCCTTAGGCCAACAAGTTCAGCAGTCGCCCACTTACCAAAAACATCAGAATCAACTGGACGAAGAGACCTGATTTCGTCACATAAAAATATTCGCAAGTTTTCAAGTCGCAAGAAATTAGACTGCTCAAGCAATGAAACGCAGCGCAGTGCAACAATTCTTTCTTTTTCCATTCGCTCCTGCTCAGCCCTTTGCCTCTCAATCTCTTGGCGCAACTTCTCAGCACTAATTCGAGCCGCTTCGTCCCTGCGCGCCTGCTCTTCGAGATCTCTTAAAGCTCTCGCGGCTTCCTCCTCCGCTTTTATCGCAGCCTCTTTTTCGAGCTGTTTCTCTAGCTCAACATCCCACTGATCGGCGCAGGCCTGAAGCTCATTTAGGTAAACCTTCCACTGCTCAACCTCGCAAAGATATTTATTCGTATTTTTCCAAATAGCGGCCCCCGGCATTTGAGAAGAATTTTCGCTTTCAACCCAAGCAGGCACTGAACGTATTTGCCGTAGATTAAGAAACTTTCGGAACCAGCATTGGCCTATTTCCCAGATCCGATATGAAATTGCGCTCATTTCTAAGGCAATAGAATTTACTAAGGCGCGCTTTTCGTAAAGCTCGCTAGCGGACAAGTACCAATCTTTTGCGCATTCAGGCACAACAAAATGAGAGCCTGATACGAACTCATAGACTTCAGACGGCGGAACAAAAACGCCGATTCCACGCGAAACTCCATTACTAAAATTTGGACGAAATATACCGAAAGGAAAATCAATGTAGATGCGCCTACCGGAAAACTGCCAGCTCAAGCGCGGCCTGATCCAGGTGAAACGATAGTCATGGCCTCCAGTATAATATATGTTAAAATTTTGCATAAAATCTTCACCTTTTAGCATCCACGCCATTTCCCCGTAAAACTCTTCGCGCTCTCGAATCGTTTCTGTCGATATCGGACTCGCCTGCACCTCCAAGACACCACAAGCACCTTTGATGTCGGCCCGGTGCTCGCCCATGAAGACTTCCTGCAGTTCAGGCGGGAACCGATCCTTCCAACCGATATGCCAATCGGATTCGCCATCACCCCATGAGTCGCATTCCGCACTGACGTGAGACCAGTGCCACCTGACGATCTGGCCACACTTGGCGATCACCTCGCCGCGACAGCCGGGGCAAATGCCCCTGAGCCCAGGCGCCGCAGAGGTTCTGATGCCATCGACAAGGGCGTAACGCATGGGCAATGCAGCAGCAGGTGCAGGCATCATACACAAATCAGGCACATGCCGCTACCATGGGACGCGCGTCAAAGGCACATCACTTGAAACGAGTCCCCCTCCTCCTTCCTCAGGAGATGGTCGAGTGGATCGACCAAAAAACAAAAGGCGTCGAAAATCGAACAACCTTCATCAGGCGCCTGATCGCGAAATCAATGCAAGAAGACAAAGGCGAGGTGAACTGAAATGAATATTGACTTTGACCAATCAAGAGCATTCATCAAAGCCCTACAAAAGCCCGCAAACTCAATCAGGCTTAGGGGCTTCTACGACAAAACGGACCCACGTAAATCAGAGGACAAAGGCGCCAAAGGCGCAGCCTCTAAAGAGTTAGTCCAAGCATGGGTCGCTGATCGACGCGGCGTTTACGTAGTAGTCAACGACGGCGGCGACAAAGATGCCGAAATCACCGATTGCCGCGCTTTTTTCTGCGAATGGGATAACAAGCCCAAGGACTGGCAAGTAACCGCTTGGCAGGAGCTTGAACTCCCAGAACCCACAATCCAAGTCGATACTGGCGGCAAATCAATTCACAACTACTGGGTGCTGGCAGAGCCAATCGCGCCAGATGCTTGGTGTGATACCCAAACACGTCTCCTCGAATTCGCAGACGCTGATCGCTCACTAAAAAACCCTTCTCGGGTGATGCGCCTCCCAGGTACTCCACATCCAGCAACTGATAAGGTGTGTCAAATTATTCACGCATCTGAGGCCACTTACGCCGCAAGCGATATCTCAAAATTACTGCCAGTTGCAGAGCAAATTAAACAGCAGGAAGCGGCATCAAAATCTTCATATACCCCTCAAGATATTTCTGAAATTAAAAAGGCTTTGTCCTTTATCGCGCCACGCATTCCCGGCGGTGAAACTTACTTCTTCTATCGCAATCTGCTTTGGGGGCTTGTAAAAGCAGTCGAAGAGACAGGCGGCACGCTCGACGAAGCCGTCGCAATCATGGAAGCTCATTCACCTCAATGGAAGGGCATTCGTCAAATCGCAACCTCCGGCGGCGAACGCGTCAACCCAGGCACCTTCTGGTATCACTGCATCCAAAACGGTTACAAACAACCCAAGAAGCGCGTTGAACCACCAGCAGCAATTAAAGACCCCGCTGCTATATCCACCCTCCCCTTCCGACCACTCGGCTTCGACCGCGCTATCTATTACTACCTTCCCAAATCCGGCGCTCAAGTCATCTCACTCACCGCTGCGCAGCACAATCAATCTCACTTCCTTCAACTGGCCGAGCTTGAGTGGTGGGCCGACGGTTTCGCGGACGAAAAGGGCCGCATCGATTGGACATCAGCCGCTAACGCTGTCATGGGGTCCTGCTTCGCTCAAGGTGTCTACGACCCCACCCGCCTTCGTGGTCGTGGTGCCTGGAGTGATGCCGAGCGCTCAATCCTCCATCTCGGCAACCGCCTCGTCATCGACGGCAGCTCATACCCGATCACAAGACTTCCCGCATCCTTCTCCAGCTACTACTTCTACGAAAACTCAAAGGCCATTGACGGACCTGGATCCGAACTGCTCTCTGATCAAGATGCCGCCAGCATCATCGAGCTTGCTCAAGAATTTTCCTGGGAAACACCCGCATCCGCTCAGCTCCTCCTCGGCTGGATAGTCCTCGCTCCTGTTTGCGGTGCCCTCGATTGGCGCCCTCATATCTGGTTGACAGGCTCAGCAGGAACAGGCAAAACCACGATCCTGAAGCTTTTCATCAAGCCGCTCCTCGGTGGCATGTACGAAGGCGCTACCGGCGGCACCACTGAAGCTGGCCTTCGCGGTCAGCTTCGCTCTGATGCCATCCCCATCGTCTTCGACGAACTTGAGCAGAACGAACAAAAGGACAAGCAGATCGTCCAGAACATCCTTGCTCTCGCTCGCATCGCCTCATCTGAAGGCGGAAAAATCTACAAAGGCACTGCAACCGGCGGATCCAATTCCTTCGAGATCCGCTCCATGTTCTGCGTTTCCTCCATCAACGTTGCTTTGGTGCAGCGGGCTGACCTTGATCGCTTCTGCGTCCTACCGCTCTCGCGCAACCAAAGGCCCCGCGAGAACTGGGACGAGTTCGAGCAGGCCATCCTTGACACCTGCACTGAAACCAACGGCAGACGCTTGATTGCTCGAACCTTGAAGCACATCCCAACTATTCGCAAAAACGCCCGCACCTTTGCCACGGCCCTCGCTCGCCGGTTTGGCCAACGCTTCGGGGATCAGCACGGGACCCTATTGGCCGGCGCGTGGAGTCTTAGAGCCGACTGCTCCAAAGAGGTTTCCCTCTCCGACGCACAGGCATGGATCGACGAAATGGACTGGGACGAACGGGACCGCGATCCGTCAGAGGCAGACGAAGCCAAGTGCCTCAGTCACATCATTCAACACCTCATCCCAGTTGGAGGTGGCCGGAGGGTCTCAATCATGGAGCTGATCCAGGCCAGGCAGCGCGGCGTCCGCGTCATGGAAGACGGAAGCCAGGAGGAAATCGCCTCCGTGCTCGGTCGCTATGGCATCAAGGTCATGGACGGCTGCATCGCTATCTCTAATTCCAGCACTAATCTTCAAGGAATTCTCGCAGCCACTCCATGGTCCGGTAATGCGTATAAGCAGGCCCTTAAGCGAATTCCTGGTGCGACAAGCTCCAGCGGCACAATTCGTTTTCCCGGATGCGGCGCAACGAGAGCAACATTGGTCCCATTTGAGACTGACGAGACAGCGTGACAGTGGGTGTGACGCTGAGATCCCTTGCGCTGGAACGTTTGTGACGAAATCGCCCCTGCGTGACGCTGTGACGGGTGTGACGCAGGGTGTGACGCTGAGATCCCTTGCGGCGCAACGTTTGTGACGGATGTGACGCTTGTGACGTTTTTCCAGGATCCATATCCATATATATGGAGGCGTATACAGAGTGAGACACCCCCCTTCTTCTTCTTATCTATCTATACATAGATTTATGTCACATCGTCACAAACCTTGCGCTGGAAGGGATCTCGGCGTGACGCAGGCGTCACACGAGCGTCACATCGTCACACAGCCCTGGAATTGTGTTTTGCCCCCCCCACCGGGGGAGGCCGCGCGCGCAACCCCGCCTACGCTGACCCCATGGCCCGCACCATCGAATTCGACGTAGAAGCCCTCATCGGCAAGCTGGATGTCCTGCAGAAGGTCCAGCTGCCGTATGCGGGCAATCGGGCGCTATGGGCGTTGAAGCCGAAGCTGCGCACGGTGTTGCAGCAGGAAATGCTTCAGCGGTTCAGGGCGCCGGTGCGGTTGACGCTCAATTCGCCGTTTATGCGGATTGATGGGCTCGAGATGGAGGTGTCGATCAAGCCCAAGGAGGTGGCCAAGGGCAACGACCCTGCTAGCTACCTGTACCCGGTGACGGCTGAGCGTGGCGCTGGTGGTGGTTCGCGGGAGGCGTATGCGACGAAGTTCACCCGTGTGCTGCGCAACGCCGATCTGATTGGCTCCAGTGAGTGGCCAGTGCCGTTTCTGCGTGGCAATGGCGTGCAGACCAGGAACGGGCGGATGATCCCGTCGCAGTACGCCACCACGCTGCGTGCGCTTACGGGTGGTCCGATGGGCAAGCGCCAAGCTCAGTGGCGGTATTTCATCTCCCGCGATGGGGCGGCGAAACCGAATCGCGGAAAGCAGTTCAAGCCTGGGATCTACCGCGTGAAGGGTGGCGAAGTGCAGAAGCTGTTCTCGATCGTGAAATCGCGTTCTGCACCAGTGATTTTCCCGTTTGGCGACGTGGTGGAGCGGGAAGCGGGCAAGATCCTGCCGTCGCTGCTGTCGAAGGCGCTGGCGGACGCGCTGCGCTGAGGCGAGGTGACGCGGGCTGGATTTCGTGCTACATTGATCGAGTTATCGCTTAACGGTTATGTCCGTCAATTCGCTGAGGGCTGAGGTGCGTCGTGCTGATGCGGCCTACAGGGCTGGTCAGGCGCTGATGACTGACGCTGAATTCGATGCGCTGGTGGCTGAGCTGCGTGCTGTGGCGCCACATGCACCGGAGCTGCTGGTGCCTGGTGGTGGTCGTGCGCTGTTGTCGCTCGATAACCGGCCCGTGGAGGAGTGGTGGCCCGGTTGCGCAGTTGTGGTGCAGCCGAAGGTGGATGGAGCGAGTGTGGCGCTGCGGTATTACGGCGGTCGGCTGGTTGCTGCGTGGACACGGAGCGGGATCGACGTGACGGAGGTGCTGCGTGATGTGGTGCCTGCGGAGGTGGTGGTGACGGATGAGTTCGAGGTGCGCGGTGAGCTGTGGGGGCTTGATGGCCGTCAGAGCACGCCAGCGTCGGCTCTAAGGCGGGGGAAGGCGGTTTCGGGTGGGTTGGCCTACGCAGCGTTTGGAGGCGCCTTCCAGGCGCGCACAGAGGTCGATGCGATGGCTTGGCTTGCTGACCTGGGGTTTAGCTGCGTGGATTCGCTGGTCTGCACGAAGCTCGGGGAGGTGCAGAAGCTGCATGCGCAGTGGAAGGCAGGGAAGCTGTGGAATCGCCCTTGGCCGACCGATGGCGTGGTGGTGAAGGTGATTGACCGCGACGTGCAGTTCCAGATGGGCGAGTCGACGCGGGCGCCATGGTGGGCGCTGGCGGTGAAGTGATGCGAGCGTTAGCGAGGCTTGCGGCGGTGGCGATCGCGCTGCTGCCGGCGGGGACCGAGGCGCGGCCTGTTACCGCGACGGTTTACGACGGCTGGTATCACGGTCGCGTGGCGTACTGCGGCGGCACATATCGGCACTGGGGCGTTAGCGCCGCGCATCCGTGGCTGCCGTGTGGCACGCGGGTGACGGTGCGACATCGGGGGCGGGTGCTTGTGGTGCCTGTACGAGACCGGTGTGCCTGTAATTCGCTGGACCTGAGCGCTGGAGCTGCAGCGGCGCTTGGCGTGCCGCTGGACGGCATTGCGACAGTGGATATCTCATATTGAGACTCACTGCGCTGGAATGAATCTCACTTGTCTCAACCATGAAACTGATCACAAGACACACCCGTGCTCCCAAGGCGGGAGCCTTCATTCGCTGCCCCTATTGCCAAGGTGTCGGCCGCGTTACGCATTTCGCTTGGTCTGCGCTCGGATGCCCGCATTGCAATGAGATGGTGGCCAAGGACCGCTGGGCTTACTGCGACCGCTCCGAGGTGGCACCAGCCGAGATATTGAAAGCTGGCGCTCCCGTCACCCTGCGCGATGGCGATGAGTGGTGCATGTGGATTCCAGACCGTGATCGCGTGATTTCGATGTACGGCACTGGTGGCAGCCGCTCAACGATGCGCAACCGCGTCGAGGGTCGCATTCAGGTGACGCCTGAGGTTGCGTTGCGTCAGGTACAGACACATCTCGAATATGGATGGAAACTGGATGCACGCGGCAGGAAGGACGCCGAATGAGCACTGGATCGAAGTCGCTCAGGTTGGCTGATCAGCTCGTGCGTGAGCCATGGGCATGGCCTGGTGGCTATCCCTTGCATGCGGTGATGGATGACGGCAGCGTGATCTGTCGGTTTTGCGCGGAAGAGGAGCGCGAATGGATTGCGCTCACTAATGGACACGACGGGTGGTGCGTGGTGCGGCTTGAGGTGAACTGGGAAGGGGAAGACCTGTGCTGCGATTGCTGTGGGCGGCGGGTTGAGGTGGCTTATGAGCGGGAAGATTAAAAAAGGGGCGCTTGTGCGCCCCTGTGCCATTTAGCCGAAGTTGGCGAATTCGCCGTGGTATTTGACTGCGGCTTCTCTGTATGCCATGTGAGCCTCGAATGGATCGGCAAAAGCGCCAAGCTTCATCACTTTTTTATTTATCGTAATTTGCGCCCGCCATTTCTTTTGTTTTTTGCACCAATAGACGCCCTTTAGCCCTGATTTGCTGCTTTTGTTGTGAACTGAATTTGCCCTGTTTTGTCCGCGAGTCGAAAGCCTTAGGTTTTCAATTCGATTGTCGGCCTTGTCGCCGTTTATGTGGTCAACCTCAAAATGACCTGGGTCTTCACCTTTCTCTAGAAGCCACGCAAGTCGATGCGCCCTGTAGCTCACGTCTTCAATTCTCACTAAAATATACCCAGCTTTTCCATCTTTGAAGCCGGTCTTGCATCCTGTTTTTCCTTTTCTGGCGCTTGCGGCAATCCAAATAAATTCACCCGTTAAAGGGTCGTATTTTACGAATTGACGAAAATAATCAGCGCTTGGAAGCTTGCGTGTGCGTGGCATGATTGATTTTGCAGAAAGCAGATGAGCCTGGGTTGCAGCCCAGGCTTTTTACTGTATCAGATTTTTTCGGTTGACCGGCGCGAAAAAAGCCCAGGAACTCAGACAGGGCGGGTTCTTAGGGACTCGCGAAGGGTCGGTTTTCTTAAGGAACTTTGAGGCGTCGGTTTTCTTAAGGGTTTTTGCGCATACTTGCATACACACGTATGCCCGCCCACGCCCCGCCGCTGCGCCGCCGGCCGCCGCGCCGCCGAGCGCCGCCGCGCGCGCACACGCCCCCTATTGTTTATATATAAGGCCGCACGGTTTGCATCAGCGTGCAATCGCCAATGCAGCGGCCGGTGTCACAAACTCGCGGTGAGTTAGTGACAGCGACAATGTGATTGCGCCTGCGGGTGATGCAAACGCGCGGGGTGTTTCAAACGCAAACGCGCGGTGAGTTTGCGTCTGTAACTTGCGCCGGCCGGGTGATACTCACCGGCCCGCTGGGTTGGTGATACTCACCGGCCCGCTGGGTTGGTGATACTCACCGGCCCGCGCGCCGAACTGGCGACGCGGCCGCGCCGACGCACGCGAACGCGGCCGGCATGCGGCAACGGTCGCGCCGGCCGTTGTGCTTGTGGCAACGCGTCCGCGTGACAATCCGGCACACGTGCCCCATCCATGGCTTGCCATGCGGCGCGCGTGACCTTATATATGGGTGCGTTACCGCTTACCGCTTGCCATGCTTGCTTTTTCTCCTACGGCCGTCGCCGCGCACGCTGCGGGCGTCGCGCATGCGGACGTTGTGCCGTTCGCGTGGGTTTCGGACGTTGTGCGCGCCGAAACCGCTTACCGCGCGTCGCTCGAGTCGGCGCAACGCGCCGGCAACGTTTCGGACGCCGACGCCGCGCGCCGTCTTGCCGAATCAATCGGCCGCGTTTGTGACGCGGTCGCGGACGCCGGCGACGGTTGGGACGCGGAGCCCGTTGTGGCGATTGAACCCGGCAACGCTTGCCATGCCGCAACGTTGCAGCAGTCTGGCGTTTCGTTTGTGCGCGCGTTGCCGGCCGCGCTTGAAACTTTCTACCTTGCGTCCCATAACGGCCGCGCGACTGCTGCGTTCGATTCGATCGCGGACGCCGTCGCGCACGCGGCCGGCGCCGTTCGCCGTCCGATCCTTCCCGGCGAAACCATGCCGCCGTGCGCGCCGTCACACGGCGCCGACGCGCCGGAACTGCCATCGATCGCCGACGCGTTTCGCGCCGAGAATGCGCGACTGCGCGCGATCGGCGACCGCGCTACCGCGTCCGCGTTTGCGCGTTTGGCCAGCATGCGCGCGACAATCGACGCCGAACTAGCGCGCGACTGCTGATCAGCGCGCGGCCCGTCCGGAGCCGCGCCCAATCCGGACCCTTACCGCTTACCGCTTACTGCCATGCATTCTCCGTTTCGCTACATTCCCGGCGCCGTTGTGAAATACTGCGCGCCGACTGACCGCCGTGGGTCGCAATGGGTCGCGACAATCCGGCGCGGCCAAACGCGCGCCGACCTTACGCGCGCCGCCGTTCCGTACGCGGACGGGCCGGACGCGGCCGCGCTTGCCGTGGTTGAACGCTTCAACCGCGCAATGGGCGCTAACTGGCGTTTGATCGGCGCCGCGCTCTCCTTAGATGGCGGCAACGCGTACGCGTACCCCGTCGGATCCGCCGAACTGGCGCCCATCGTTCCCCTTACCGCTTGAAACATGCCTGCAAACGAAACCGTTACCCTTGCGCTACCCGATGGCGCAACCATTGAAGCGCCGGCCCGTTGGCGCGGTCGCGCGCTTGCCGTACATGCGCCGGTTAATCACGTGCGCGACGGCAAGCAAACGCGCGGCCTATGGGTCATTTCAGGGCACGTTCACGGCCTAAGCGCCGGAACGTTTCGCGGATCATTGCGCGACGCAATCGCGTTAGCGCGCTTGTGGGATGACGCGTTCGCGGCCGCGTTGCCGGCGTCGCGCGTTTCGGCGCCGTCGCTTGCGCAATGGGAGCATGCGCGCCAATGGTCGTTGCAAGTAACCGGCGCCGAACCGGCAACCGGTCCCGGACCGTCGGCCGATGCAATCCGCACGCGCGAACGCGTCGCGGCCGTCGACGGTGACGGCGCCGAACAATTCCCGGCAACGGTGACGCTGTGGCCGGTGACGGTTCGCGGCGAACGT
>Ga0196901_1001602_pt1 | contig 11319 bp, 29 predicted proteins | sample CB_VirMetaG_FD_169099 | JGI IMG/M metagenome (GOLD analysis project Ga0196901, IMG submission 169099) | Freshwater to marine saline gradient viral communities from Chesapeake Bay - CB_1504_1 Viral MetaG (v3) (version 3) | ecosystem: Environmental > Aquatic > Marine > Coastal | place: USA... | reverse complement strand
GCAACCGATTGATGCGTGTCGGTGAAATGCAGATGCTTGCGAGACAAGGTGGAGTGGATTGGGCGCATCTCCAAGCGCTTTATCAGGCAGATGTTTTGCACGAAGCAATAACTAAGATGCCGACAATGTCACACCTAGACGGAAAATCAACACAACTATTAACAGCCAGAGTAGTGAAAGAAGAAATAAATGACTAATTATGTTGCAGCACTTATGCACTTAGTTCCAAATGCCAAGATTAGGTATAAGGGCAATGACAACCCTTACAATGAAATCGCTTGGCTAGATGACCGCACACAGCCAACACAAGCTGAGTGTGATGCGGCGTGGCCTCAAGCTGAATACGAGATTGCCTTTGCACAGATTCAGAGTCAGCGTGAAAGTCGGTATCAGACCGAAATCGGCTTGCGTTTCTTTGAGTCGGTCACATCAGACACAGATCTAACCGACCTAGTTGCCATAGTTGAGGCAATCAAAACAGACCTACCATACCCAACAGCTCCAGCTGTTTCTTAAGGAGAATAACCATGCCAGTCGTATCAACAGGCGTAACAGTCGGCACTTCAATCACTGAGGTGTCTGGAAACACAGCGGGGACTTTTGACTATGACCGCTATGTTTATTTGCAGTCAGGCACAGAGGGTGCGCTGACTTATGTAGGTGGAGCAGATGTGTCAGCCGCTAACGGCACACTACTAAGCGAAACCAACAACACCGTGTTCCAGCTCAGGGCAGACAATGTGCTTTACGCAATTTCTGACACCGCTGGTGCAGTAGTAAAGGTCCTAGAGGTCAAGTAATGTCTGAGCCAGTAACAGCCAAGAGCACACAGTCACAATTGCTCTGGGCCCTGGTTCAGGACATGGCTGAGGTCAAGGCCACCATCAAGATGGTTGCTGACCATGAGGAAAGAATCCGTGAACTGGAAAAGGCCCGCTGGCAGACAGCCTGGGTTACAGCACTGGCCTCAGCCGCCGCAACGGCTGTTGTTGTCGGACTAATCACCACCACTATTGGAGGATAGATGAAACACCCACTCAAGGGCACATGGAAAATCACATCACCATTTGGGCCACGGGTTCACCCTGTAAGCGGAAAGCACTCAAACCACAATGGCGTTGACCTAATCAGCAACGGTGACCAAACCATCTACGCCCCAGAGGGTGGCCGCATCACAGCCGCCCGCAAATCAACCGCACCTGGTGGCGGGTATGGCTACTATGTCAAGATGACTGGTGACAGTGGACATGAGCACATCCTGGCTCACATGAAGTCAAAGAGCTTCAAGGTGAAAGAGGGTCAGACAGTTGACCAAGGTGATGCACTAGGCAGAATCGGTGCAACAGGTAATGTCACAGGTCCACACCTCCACTGGGAGGTCCGTGTCAAGGGACTGTTCACAGACCCAATGGAGCACCTAGCCACAGACACCGCTGAGAAGCCCTCAGTTGCCCCTGTAACGGCACCAAAGCCGCCAGAGGTAAAAACATACACAGTCAAGCGTGGAGACACTGTGTGGGCAATCTCTCGCAAATACGGTGTGACGGTCAAAGAGATAGCTGAGTGGAGTGGGCTCAAGAACGCCAACATTATCCGTGTTGGTCAAAAGCTCACTATCAAGAAATGAACCTCAAGGCTCTAGGCAAGTCCCTCATTGACGGGGCTTTCTTTCTAGGCGGGGAATCAAAGACCCGATCAGACAACTGGAAGTTCAGACGGCGGCTAATCTATGGCGCTTACAGGCTGGCCGTGACCATGATTGTGTTTGGGGCCATCACCTTTTTCTGGGATACTGGAGTGAGCAACAACCTGGTCACTGGTGGCATTGCCCTACTGACCATCATTGTGACGGCTTACACAGCCACCGCAACCTATGAAGATGTAAAAAACAACAGGCAGGAATAACATGACAATTTTCACCAAGGCATTTTGGGCTGACTACGCTGGAGAGCGAGCAGTCAAGACCATTGCACAGACCGCCATTGCAACACTAGGTGGTGGATCCATTGGGCTATTTGCTATTGACTGGGCATCCTTGGCAAGCATCTCCCTAGGTGCTGGATTGCTCTCAGTCCTCACTAGCATTGTGACTAAATCCAAGTAACCTAGACAAAAAGATACCCCCTGGCTAACGCTGGGGGGTCTTTTTTTTATGCCTGTTTTCTGTGCCGCCGCTGAGTCCTAAATAGATTCTTTCTGTCCTCAGGTGACATGCCTCCCCAGAGCCCATAGCGCTCCTTGTTTGTCAGAGCGTATTCCAGGCAGAGATTTTTGACTGGGCAAACAGCACACATTTTCTTCACATGGACATAGCTAGTCTTACCGTTTTTCATGTGGTCATCTTCATCAGGGAACCAAGCATCAGGGTCTGATTCTCTGCATGAGACTTCCTGGGGGAGCTCAGCAATAGCTTCATTTAGGCTGTCCCACAGTTTCTTTGCCTTTGGACTAATAAACACTTACACACCCCGCACACATGTTGGCATCTGCCAGGGTGACCCAGCCCGCTAGTGCCGCTGTTCTATTTGCGGCAGGTCCGTTGACTGGTAGCGGCCCAGTTATTACCTCTGTCAATCTCATTTGGCAATCTGAGCACTCAATCTCCCAGATCCCATCCTCCCTTTGATACATCATTTGTCAATGTCCTTTCAATGTTGTAGGGTCAGATTATGACACACATGAACCCATTAGAGCAAATTGAAGATGCAACCCACCTAGGAACCTTTGAGAGTGGTTCCAAGGAATGGCATGACCTACGCAACCAGGGCATTGGTGGTTCCTTAGTTGGAACTATCGCTGGCCTGAATAAGTGGGAGAGTGCCTATACCGCCTGGGCAAAATACACAGGCAAGATTGAGAGTGAAATCCCTGACTCACCAGCAATGGAATGGGGCCGCCGTTTGGAGTCCGTTGTCTTGGACAAATTCAAAGACAGCCACCCTGAGCTGGAGGTCTTGGATGAGGTAGGCACATGGCAGAACAAAGAGCGGTCCTACCAGATAGCCAACCCTGACGGCATTGCTATGGATGAGCACGGCAACCTGTCTGTCATTGAGATCAAGACAGCCCGCTTTCCTGATGACTGGGAAAAGGGTGTGCCACTGTATTACCTCACACAGGTCCAGTGGTATTTGTCCTGCTTGGGAATTCAGCAAGCCTATGTGGCCGTATTGATTGGTGGCTCTGACTACCGTGAGTTCCTGATTGAGGCTGAGCACTTTCAGCAACAGGCAGACATTCACCTGGTAGAGCGTTTCCTGATGGCCGTGAAGTTTGACCAAGCCCCAGACTGGGATGGCTCCACCAGCACCTATGAAACGGTGAGGCGAATCAACCCAAACATCCAGGACAGGGATTCAGAACTTGGTGACCTAGGTGCTCAGTGCCTAGCCGCCATGGAAAAAGAAAACGCCGCTAAAGCTGAGGCACTTGCACTAAAGAGTCAAGTGCTTGATAGGATGGGAACAGCTAAGCGTGGACTGGTTGACGGCCAGCATGTGTTTAGTAGGCAATCCAGAGGGTCTGGATCGCCGTTTCTAGTAACTAAGAAAGGACAACAATGAACGCCTCAGAACTAAAGATTGGGGACATTGTGGATTTGACAATCCAGCGTGACCCAGAGAACACCTACCTGGTTGGCCAGGTGCTGGGAGTCCGACAGGACTACATCTACCAGGACAGAATTGCTATCCTAGTTGGAGGCATTGACCTCTGGCTGACAATGGATGACAATGTAGAAGTGAGGTTGGCTGATGTCTAAAGAGTTCAAGGGACCGCTTGATTACATTGATGTGGCCTCCAGGCTGGTTGAGTATAGGGAGAAATTTCCCCTGGGCTCTCTCACCCAGGTAAGCCTAGAGTTTCTAAAGGACTTTGGTGGCAAGGATTGGGTGGTCTACACAGCCGCCGCTTACCGCTCACCAGAGGATGAGAACCCTGGCATTGGAACAGCATGGGAGCCCGTGCCTGGACCAACTAGGTTCACCAAAGATTCTGAGGTTCAGAACGCTGAGACAGCCGCCTGGGGTAGGGCCATGATGGCCTCCCTAGCCGTGGATGCCCGCAAGGGAATTGCCAGCTCAGAGGAAGTTAGAAACCGCACTGTGGAGATGAGGGATTTTGTGACTGAGGCCGCTAAGGTCAACAGTGTGGATGATCTCAGAAACCTCTACAATGAAGCCCGCCAGAATAACGCCTCTAAAGAAACTCTGGCATCAATTACCGCACTGGCTGATGGATTTACTGAGTAAGCGAATCCTCACCGCCGCAATAGTGGAAAAGAGGGAGCTGGTCCAAATGCTTTATGACATGGATCGCACAGATGAGGGTCTGGCAGAATACATGGAACTAAGGCGTTTGGGTGGCTTGCTCAGAAAGGCAATCAATGGAGACACCAGGCCAGATAATCAAGGAACTGGAGAGAATCCGCAGTCAGAGTGAAAAGGGCATTGAGCTACTTGCACAGGCTGAAACCAAGTATTTAGAGCTGGCATCTGAGGCTGATAAAATAGAAGCCACAGAACTACTCCAGGCACAGGGAACTGTGGTGGACCGCCAAGCCCTAGCAAAACTCAAGAGCGCTGATGCCAGATTCCAGGCAGACTTAGCCAAGGTGGAGCTCAACAGGATCAAGTCAAAAATCAAGCACCTCAGTGAGTCCATGATGGCCGTGATGGCCGCTGGCAAACTGGTGGAGATGGAATGGAGGACCACAAGATGAGCTGGTATAGAGATTGGCTACGCCGCCGCAATGAAAGAAAAATCTATGAGGCTCTGTTGGTGCTAAGCATGATGGACATTCAGGACAACAGCGCTTGCTTCCTATGTGAGGGTGACTGTGAGCTCTGCCTGTGTGAAGATGGCTCAGATTGTGACTAAAAAAGAGTTTGACAGGTTCCTAGCCAGAGATAAGCATTGCTACCATTGCGGGCTAGAGGATGAAACCCTAGTCCCACAGCACCGCCGTAACCGTGGGATGGGAGGCTCTAAACGCCTCAACAACGCCTCAAACATTGTGGTGGTGTGTAGTCAGTCCAACGGACTATTTGAGAGTCACAGCGGGGCGGCTGTGGCCGCTGAGAAGTATGGCTGGAAGCTCAGGGCAGGTCAGGAATCTCTGACCACCCCAGTCTTTGATGCCTTTGATGGAGTCTGGTATTTACTGGATGACAACTTTGGCAAAAAGGAAATCCCCCCAAGCGCAATGCCTGAGGGGACTCCATAACCGAAAGGACTAGAAACGGTCATCAATCAGACAGGGAGACTGGGGCTCAATGTCTGTGTGTATAGTATAACCCCAGAACCAAACAAATAAGGACAAAAAATGCCGCTAATTAGAGGGGCCCATTCATTTGATGGGCAGTTTACTCAGATCCCAAATGACTGGTTGAGAGATGGCCGCCTAAGCCTAAAAGCCAGGGGTCTGTTGGCTCTACTTATGAGCCACACACCAGGTTGGTCTGTAAGCATCAAGTCACTCATCAGTCAGAACATGGAGGGCCGTGACTCACTCAAGGCCGCAGTGATTGAGCTAGAGACTTTGGGCTATTTAGAACGGGGCCAGAACAGGCTAGAGGGGAAGTTCTCTGAGTCAACCTGGACCACAAAATCACCGTTGACGGGTTTACCGTTGACGGATAAACCGTTGACGGATAATCCGCACCCTAAGAATACTAAAGTTAAGAATACTAAAGAAAAGAAAGAGAGCACCGTTGGTGCTACCCGCCTCTCAAAGGATTGGAAACCATCTGAGGACACGCTGGGAGTCATGGCTGAACATTTCCCCTGGGTAGACCTAAAGTTGGAAACGCACAAGTTTGTGGACTACTGGCAAGCCGCCACAAAGAACGCAATGAAGAAAGACTGGGATGCCGCTTACCGTAACTGGGTGAGGCGGGCCGCAGAGTGGCAAAAGCCAGAGGTTACAAGGACACGCAACAAAATCAAGGCAGAGGACTAGAAAACATGAATCCAGAAAAAGCAATCCTGGGAAGCATCTTGCTCAGCCAGGGCAACGCACTAGATGAACTAACACTTGCACCAGATGACTTCAATGACCTAAAGCTAGGCAGGGCTTACCAAGCTCTAAGGGACATGAAGCTCAGTGATGAGCCCATTGACCCCATTACCGTGGCGGCAAAGCTCCCTGGTCACGCTATGGATGTCTGGGAGTGGCAGAGTGAAACCCCAACCAGTGACAATGTTGCTTACTACGCAACCATGGTCAGAGACAGAGCGATCAGGCGCACACTCAACCACACGGCTCAGAGGCTAGTAGGACAGTCAGAGACAGATGACTTGGACATCCTCATTGATACCGCTAGGTCAGAGCTGGGAGCTCTAGCAGAGAGGCGCTCAGAGGGCTCAATTGAATACATCAGCCACCTAGCGCTGAGCCACCTAGACACACTCAACGCACCAAAGCATTACCAGCCAGGACCGTGGAAAGACCTAAACCAGGCCATCAACGGATTTCGCCCTGGAGCCATGTATGTGATTGGTGCTAGGCCAGGTGTTGGAAAGACCGTGGTGGGACTCCAGACCGCTTACCACCTTAGCAAGCAAGGTCCAGTGTCATTCCACAGCCTAGAGATGAGCAAAGCTGAGCTGTTGAACCGCCTGTATGCGCTCACCTCCAGCGTGTATCTGGGCAACCTTGAGAAAGGCAAGCTCACGGATTATGACTGGAAAGCGCTGGCAAGAGCAAAGGATGAGCTGTCACAGTCCAACCTAGCCATCATTGACAAAGGTGGCCAGACCATCAATGACATCAGAGCTCACGCCAGGACCTTGCAACAGAACGGTGGACTGAGGGCCATAGTGGTTGACTACATTGGTCTGATTAGGGACATCATCCCAGGCCGCAAACGCTATGAGGCCATCAGTGAGTTTTCTGTGGCGCTCAAGACTATGGCTAGGGATTTTGAGGTCCCAGTGATTGCCCTGGCTCAGCTCAACAGGCAGAGCGAACAGCGCACAGACAAAATGCCACAGCTCAGCGACCTCAGGGACTCTGGAGCTATTGAGCAGGATGCTGATGTGGTGATGTTGCTGTCCAGGCACAAGAGGCCTAATGACAGGGACTTTGAGATGACAGGATTCACCATTGATGTGGCAAAGAACCGCCACGGAATCACTGGTGAGATAGACCTAGTGTTCAACGGTGGTTGCGCTAGGATTGATGAGTCAGCCGCAACGGCTGGCATGTAAGCAAAAGACAGAAAAGAGGCCGCAATGGCAAAGATACAAATTAGCAATGCAACAGTTGACCGCTTGATCTCAGACAAGGGACTGGCAGTGTCAACCACATTCACCCGAAAGGATGGAGAGCCAGGAAAGGAAAAGTTCACAGTGTGGGCTGACCCAACTGGCTACCAGGTAGGTGACACCATCAATGTCACAGGCAACCTGTCAGTGAGAGTTGATGAGTTTGAGGGAGACAACGGCTTGGTCCGTTACGCTCAGGTCAATGTCAACCAGCCACAGGTTGAAAAGGTCCAAGAGGACATGCCTTTCTGATGTTCCCAATAATCTATGCATTAGTGGTTGGAGTTTTCCTTGGTTTACTCAGCGCTGATGCATCAACTCCCTGGTTGAAAATACCTGGTTACATCCTGACCGCATGGATGTTCCTGGCCGCAATCCTCCAGGCAGTAAGGCTAACCAAGCATGGTGACTAAATCACCAGTTGAGCTCTGGGTGGTTGGTGTTGAGCCAGCCCCCCAGGGCTCTAAGCGTTATGTGGGTGGCAACCGTGCCAGCGGCGGCAGGTTTATTGAGGCCAGCAAAAAGCTGGAGCCATTTCGCCAGGCAATCGGTAAGGCCGTAATTGCTCACATGGAAAAAACAGGGGACACCACCCCATTCACAAACCCAGTTGAGGTCACAGCCACCTTTGTGATGCCAAGGCCTAAGACAGTCAAGAGAGCCTGGCCGTCTGTGATGCCCGATTTGGACAAATTATGCAGGGCCCTGGGAGATTCCGTTTCTTTAGATCGCTACTGCAATGACCAGCCGCTCATTCAAGATGATGCTCTCATTGTGACATGGCATGCCCAAAAGGTTTACGGGCCCCCAGAGGAAATTGGTGTTTATTTCACGGTCACAGAGATTGAGCTTCCCTGGCATCTGGGTTAGTCCCCCAAAATAGTGACACGCCGTGTTGGCAATAATCTTGCATAATCTTGCACACCTGCCCTAGACTCATTACATGAAGTCAACGAAAGGACTAGAAATGACTTACACAGCCCGCAGAGTTATGGGCCTAGCCGTATTGGCTACCCTAGGCGCACTAATCGCTATCTATGAGCCACACCGTGTCATGCTCGCTTGGGTATGGCCTTACTTCACTGACTTTTATTTCACCTACATTGCATTTTAGAAAGGACAGACAATGCCAAGAGCACCAAAAGGCGCACAAGCCGCCGCAAAAAGAGGTCTAGTTTGGGTTGATGCTGGATTTGGTGGGGATGGACTCACCAGGACAGGTCTAGCTAGAGCTAACCAACTAGCCAACGGCACAAACATTAGTGATGACACCATCCAGAGGATGCGCTCATTCTTTGCCCGCCATTCAAACTATCGCTCAACCAAGTGGGAGATCAAAGACGGCAAGCCATCACCGTGGAGAGTTGCATGGGACCTCTGGGGTGGAGATGAGGGCCGTAGCTGGGCAGAGCAGAAAAGGTTTGAATCTTGACTTGGACCACTAAAGACTTTCATGGGGAGCTTCAAGACGGTCACTCATGGGCTCAAAAGGTAGCAGACTACCTAAATGCCCAGGGACTAGATTGCACATGCACCCCAATCAGCTATGCAAAGACACAGGCTGAAATTGAAGTATTTACCAAGACAGACAAAGACATCACATTTAACAGCATGAGTGGAAACCTGGAAGTCAAGTCACTTAGGACAGAGTTCACATCACCTAGTGACTGGCCATGGCAGACAGCAATTGTTGACACAGCAAGTGGCTGGAAACAAAAAGAGGAAAAGCCCGTGGCTGTGATTCTGGTGAGTAAAGTCACTGGGGCCATGATCGCTGTCCCAGTTTCAACAGAGCGTGACTGGAAGATTGAGAGGCGTTTTGACAGCCTCCGCAAATTTGAGGACAACTTCCTGATGGTGTCAAAAGAGCACCTCAGGACAATTGATGAGCTGGTTGCCTGGCTCATTGAAAGACAAAGGAAAACAAATGAACTGGACTGAAATGAGACACCGCATAACAGAGCGCTTTTTTGAGCGTGAGCTAGATGAGGCTTTCATCATGGGAATCAATGAGGGCAAACGCCGCCAGGCAAGTCACCTAAGGGTTGATCTGGAGTATAAGAGAACCAGAGCCAAAGAGACTGGCCTGACCAAGACCCAGCTGATTGGGTATGACCGCTGTATGGAGGTAGTCAAAGATGCAATCAAATAATCAAGTATCAATGGATGTGGCCGCAGAGCACTACATTGACGGATGCCGCAGAGGCAAAGAGGCAGAGCGTGAACGCACTCTCAGGATCATCCTCAGTGAGATTGAGACCACCAGCAACATAGCCCACAAAAACGGCTCAGAGCACACCAGAGAGCATGCCGCTGTGATGGTCAAGCTAGGGCTACTTTACGAAATGATAAAGGACTGAAAATGAATGACTCACTAGATGAGCTAAGGGAAATAAACAGAGCCCTAGGCAGACTTCAAGAGCGTGATCGCCTGGACAAAATCATCAAGAAAATCAGTTGCTCAAATGACATTGGTGAGTATGTCTATGTGAGTGACTTGATGGACTACCTAAATGACCCTGAGGAACCTGGGGATGAGTGACCTGGTGAATCACCCGCCGCACTACACAAACCACCCCAGTGGCATTGAAGCCATAGAGGTGACTAGGCACATGAACTTTAACCTAGGCAACGCCATGAAATACATTTGGCGGGCAGGGCTCAAGGGTGACGGGATTCAGGACCTACAAAAAGCCAGATTCTACATCAATGATGAAATCAACAGATTAGAGGGAACCCAATGAAAATCACCGTTTACAGCTTGCCAGCATGTGTCCAGTGCGACAGCACCAAGAGGATGCTCACCAGAGAGGGTGTGGAGTTTGAGGAAATAGACCTCAGCCAGTCACCAGAGTCCATGGAGAGAATCAGGTCACTTGGTTACAGCCAGGCCCCAGTTGTTGAGGCAGGGGAACAGCACTGGTCAGGGTTCAGGATGGAGCGCTTGCACCAAATCATCAGCCAGGCAAAGGCAGACCACAGCTAATGCGGGTTTGCTCAACTGGATGCACCATGCAGGGAGAGCCTGTAGAGGCCTCTAACGGCTTTCTGTGTGCCAATTGCTACAGTAACCTCAGATGGGCCCTCCAAAAGGCTCCAGGGGCCTTACAGCACCTTAGAGAGGTGTATGTGATGCGCTCACCAATTGAGATTGATGGAGCCAAGCCGCAGAAAAAGGAACCACCAGCACCATTCAACCTAGATGCCTGGCAGATTGCAGAGGACATGTGGCAAGCCCTAACAGGCGAATACATCCCAGTGAGCTGGAATCACCATGTCCTATACGGCTACGCCTTTGACAAGTGCCAAGAGCTACACCAGAAACTGGATGAGGTAGTCAATCGCAAAGAGGTCATCTACTTGATGCCCCTAGTGAAGCTCACCCGCCTGGGGCTCTACCGCTACCCGCTGGAGGAACTACCTAGGGCAACGCTACTGCCATGCCCTCAGTGCAACCAGAGGACCATCTATCAGCCACCAGTGCACTACGGGGACAACCTAGAGGTGAGCTGTCAGAATTGCGGGTTTACCATCCCGCCAGAAAAAATAGAGTTCTACGCCAACCTGGCAGAGAGGGAGAGAGATGCCCACCTATGAGTTTAAGTGCTGTGACAACACAGTAAGCGTGACCAACAGCCTCACAGAGATCCAGACACAGACTCCACAGTGCGGGAACTGCCTAAAGCCCATGCAGAGGGTCTACAGCTTTGGAGCCATCAACTTCAAGGGCTCAGGCTTTTACAGCAACGATAAGAAAGAGGACATGAGATGAAAAAGGCACTGACCGTGAATGAGGCCGCTTACCTGGCTAACCGTTCACGCCGCACCATCTATCACTGGATTGAGTGGGGGGTCCTACCAATGACCAGCCGCTACATTGATTCAGATGACCTTTTCAAGGCTGAGGCTGAGATGAGTGCCAAGATTGGCAGACCACGCAAAAACAATGCAAAAGTTGCACAGGGGGAATGATACAATGTTAGAGGGATTGAAACCACCACCAAATAGGGCTTATTATTGCCGTGTGAGTCAGGTCCTAGCAGACCTAGATCA
>Ga0196901_1001600_pt1 | contig 11321 bp, 3 predicted proteins | sample CB_VirMetaG_FD_169099 | JGI IMG/M metagenome (GOLD analysis project Ga0196901, IMG submission 169099) | Freshwater to marine saline gradient viral communities from Chesapeake Bay - CB_1504_1 Viral MetaG (v3) (version 3) | ecosystem: Environmental > Aquatic > Marine > Coastal | place: USA... | reverse complement strand
GCAAAAGATGTTTTGGTGAAGTTATTAACATACGCACGTGCCCAGAATATATTAGTGGGATCGTTAGCTGTCGGTCCTAATCCAACATAGTAATTAGTAATTTCTTCCGGAGGATCACCGCCCGGACCAAAATCAACAAATTGGACTTTTTCATACGCCTGTTGTGGCGTAACGTATTGTCTGAAGAAAACCCTTGAATAGCTAAGGTCTGTAGAACTTACGTAGCTTACGTTGTATCCTGTTGTTCGAACATTAGGAATCGTTCCTAAAAAGGTGACACCACCATTGATAGGATCGCTTCCTGCAAGGTATGCCGAGGGAAAAGGAGGACCTACGTACGATCTAAACCACGTTTTTGTCCATGTACCAGTTAGGTTGAATTCTTGCTGAAAAGATCTTGTCCATTGGCTGACATAGATCCTCTCATACTGTCTGGACCACGTATTGCTATATGTCCTCGTCCATGTGTTCGTGTAAAGTCTGGACCACGTGTTGCTGTATGTTTTGTTGAATGTACCTTCCCACGTTTTACTCCATTGATTCTCGAACAACCTTGAGTAGGTGTTGGTGTACAGTTTGGTGTAGGTGTTGGTGTACAGTCTTTCATACGTGTTGGCATATGTTCTTGTCCAACTAGACTCCCACGTTTTACTCCACGTATTGGTATACAGCTTGGCATATTGAGCATCAAATCCTTTAATCCACGTATTAGAATAATCTCTGAGCCATGTATTTGCATATTGGACGTCTGCTGTTCTTACGTACGACCCCGTATAGTCTACGGTATCAGAAGAAACGTAGTAGTTGATATACTGTCTGGTCCAAGTGTTAGTATACAGCTTGTCAAACGTGCCGGCGTATTGTACGGCAAATTGGTTTACGTAAGTTTTTGTCCACTGCTTTTCCCAAAGCGTAGCGTACAGCTTTGTATAGGCAATGTCTTCGTTATTTACAAACGCTTTGGTGTATGGGGTTATCCAGTCTTTAGAGTACGCGCCACTATACTCGTTTAAGTACCCCTTTTGAAACTGCCCTTCATACAACTTAGCGTACGTTCTTACATACTGTCCGGTAAACTGGTTTACTCCAGGCGTAAATGAACCTTCCCAGTTAATCTGACCTGAGTATTGGCCCACCCACTGTTTTGAGTACGTTTTTACATAAGTTCTTGCCCACGAGCTTATGTAACTTACTTCGTAGGGACCTCCCTCATAAACGCCAGTGTACACACCAACGTAAGTTTTGGTATACAGGCCGGTGAATGTGTGAGTTCTTAGACCGAGGAAGAAACCTTCGTATTGTTTGGTATACTGCTTAAGGTAGCTGTTTGGAGCGCTGACATAGAATACTATGGGATCGATCGTAGCTGTCCCTACGTAGGAGACATCAAAGCTTCGATCTGCTCCAGTATACGATTTGGCGTAATTTCTTGTTGCCACTATGGCTCCTACCTTACGTTAAGGTCTGATACCAAATGTCGCCGTTGTTACCGTCGGAAGCTCCTGGAGCTGCTGTAGAAATAAAAATCTGTTGATTAGGTATGTGAGCTTGGCTAGTTGCATTGGCGCCGTATGTCACTCCTGTAACATTTACCGATGAGTTAGACGCTGCTGTTATTCTGCCCTTAACATCCACAGTGAAAGAGACAAGTTGAGTGTTGTTTGATGTATGCGTTGCAGCCGTTACACCACTGTCACGTAATGCACCGTTAGCAACAAACCCGTTATCGTCAACAATCTCTTTTGTATTGTGAAGTATCTGTTCGCCAGCCATTACTCACCGTCTCCCTCTAATTTCTTCAGCCTTCCAGATAACTCTTTGACAGCCTCAATCAACAATGGTATTAGACTGTTATAGTTAACTGATTTGTAGCCGTTCTCGTTTTCTATAACGGCATGTGGAAGCACCTGTTCTAGTTCTTGAGCAACGATACCGTAATCTTTTGTGCCGATTCTGAAGTCGTTAATCTTTTCATTCCACGTAAATTCATATCCATTAAGTGCCTCTACCTTATTTATGGCTGTATCGATTACAATAAGATCATCTTTAAGATTCTTATCGGAAGTGTATTTTGCAACCAAATCTGCTCTTGCGTATATGTTTGTAGATTCAACAGCTGTAGAGTTTGCTTGTGTTCCAGAACTTCCGCTAGTGAACGAGCCTACCTGTACGACAGAGTTAAAATAACCACTACCCCATTTAGAAGAAGACGAACCAATGTTCTGGGCTGTGTTAGCAGAGAATATTGATGTTGTGAAGCTAGCGTTAGCTAAGTTAAGAGCTACATTGTAAGACGTTGTGCCAATCTTAACATAATTGTCGCCATTAGCCTTTCCTGTAATCTCTGCTTTGTTGAATACGAACAGGTCGTTTGTATTCGCTGTAGCAATAGAAAGAGTCGTATTACTTGGCAAGCTAGCTGAGTCAGTGACTGTCAGCGTTGCAAACTGAGCGTTAGCTGCTGCTACCTTGCCTCCTGTTACTTCAGAAGAAAGGGTTACTGTGCCCCATGGATCTCCATTAGCGTCTTCACCAGCTGGCCCAACAACTATGGTTTGTGTGGTGTTTGAGTTGAGATTACCGACGACCAAACTCTCTTTGATTAAACCTGTACCAGTAGCTGTGAAATCGCCTTCTGATTCGTCGACGGAGAAGTAAACGTTACCATCACCAATCAACACATCGCCTTCAAATGCTGATGTCGATCTAACTCTCAACGTACTTACGTTTGCTGCACCACTAAGGTTTACGCCAGCACCAGTAATTGTGCCAGACGCGTTTATTGTGTTGGCAGAAATTGTCCACCTGCTGGTCCCATTACCAAACGATCTAGTGTTACCATCAGGAATCAAGTTCGTTTCAACTTGAGAGTTGATAGCTACTTTTTGTGCTGTGTTGGCACCAATCGTCACTTTCTTGTTAACTACTAAAGCACCACTGATTGCGCCATTACCTGTTGCTGTGAAATCACCTTCTGATTCGTCGACGGAGAAATAAACACTACCGTTACCAACAAGTACGTCGCCTTCAAATGCTGATGTCGATCTAACTCTTAATGTATTAGTGTTAGCTTGTGAGCCGACATCGACATCTGCTCCGGCCGTAATATCGCCTGACGCGTTAAGTGTAGTGGACGAGATAACCCAACGTGCAGTTGAATTGCCTAGAAGGTTCGTATTGCTGTTAGTTGCGTTTCCATAGGGAATAACGTCTGTCGTAACTCTTGCGTTGACAGCTACGCCGTCCGATGAATTAGATCCAAGAACAACGTTACCATTAACAGTCGCATCCCCGCCAACAGTCAAATTATTTGTAATGTTGCCTGCCAAGCCAAATAACGTGGACCATCTGTTTGTTGTGTTACCAAACGATCTAGTATTGCCGTCAGGAATCAAGTTCGTTTCAACTTGAGAGTTGATAGCTACTTTCTGTGCTGTATTTGCACCAATAGTTACTTTTTGGTCTGCTGTTAGCGTTCCGTCGATATTCATGTTTCCAGAATATTCGCCAGCAATACCATAAACCGTTGCCCATCTGCTAGCGGCACCACCAAACGTTCTCGTATTACCATCTGGAACAATACCAGTGTTGACTAGCGAATTGAACGATACTACATCTGAAGTATTTGATCCGATTACCAAATTACCATTAACTGTACCGTCATTTCGAACGATTAGGTCATAAACGTTTGCTTGTTTACTATCTGCAGCATCAATGTCACCGCCGACAGTAATGTCGCCAGACGTACCTAAGGTGTTAGCATATATTACCCAACGTGCATCGGAGGCACCTAAAACGTTAGTGTTACTGTTCGTTGCATTGCCGTAAGGTACAATGTCGCTATCAACCTTTGACGTAAACGTAACGGTGTCGTTGGTTGTGCTGTCGCCTAGGTCAACATTACCTTTCAGGACTGTCGTCCCGTCTACCGTAACATTCGCAGCTGCAGAAACGTCACCAGTAAGATAACTCTTTTTCTTGACGAGCAAACCGCCTTCAGTGACAATAGAAGCGGCAGTAGAATTAGCATCTGTGTTAGCATCAACGTCAATCTTGCCGTCTGTCGAAATATCACCATTCTGACTGATTACGACATTAGCAGAACTATTACCGACTGCGATTTGAGTTCTTGTTATTACAACGTTACCTGTTGTCACGCTGGTATTTGCATTAACTGCACCAGTAAGTTCTGAAGTCGTTCTAACCCTTAACGTATTTGTGTTAGCTTCGCTTGTGATATCGAGGTCAGCTCCGCCTGTAATGTCGCCAGACGCGTTTAACGTATTTGCTGAAATCACCCACCGAGCAATCGAGTTACCTAGTAGGTTAGTATTGCTGACGGTTGAATTGCCGTAAGGAAGAATTCCTGTCGTAACTCTTGCATTTATAGCTACGCCGTCTAAAGTGTTAGATCCAACCGTAGTGTTTGCTTGTAGCGTGACGTCTCCGTCTACGTTTAATGTAGAATCGAGATCGACCGCTCCGTTCACATTAAGTTTGTCTGTTAATATGGTGTTGGAGTTTACTGTGAACGTATCACTGTTAGCGTCACCGACAGTAACGTTAGCAGAGGTAACATACAAGTTACCATCGATTCTTGTGTTCGAATTAACATCTAACGTGGTACCATGAATGTTCATCGTTGTAGATGTAACGTTTGCAGTAGTACCAGTCACAATAAAGTTTGTTGAGTTGAAATCCGTTGTAGTGTTATCTACATCAATATTAGCATTGATATCTAACGGAGTATTGAAAATATTTAATCCAGCATTAGACGTAAAGGTATTGGTCGTTGGATCAATGTTAATGCTGTGGGTCGTAGAGTTACTTTGAGTAACATTAAATGCGCCAGCAAGAATATCAAAGCTAGCAGCGTCAAAGTTAACGTTAGATGTGATATTGAATTCGCCGTTCTCTACAACAGTGTTGCTTGACGTAATCGTCGTTAGTGCGTTATCGATATCAACATTTGCGTTTGCATCGATCTTTGTGTTGAATACGTTTGTTCCAGCATTAGACGTAAAAGTGTTTGCTGTTGAGTTTATTGTAACGTTAGATGAAACGTTTAATAATCCGCCCGCAATGTCAAAGCTGGCAGCATCAAAATTAACGTTCGATGTAATATTGAATTCGCCGTTCTCCACAACAGTATTAGCTGATGTAATAGTTGTTAAAGCGTTATCAATATCGACGTTTGCGTTTGCATCGATCTTTGTATTGAATAAGTTTGTTCCTGCGTTTGATTGGAACGTTGTAGTAGACGTATTAATTGTTACTACATCTGACCCGATATTAAAGTCTTCTGAATCTGCCGTAACATTAATGTTCGCAGTAAACACGGTATTAGAGTCTACATTAAGCTCGCCGTTTTCAATAAACGTGTTGCTCGATGTAATCGTCGTCAGTGCGTTATCGATATCAACGTTTGCATTTATGTCTGTGTTAGCATCAAATCTAACAACTGTAGCTGTAGAGTTAACTGTTACATTTGATGATACTGTTAGTTCGCCATCTTCAATGTCTACGCTCGCGGCATCAATATTAACGTTTGATGTAATATTAAGCTGACCGTTTTCAATTACTGTATTGGAAGATGTTATTGTTGTTAATGCGTTGTCAATATCAACGTTTGCGTTGATGTCCGTATTAGCGTCAAATCTAACAACCGTTGCTGTGCTATTTACAGTGACATTAGACGAAATGGTTACTTCGCCGTCTTGAATGTCTAGGCTGTCTGCATTGATATCAATTGTTTGTGCATTAGACGTAAAGGTATTTACGGTAGAGTTGATAGTTACAAATCCACCAGTAGCGTTAGCTACGAAAGCGACACCAGTGTTAACGAGAAAGACGTTCGATTGAGCGTATATAATTGAGTCGTGTGTATCGTTAGCAACAAATACAGTATTTGTGCCGATCAATAAATTAGACGTTACTGCTTCGGTACCGAACACAGTAGAGTTTGGACTTGCACCCATAATAACATCAACAACACGTAATGTGTTTGCTGAGAAATGACCGTTAACAAAACTGTTTCCGGTCGTACATGCTCCCTCTGCTGTCAGAGTAGTTGACACCACATACTTTTCCATGTCGTATGTGATTCTGTTTGTCAAATCTACCCATTCTCTGAATGTATCAGCAGAGGGGACAATGTTCGCACTAGTGTAGTTGTTACTTGCCATCTATTGTTTTCTCGTTAACTGAATCAACATTTGCTTGATTTCTTCTATATCGTTTTTGAGAGTATTAACCTCTTCTGTTAGTTCCTTGACTTGCATAGTCTTGCTTCTCTGAGCCTTATACTGTGCAAACGCTGCTGCATCAGTATTTATAAGTGCCATCGTAGAGGTATCTCGAGAGAACTGAGATTCTTCTGTCTGTACTAACCTTCGATTCCCGTTCATTATAACGATACCGCGATGGCTCTAAAGTCGGATAACGTTGGAGCGTTGGATGTGCTCGACGACGTCATTACAATCTTGATCTGTATCGTAGAGTAACCAACAAACTTCTCACCATCTCCGTTGTAGTACGTCGCCATAAACTCTGTCTCAGCATTAGGATCTCTAAACGCTCGTCGCTTGTATTCGCTATCCACTTTGTAATGAGCTTCTCCGAGAGGAAGCGTAAAGGCTCCTTCATCAGCAATAGTCATAGACGTTGTGTTTGCGATTGCAGTGATTTTTGATATCTGGTAGTCAACGTTATTGTCGCCTCCTTGTGTTATCTTAATCAAATCACCTACGCTGTAGTCTGAAACAAAATCAGTACCGCTACCAGTGACGGTCGTGCTGCCAGTAGTTATTGTTACGGTTCCGTCCTGCTTAGTTGAGGCAGGGGTGTCAAGGAATTCGTAAGCATACTCTACAACGTCGTCTCTGTCAACGCTAGAACTGAATTTTCCTCTATTTGGATCAACTTGCTGTAGAAGCGACCAATGTGTGTCCTGAAGCGATGAAGTATCAGCTTCGTTGATAATCTTAGCGTAAACTTCGATGTCGGTTCCAGAAGGTCTATAAGCTCTAATGAACACCTTCAAGTCTTCTGCTGTTAAATCGTCTGCTAGTGTAAGAACTCGCGACACATACTTGGCTGTTGCGCTACCGCTTTCTCCAAGATATTCGTTTGCTGTTGTATTGTTAATGATGTTCTCATATACAACAAGCGATTGCGTTTGTAGATCAATGACAGGAGACGTGTTCAGGTTTGTAGAGCTCAATTCGTGACGCACTCTTAACGACTTGTTGCCACTGTTGTTCGCAATCTCGTTAGATTTACTCATAACCTTGATAGGTACTCGAGGGTATGTTCTGTCATTGTGAGGATACGCTCTGAACGAATCGGTACCAACACTCGTCTTTTTACCTTGCACCTTAGACACTACGTTTGTTCGTGAAGGAGTAAGTCTTGTGTTTTGAGGTTCAAAGTAGCTAATATTTGTGTCTGTTACAGTATCCACTTCGAACGTGGTTCCTGACTGTGCACCAACAATCGTATCTCCAGAAGCAAACAAGAAGGTGCTATTTGTAGCAGTACTCTTGTTTAGAAGCACGGTACCAGTCTGCGTATCCACTCTTTCGAATACAGCAGTGGGAGTAAATTGATATTTGGCTGCGGACGATGTGAATGACAGTCCTCCCTTGATTGTCATGTAGGTAGAGTTAGAAATTGTATCTACCGTAACAACGTCATGATTAGACCCGTCCGTTACAACAATTCGATCGCCTGAAGCAATTGTTGGAGATCCAGTAAAGTTTGTACCAGAACCTACAATTACACTTCCGCCTTGAGTGAACGATACGTTTCCAGTAGCGTTTGCTCCTCTTACATACACTTCCTCACCAGAATTGAACGAACCGTTTATGGTCTGGTCGGTAGCAGTAAGCCATTCGTAGTCCTCGTTGACGAGATCCACGTGGCCCGTGAAAGACTTGAACCTTGCAAAGAACAAAGAGAACTTCACGTCTTCATCGATCATTTCGGTCCATGTTCTATTGTTGGTCGACAAGAACATTGTACCCTGGCCCCAGTCAGAAGTAATTTGCTTACCTGTTGTAATATCATTGAATCCGGCTCTCGCAGTCCAAACTCTATAGTTTGGAGAGTTGCCGTCAGGCAATATTACAAAGCAGTATTCCTTTCCTGTCTCTAGATAGATTGGCGATCTGAATTTTACTGTAGTAGGCGTCGCGCTTGTAGCGGAAACGTTTACGTTAGATGAAGTAAGTCTTGTCCTTGAGAAAGGTATTACTCTTGCTCCAGGAACGCCTGTGAGCATTTCTCTAATTTCTACAGTACATCCAACAACTGGATCCTTTTCTGCAAAGTATACATCCATAGCCAACATATATGCGCCTGGAGCTCCATTAGTCATGTCCTTCGTTACAAGGAACGATTGCGCAAGCGGATCCATGGGCATATCTCGGAAACAGAACTCAGCTCTCTCAGGGTTAACCGATGTGATATCCAACGATTGTGGAATCCTACCGTCCATAGCTGCTTGCCACAAATCTGCACAGGGGAAATCAGGCGTTGTGTTTGGTTGTAGTGGCTGGATTGGCTCTGGGGGTGGAGGTGGGGTTTCCTCCGGAGGCTCAGTAATGTTTGTGATAAAGTTATTAATGGTTGTGATGTTATTGTTGGTGATTTCATTAATAACAGTAGTTGTCGTATCATCCGTGTCAACAGATTGGAAAGAAGAGGATTCACTAACCCTTCTGATAGTTGACGACGTTTGAGAAGTAATTCCAGCTGCTCTTGTAGAAGCAACAATGGACTGTTTTTGGACAGAGAAGTTAAAGCAACCAAACTTTGCAGTAGCTGCAGAAACTTTGTTTCCAATGTCCGACAAATCCTCTATATCAGCCACTACCATTTTTCTGTCGCCTACAAAGAACGTCTGTGCAGGAACTTGGAACTGTCCCACTAACACGCCAGCAGAGTTGGATCTTAGCTCAGCGCCCAATGCAGATGTTTTTGCAAACATAGACTCTATTTGCGTCGTCGAAAGGTTCAAATCTTCGTTGTTGTCAGTGATACCTACAAGTCTGCCAGGTCTGACATATTGGTCTACATTCTTCTCATCAAAGAACACGTGGTGTACCAGGTTAGGTCTCAAACCGTATGCCCGGAATGTAATATTGATTCTGGGGACATATGGTGAGAATGAGATGTCGGTGACAAAATCTCCCACTGGGACATTTGTTGTAGTAGATCCACTTGCAGCTATGGAAGCAGTGGTGGTTCTAATTTGTTGCTCGACTGTCGTTGTATAGCTAGTAGTTGTTGTAGAACCTACCGTCGTGCTTCCTGTTTCTTGAGTAGATACAGATGAGCTTACGACCGCCTCACCTGCTAAGACTGGCAATACTTTATTAAGTTCGTTAATGATACCTGTTGTAGCACCAGCCAAATTAATGTCTATAACATTTTGTTTGACGGGTGGCGAATCTAAATCAACACCATCGTGATAGTCAGGGAACAATTCTAATACACCATTGTAGCTCCAGAACGCAGCTGTACATACTCTGGTGCTAGATGCTCTAGGCTGAGTTAGTACACGAGTGGCACTAGAATCTAACAACACAAGGTCGTTGTGTCTTCTTGTATTGCTCTTGTTTTCTATTTGAAGAGCGACTCTATATTGTTCAAACTTTGAAGTAAGTTTCTTTCTAGTAGTATCGTATCCCGCCTTGAATTCAACATCAAGTGGGTTACCGGTAACCGGTCCTTCAAAGTTGTCAACGATGATCCCATTTTTGAATCTGTTGATAGTTGGATCTGTTCTTCCTGGCAACACCTTTTGTGTAGCTAACGACTCCAACGTGTTCAGGGCAGTGTAGTATTCAATATTTCTAAGTCTATCATCGATCGACTTAATGTCTCTCATCGTATAACGTTGTAGCTGCGTTGATTTCAATACTACAGCTAGATCAGGACGTCTGGAAGACTTAGCAGTTGTGGCGTCCAACGATGGATATACTGGAATGTCTACTTCTGCAATAGACATTAAGGTGCCAGGAGTAGAAGGCGACATTGGTTTAGTAGAAGGATTACCTTCAATTACCGAGAAGTTTTGACCGTCTAAGACAATCCTGTCTTTTCTAGGTAAGTAATATTCAACCTCACTTTCCCACTCTTCATCTGGAGCAGGGTAATACTGATTACCGTCTAGCAGCTCAATTGCAGATGGGTTTTCGGTTGCGTTGCCGATTGTTTCGCCAGTATTAGCAGTTGCAGCAGATACTGATCTAAAGTCAACACAGTTTCTAAGATTATACTCAACGCCTGTCTGAGGAGAAGTGTATATAGGAATCTGTTGTGTTGCAATTGTGCCGTTAGAGGACACAGAATCGTTTATGATATCTACGTACGACTTGATCGAGTAGAATCCAGTACCGACTGATGTATCCTTGACAAAGTTTCTACAGATAACAGTAATTTTTTTGCTGGATGTGCTGAGCGAAGAAGAAGGAATCTTTCTAAGTTTAGACAATCCATAAATGCCATCTCTTTGGTTTGTATCCAATCTAAATTGAGATGCTCTATTTGTTCCGCTGGTCGTATAAGTTGAGTCGACGTACACAGCTAGGATTTCAAACACATCTGGAAGACCGAGAGACCAAGGGCCATTTGCTCCTTCCGCGTGAGTCGCTGTATCAATTTTTACGATTGATACGTCTATAGTTTTCTTGAGACCAGCATTGCTTGTATCTTTGATGTCGTGGATAATCGTAGCATCTAGATCGTCGGATAGTGCTCGGCCAACATCAATTGTCAATCTGCGGCCGCTATTATCTACCGCCATCGTAGCGGTTGCTCTTTCGTTGAAAGGAATTGGAACGCCAGCCTGATATGTTATCAGAACGTTCGCTGAGGCCATTGCGCCCGCAAAGGACTCGTTGACTGTGAAGGCGGTAGAGTTTACAATTCCAGTAATTTGTTTGAGAGCATTGACTGTAGAGTTAGACACATAAACAAGATCGCCAATAATTAGATCGGTAGTGTTTGATCCAGTAACGATTAAAGTAGTAGCGTTAGCAACCGCTGCTGTTCCATTCGTGGTAACAGTTGCAGCGTTTGCTGAAGTTGTTGGAATTACCAACACCTGACGCTCTTGTTCGGTAGATAGTGTTACTGATGACGTTCCAAAATTAAATTCTCTTGGGTCTGATACTGCTAGCTGAGTTGTGCCTGTTGCTGAAGCAAAGGTTACGTTTGCGCTGCTCTTGTAGACAAACGATACGGTGTCAGAAATATTTTTAACACCGACCTGGCCAAGAGGGAAAATTAGAGGTCTTGCAGCAACGTCTATTAAT
>Ga0196901_1001597_pt1 | contig 11337 bp, 13 predicted proteins | sample CB_VirMetaG_FD_169099 | JGI IMG/M metagenome (GOLD analysis project Ga0196901, IMG submission 169099) | Freshwater to marine saline gradient viral communities from Chesapeake Bay - CB_1504_1 Viral MetaG (v3) (version 3) | ecosystem: Environmental > Aquatic > Marine > Coastal | place: USA... | reverse complement strand
GATATGCTATGATGCTAGAAGAAAATGGTTGTCCTGAAATGCATGTGATTGAAATAGAAGATGATGTTATAATCAAAACTTGCGAACTACATGATTACATGTATACTGTTATTACTCCAGATGATATTGTGATTCCTCCTGATATTGAACATGATTTTATTTAAAACTATTCGTTGGAAAAACTTTCTAAGTACAGGCAACCAATATACTGAAGTTGACTTTACAAAGAATAAAACAAATTTAATCATCGGAACAAATGGCGCGGGTAAGTCCACTGTTCTGGATGCACTTACGTTTTCTTTATTCGGAAAGCCTTTTCGTAAAATTAATAAACCGCAACTCATCAATTCTGTGAATGAAAAGGATTGCCGCGTTGAGGTTGAGTTTTCTATTGGCAAAACTGAGTGGAAAGTTGTAAGGGGAATCAAACCTGCTATATTTGAAATTTGGAGAAATGATAGTGCTTTGGACCAATCTGCAGCTGCACTAGACCAACAAAAGTGGTTAGAGCAAAATGTTCTTAAAATGAACTATAAGTCTTTTACTCAGATTGTGATTCTTGGTTCTAGCACTTTTGTTCCTTTTATGCAACTCTCTGCCGCAAATCGTAGAGAAGTGATTGAAGATTTGCTTGATATTAAAATCTTTTCTTCAATGAATACGCTTATTAAAGAAAAGATTCGTTCTGTAAAGGAAGATATTAAAGTTCTTGAACTTAAAAAAGAATCTCTTTTGGATAAAGTCCAAATGCAGAAAAGTTTTATTGAAGAACTTGAAAATCGCGGAAAGGACAATATAAATGCCAACAAAGAAAAGATTGCCAATCTCGATAGGGAAGTTGGCGCTTATATGGTCGATAATGCTGTAGTAGAAGAGGGTTTATATACCTTACAAAAAGAACTTGAAGATTATGTGGGGTCTACAGATAAACTTCGCAAGTTAGGAAATCTTAAAGGCAAAATATCCCAAAAGGTATCTACTATTACTAAAGAGCATAAGTTCTTCACTGAGAATACGGTATGCCCCACCTGCACCCAGTCCATTGATGAAGAGTTCAGAATAAATAGAATCAAAGACGCTCAAGATAAGGCAAAGGAGTTGCAATCTGGTTATAAAGAACTAGAGGAGGCAATTAAAGAGGAAGAGGAGCGAGAGCGTCAATTCAATACTCTATCGAAGGAGATTTCGAAACTAACGAATGGCATTTCTCAAAACAATGTTAAGATTTCTGGATGCCAAAAGCAAATCAGAAGTCTGGAATCGGAAATTCAAAGAATTACCGAACAACTTGCAAACCGAAATTCTGAACATGAGAAGTTAGAATCCTTCAATAAAAACTTAAAAACTACATACGACGAACTCGCTTCTAAAAAGGACACAATCAACTATTACGATTTTTCGTATAGTTTACTTAAAGACGGTGGAGTAAAATCCAAAATCATTAAGAAGTATTTGCCCCTCATCAATCAGCAAGTTAATCGTTACTTGCAAATGATGGACTTCTATATCAACTTTACTCTTGATGAGGAGTTTAACGAAACCGTCCAGTCTCCCATTCACGAAGATTTCTCATATGCTTCCTTTAGTGAAGGGGAAAAGATGAGAATTGACCTAGCACTTCTTTTCACTTGGAGAGAAGTTGCAAGAATGAAGAACTCAGTTAATACAAATCTTCTAATTATGGATGAGGTGTTTGATTCTTCACTTGATGGATTTGGAACCGAAGAGTTTCTTAAGATTATCCGTTATGTGATTAAAGATGCTAATATCTTTGTTATCTCGCATAAGACTGGACTAGAGGACAGATTCGAAAGCGTCATAAAGTTCGAAAAGGTCAAAGGTTTTTCGCGTATGGTGGCCTGAACCACCAAAGAACAATGCAAGTCCCAAACTGGAAGCACCATTCCAAGAAAGAACAGAAACGAAAACTTAAACCGCAAGCACTGAGGCAAGCAAAAGCAAGACTAGCCCAGTTCAAAAAGCAGCACATGGGTCGCCCAAAAGGCGACCTTTCGTTTTATTATGGCCACATACGAAACGAAACCGATGCCTGTTCGCCACGAAATCAAATCCCAACTTGCCAAACTGCTTGCCACTGAGGATTTGGTGGTGGAGCACAAGAAGGTCTCTACTGCCTGCTTTAACGTCCATACTCGTGTTCTGACACTTCCCCTGTGGGAGAAGGCAAGCAATACAGTCTATGACCTTCTGGTGGGTCATGAAGTGGGCCATGCTCTCTTCACACCTGATGAGGATTGGTTGGATAAAGTTAAGGTTCCTCCTCAATTTGTGAATGTGGTTGAGGATGCTCGCGTTGAGAAACTGATGAAGCGCAAGTATGCAGGACTTGCTAAAACCTTTTTCAATGGATATAAGGAACTGAATGAGGAAGATTTCTTTCAGATTGAGGATGAAGATATTTCAAGTTTTAATCTTGCTGACCGCGTAAATCTTTACTTCAAGGTTGGAAACTTTATCACTTTAGATTTCAAACCAGAAGAACAGGAAATCATCAATCTGATTTCTGCATCTGAAACTTTTGCAGATGTTCTGATTGCTGCTGAAGAGCTTTACAAGTATTGCAAGAAAGAAAAAGAACAGGAACAAAAGGTTGCTGACTTTGATTCCCACGAAATGCAAGGAAATTCTCAATCTCCTGCTAACGAAATTGTGGAGACCAATGACTCCTCTTCTGATGAAGAAGGTGAGAGTGAAAACTCCCAACCCAAAGATGATGGAGGTTCATATGGTGGAACTGCTCAGGGAGACCAAACTCCTGTAAAGTCTGGTGGTGAGCAAGATGAACCTGAAGTTCGCACGGCAGATTCTTTGGATGAAAAAATTAAAGACCTTGTTGGAAATGACTCATATGAAAATACCTATGTAGAAATTCCTCAACTAAATCTTGATACTGTTATTGGTAAGAATTCTGAAGTCCATAAAGAGATTGATAACTCTTTTGCTCAACAACAAAATCAACATAACGCATGGGCAAAAGATAAAGAAGTTACCCCCACAAATCTTTATAAAGACTCTGACCTTGAGTATAAGAAGTTCAAAACTTCTGCTCAAAAGGAAGTGAATTATCTGGTCAAAGAGTTTGAGTGTCGTAAAGCTGCAGACCAGTATGCTCGCGCCTCAACTGCTCGCACTGGTGTTCTTGATACTGCCCGTCTTCACACCTACAAGTATAATGAAGACCTGTTTAAGAAGGTTTCTGTGATTCCTGATGGTAAGAATCACGGTCTGGTATTTGTGCTGGACTGGAGTGGTTCTATGTCTGATGTGATGCTTGATACTTGTAAGCAACTCTTTAATCTTATTTGGTTCTGTAAGAAAGTATCCATTCCTTTTGAGGTCTATGCATTCACGAATGAATGGCGTCGTGGAGAATATGATTATGAGAATGATAGGTATGTTGCAGCTGACCGAAAACAGCATTATGAAAAGAAAGAAGGTCTTCTAATTGTTGATGAGTCTTTCTCTATGATGAATATTCTTACCAGCAAAGTAAATGGTAAAGAATTGGAACATCAACTTCTGAATATTTGGCGTCTTGCCTATTGTTTTGGTCGGACTTATAGTTCTCCTTACACTTACTCCAACCGTATGTCTCTTTCGGGAACTCCTCTAAATGAAGCACTGATTTCTCTTCACCAAATTCTTCCCAAGTTTCAAAAAGAGAACAAACTTCAAAAAGTTCAGTGTATTGTTTTAACTGATGGTGAGGCAAATCAATTAACATATCATAAAGAAGTTCGCCGTTCTTATTCTGATAAACCAGTTCTTGGTAGTGGTTATGTTTATCCCGATACTACGCTTCTCCGTGACCGCAAACTTGGAACTACTTACAAAGTTGATTATGGATATCATGCCTTCACTGATACGCTTCTTAGGAATCTGAAAGATAAGTTTTCTTCAATGAACTTTATTGGTATTCGTGTTCTTGAAAGCCGTTATGCTCATCGTTTTATTCAACTCTATCATTCTCAACTTGATAAACAGTATGAAAAAATCCAAAGTGATTGGAAGAAACTTCGCAGTTTCACTATTACCAACTCTGGATATGATGCTTACTTTGGACTTTCTTCCACGGCACTTTCACAGGAATCTGAGTTTGAAGTTGCTGAGGATGCCACCAAGTCCCAAATCAAATCCGCATTTGCCAAGTCTCTGAAGACTAAAAAACTAAATAAAAAGGTATTAGGAGAATTTATTTCTTTAGTAGCATGAAGACCTTCAAACAATTTACTGCTGAAGCATATGGAAGTCTAGATGAAATCTATATGATTACTCCAGTTAAAAAATCTCAACCAAAGACCAAAGCAAAGTCTGATAAAGATCGTTATGGTGAGGACCCCGAAGAAACTAGAAAAAGGGTTGCTCGCAAGATTAAAGAACTGAAAGATGAGTGTGAGTATGGGATTGATGAAGGTATTGGGATGACCATGGCAAATGCTCTGGGTAATCCTCCTGCCTTGAGTAAGAGAATGAAACTCAAGAGAGTTCTCATTGCTCGTGAAATTGAAAAGAATACTAAGAAGAATAAAAATAAAAAGTACAGTGGTAAAGCAGAAAGTGGTGAGAATGTTCAGGAACTTTTTATTACTAGAAAGTCTCCAGAACAAAGAGCAGATGAGAAGAGAAAGAAAAAGGTTGCTGAACTTATTCGTTTGATGCAACATGCAAAAAATCCCCATTCTGATGTTGCTTCAAGAACTACAAAAACTGAAGAGTATGAAATTGAAGAATCGACAATAAATAAACAAATTAGAAATACTAAAGAAAGAGATACTGCAATGGTTTCTAGAGATCGTGGATCTCAATCAGAAAAACAAAATAGGAAAGAGAGAAAATCAACCGAGAAAACTCTTAGAAGGTCTGGTCATGGATTTAGTAAAAATGTTGGATCTTATGATGAAGGTGGTGGTAAAGGTATCGATACCGAAGTTTCTTATCAAGTAACTAGAAATCCTAAAAAAAATTCTAGAAAGGGATTTGAGAGAAAAATGAGAAATCTTGGCAAAAAGAAAGGACCTTCTGGCGAAGCACAACATAGTGTGATTACTCAAAGAGCAGGTAAAGAAGCTAAACTAGTATCTACTGATGGAAGTGGAGAAAAACCTTTTAGCATTGGAAAAGCAAAATTTGGAAATAATCCAGACCCTGCAATTGGACAAACTACTGCAGGTAAGATAAGATCTAAAAAGAAACCAAGTTCAAATCAAACTGAAAAAAATGTCAAACAAAATAGATCATTCCACTATAGTAGCGAAGAATAACTTTCCCTACAATCATACTGTTGATGAAAAAAATAAAATTGTGACTATTTACTGGGATAATAATGGACAAATTGGAAGGTATGGTGTTCCTCATAATGTAGAAAAGTTTTATCCTGGATATTCTTATAAATTTTGCAACAATGAAAACTAAATTTCCATTTGAACATGTCGTCAAATACGACACCAAAGAAGTTTGGATTAAATGTAATAGCAGCACAATTGCTATGGGCATTCCAGCACTCGTAGAAAAATATTATCCAGGTTATACTGGTCATATTGCTAGTGCTGACTACCTTGAGAAACTCAAGAACCAGCTGGCGAACTGACCACTGAGGGTCCTTCGGGACCCTTTTTTGGTTTATAATGACTATGTTGAAACGAAACGAACATGACTCTCTCTTCTGACTACATCCGCACTTCTCTCCAGGCACTTTACGGAAATGCTGTGACTGGTGCTGATATTCGTGCGTGGTGTGCTCTGAATGATTCTAACTATCAAACCGTCACCAAAAAAATTGACCAGTTTAAAGTTGGTCGTGGCAAATGGAATCTTGAAGTAACACAACAAAAGGTAGAAGAAATCGAACGTACTTTCCAAGCACCTGCTGCTCTCCCTTCCGTAGAACAGAACCTTATTCCTGAGAAAGATGATACCTTCGTCAAGTTTGGTAATTTCTCTGATGTTAAAAAGATTATTCAGTCCCGTCTATTCTATCCTACGTTCATTACGGGTCTTTCTGGTAATGGTAAAACGTTCAGCGTTGAGCAAGCGTGTGCTCAACTGAAGCGTGAATTGATTCGTGTAAATATTACGATTGAAACTGATGAAGATGACCTTATCGGTGGTTTTAGGCTTGTTGATGGGAATACTGCATGGCATAACGGTCCCGTCATTGAAGCACTTGAACGAGGAGCAATCCTTCTCCTTGATGAAATTGACCTTGCCTCCAACAAAATCCTCTGCCTTCAGTCCATTCTAGAAGGTAAAGGTGTCTTTCTTAAGAAGATTGGTCGCTGGGTGAAACCTGCTGCTGGTTTCAATGTGATTGCTACTGCCAACACTAAGGGTAAGGGTTCTGATGATGGTCGCTTCATCGGCACCAATGTGCTCAACGAGGCGTTTCTAGAGCGTTTCCCCGTGACCTTTGAGCAGTCCTATCCCAACCCTTCAACCGAACAGAAAATCCTTGAGGGGATTGCTCTGGATCTTGGAGTGGAAGACCGTGAGTTCTGTAAGCGTCTTGTAGATTGGGCTGATATCATCCGTAAGACATTCTACGATGGTGGTATTGAGGAAATCATCAGCACCCGCCGTCTGGTTCATATCATTCGTGCTTACAGCATCTTTGGCAACAAGGCAAAGGCAATTGATGTTTGTACTGCACGATTTGATGATGAAACTAAGACTGCCTTTATTGAACTCTATGATAAGGTAGATGCTGACTTCCAAATGCCTGTTGACGAACCTCAGTCAAACTGATAGAATATGGGGAGGTAAAAAGTGCCTCCCTCTTTGTCCTTTTACTATGAAATAAAAAATGTCTAAAAACTTTGAGATTGGTTCTACCAATGATATAATCTTTTCTTCTTATGGGGAAGATATTATCTCACCATATAGTTTTGTGAATATGACTGAAGACACTAATAAAAACGGATTCTGGAAATACGAGGAAGATAAAACTCTAAAAGAAATTGAACAGTATCTTTCCAGCACTTATCATCAACATTACACTTCTCAAGAATCCAAAACTCAAACTCTTGATTTGATTGAGAGTATTGGTGATGCTGAACCTTTCACTCGTTCAAATGCTATTAAGTATTTGTCTCGTTTTGGTAAGAAGAATGGTAAATCAAAGATGGACATTTTGAAAGCAATCCATTATTGTATTCTTCTGTACCACTTTGCTGGTCTTCACAAAAAAACTACCACTGATTTCCCTTATTGATTATGAAAATTTCCGACAAAACTCTGACTCTGCTGAAGAACTTTTCTTCTATCAATCAGTCCATCCTCTTCAAGGAAGGAAGCACACTGCGAACAATCAGTGTTATGAAAAACATTCTTGCAGAGGCAACAATTGAAGAAGAGCTTCCTAAGAATTTTGGTATCTATGATTTGAACCAGTTTCTGAATGGTCTCAATCTTCATCAGAACGCAGAACTTGATTTCCAGAACGATGGTTATGTCGTTATCAAAGAAGGCAAGTCTCGTTCTAAGTATTTCTTTGCCGACCCTAACGTAATTATCACTCCTCCTGATAAAGAAATCTCTCTTCCTTCTGAAGATGTTTGTTTCCTTCTTGATACCAAAGAACTTGATAAACTGCTTAAGGCTGCTGCTGTTTATCAACTTCCTGACCTGTCTGTGGTTGGTGAAGCAGGTGTGGTGAAACTTGTTGTTCGTGATAAGAAGAACGATACTTCCAACGACTTCTCCGTGGTTGTTGGTGAAACTGATGAAACATTCTCCTTTAACTTCAAGGTAGAGAACATCAAGATTCTTCCTGGAAACTATGAGGTGGTTATCTCACGTAAACTTCTGTCACGATTCAAGAATACTTCCTTTGATGTGACCTATCATATTGCTCTGGAGCCTGATTCTACCTTTGGGTAAAAACCTAATTTTTTATTATGGACTTTTTGATTTATTTACTTCCCGAAACCAAAGACGTTTACGATTTGGTTTCAAAAAAAGTAAGATTTGTGGAAAATTCTGAACTTTGTAGAAAATATGACATTTATGGTATGTATCAATCCGATACTAATAAGTTCATTATTTGCACGCAAAGAATTGTAAAAGGACCTGATGTACAATATTACATAAACGAAACTGTTTTGCATGAAGCTGTACATGTTGCTCAATCCTGCAAAACTAGGAATAGAACTGTTTCTCCTTTAGGTATATCTCCATACGATATGCCCCTAAGTAACAGGAGAGCAAATGATTTAAAAAAGGCAATACGAATGTCTGGAGAAGTAACTAAAAATATAGAGCACGAAGCTTTCTGGATGGAAGATAAACCAAATAAAGTAAAATACGTAGTTCAAAAGTATTGTTTCTGATGAACATCTTCGTCACTTCTCCTTGGCCTGCCGAGAGTGCCATTTGTCTTCCCGACAAACACATTGTCAAGATGCCCCTAGAGTGCTGCCAGATGCTCTCCATCGTTGCCTCAGAGAAGTGGGGGCACGGGTATGGCACTCTCCCTAAGGCGGATGGAACCCCCTACAAGACCGACAAAGGAGCATTCCGTAATCATCCCTGCACCAAGTGGGCACTGGAGAGCATCCATAATGCCTACTGGTTAATCAAGTGGGGATTGAACTTGTCTGATGAATACTGCCTGCGGTATAATAAAACTCACTCCTGTTATAATACCCTTGTGGATGCATACTATTTGTTTCCTAAGGGTAAGATTACAGAAGTGACTCCATTTGCTCGTGCTATGCCTGAGGAATGGAAGTTTGACGACACTATTGATACATTTGAAGCATATAAGAGGTATATCTCATCCAAACCTTGGGTGTCTGAAAACTATCTTCGTATGCCACAAAGAAAACCTGATTGGATTTAATTATGGCAAGTGAATTTCTTCTGACCGAAAAATACAGGCCGCAAGTAATTGAGGATTGTATTCTTCCTGATGAAACTAAAAAAACGTTTAAGGAGTTTGTAGAGAAGGGTGAGATTCCAAATCTCCTTCTTGCAGGTCCTCCTGGTATTGGTAAAACCACGATTGCAAAAGCACTATGTAATGAACTGGGGGCAGATTATTATGTCATCAATGGATCCGACGAAGGACGTTTCCTGGATACTGTACGGAATCAAGCAAAGAACTTTGCTTCGACCGTCTCACTTACGGGATCTTCTAAACACAAAGTCATCATCATTGACGAAGCAGACAACACCGGTAATGATGTACAACTCCTACTACGGGCGAATATTGAGGCATTTTATAGCAACTGCCGATTCATCTTCACCTGCAACTACAAGAACAAAATCATTGAACCTCTTCACTCCCGATGTGCCGTCATCGACTTCACCATCAAAGGGAAGCAAAGAGTTCAACTTGCAGGTAGTTTCTTCCAACGACTCCAATCAATCCTGGATGCAGAAAAGATTGAGTATGATGAAAAAGTCGTTGCGGAACTTGTTACAAAACACTTCCCAGATTTTCGTCGCGTCCTCAACGAAATCCAAAGGTATTCTACAGGAGGAAAAATCGACGCGGGCATTCTTGCATCTTTCTCAGACGTTTCTGTAAATGAACTGATTAAGTATCTAAAAGAAAAGAACTTTACAGAAGTCCGCAAGTGGGTCACTTCTAATTTAGATAATGACTCCTCTGTGATTCTTCGTCGGGTCTATGATACGCTTTATGATGCTCTTGTCCCTGCTTCTATTCCAGCAGCAGTTTTAATTATAGCTAAATACCAATATCAAATTGCCTTTGTTGCCGACCAAGAAATTAATCTTCTTGCGGCACTAACTGAACTAATGGTGGAGTGTGAATTCAAATGAATGTAAAACTAATTCGTATGTGGTCTGGTGAAGATGTAATCGCAGACCAAGTTGGAGATTTGGGGGAGAATATTGTGATTCGTAATCCAATTGTTGCTATTCCTGCTGGAAATGGCCAACTTGGATTTGCTCCTTGGTCTCCTCTTCTGAAAGGTAAAGATATTGATTTAGAAGTTTCTAAAAAATATGTCGTTTATATTGCAGAAGCACAAGAGCAAATTGTAGAACAATATGAGGAAATGTTTTCCGTGATTAAATCGCCAAGTAAAAAGTTGATTGTTTGATAATGATTATTTCTGGGCAAAAAGTAAATTGGAAAGAGCATCAACCCTCTTTAATCAATGCTGCGGATAATTTTATTCAATATTTTTCTCATATGGGAAACATTGAAGATTATATTCGCTTTGTAAAAATGGAAGTAATATCGGGAAAAAATACTTTATTTTCTTTGAAAGATGAATTTTTCAATGAAGATATCCATCCAGAAGATATGCAGTTTGAGATTGTTAAAGTTGGTGGAAAGGTTGAAGGTGGACGTATGCAAGTATCTCAGGAAGTTTTTACTGAGTTATTAACTTCAGTTTCATCTCATAATAACGAGCAGAATATTCCTGGTAGGGAGTTAAAGTGGATTGTCTATGAAAAGACTACTAAAAAAATTATTGGGTTTATTCGCTTTGGTTCTCCTACTATTAACTCCAAACCTAGAAATGAATGGTTGGGTAAAGCGCCAAATCTTTCTATTTTTAATCGTCATGCGGCTATGGGATTTGTAATAGTCCCATCTCAACCTTTTGGGTACAACTATCTTGGTGGAAAACTTCTTGCACTTCTTTGCTGTTCTCATTATGCAAGAGAGACTCTCAATGAAGTATTTGAAAAAGACATCGCTTTGTTTGAAACTACATCTCTTTATGGTTCAGTTACTGATGCTTCTCAGTATGATGGACTTAAACCCTTCATGAGATATAAGGGTTTGACTGAGAGTAAGTTTCTGCCTCTTCTTCATGATGATATTTTTCATGAACTTCACAATCACTTTACTTATTTGAACAATAATAAACCATTAACAGATAATAAAGTGTCGTCAAAGAAGATGAAGCGTCAGACAAAGATGATATCAATTATTAAAAATTATCTTGAAGATAAAGAAAAACTTGATATTTTTAATGAAGTAGTTGATGCTGCATTTTCAATTACACAAAAGAAAAGATTTTATATTTGTGAATATGGATATTCTAATGTTCGAGAAGTAATTCTTGGAGAACAAGAAGAACTTGTTTGTGGTCCAAATTGGGATAAATTCTACTTGGAAAATATTATTTCTTGGTGGAAGAAGAAAGCAACTAAGCGTTACGAAAAACTCAAGGAAGAAGGTAGGTTTAGAACTAAGGTTGAACTTTGGACCGATGATGATGACATTCAAATTATACGATGACTTACGAACTTAAAGATTGGTTAAACTCAGTTAATTTTACAAAAGAAGATTTATCGGAAGATATTTCTTCTTATCCTCCATATATTATCAATCGT
>Ga0196901_1001596_pt1 | contig 11339 bp, 22 predicted proteins | sample CB_VirMetaG_FD_169099 | JGI IMG/M metagenome (GOLD analysis project Ga0196901, IMG submission 169099) | Freshwater to marine saline gradient viral communities from Chesapeake Bay - CB_1504_1 Viral MetaG (v3) (version 3) | ecosystem: Environmental > Aquatic > Marine > Coastal | place: USA... | reverse complement strand
AAGTGGCGCAGAGGTGATGATACTTTAGAGATGGCAGAGCCTAAAGATTTAGGAATGGCGATTGAATTAATTGTAGAATACTTTAACACTAAAGAGAAATGAAAACACCAATGCAAGAGTTGATTGACCAACTCAATGAGTTAGAAGCAAAGTTAACCTCATTAGAGGATGTAATGTATCGTGGAGGCGTAAGAAACGCTAAACGATTAGCAGATGAATTACTTAAGAAAGAGAGGGAAATCATCTGCAACGCCTTTAGCGATGCACGACACGGAGCAGTTGAATCAAGATGGACTGCTGAAGAATACTTTGAGGAAACCTTTAACACCAAAGAGAGATGAGTCGTTGCACTCCTCACCGCAAATAAATTTGCTTATGAAAGATACAAAAAGAACACTAGTAACAGTAATGAACCATAAAGGTTTCAATAAGAACTACGCAACACTTGGTAACGTAAGGCTATCTGTAACAGACGGAGACACCTTTAGAGAGCATTTAGTAGAGTCTACTGAAGATTGGGTAGAAACAGATTCTAACGGTTGTATAAGTACTTTAGAAGTCTTTAGAGAGCCAAAGCCATTTACGGCTGATTTTATCATTAGAAACAAAAAAGTAGAAGATGTTCCGAACTACGATCTGTTAAACATAATTAGAGAAAACATTGCTGACGATAGAGTAAAGCCGTTGTTAGAAGAGTTTTTAAAAAGATATAACGATATTCAAAAAAAGTATTATGAATACAAGTCTGACCGATACAAGTGCTACACTGAAGAAGATTTGCTACAAGCGATGAAGTTTGCAGTACACGATATCACTGGACGTGAGTTGAGAGATACGGTTTTGGAGACAATGGTAGAAGACTTTATAGACGAAAAAAATGATTAGGAAGTACAAACACATCAGAGAGGTTCAGAAGTATCTTGATATGTTAATGATAGATAACGTCAACCTTTCTATCCAAGCAAGTAGGTTTGGTTGGACACCAGAATTGCAGAATCAGTTAACTAACTCTGCACTGCTGATCCGTAAGTATCAACGCCGCCTCCGGTTAATCAAGATGTAATGACTTCATACAAGATACCTCAACTGCTAAAACAAAATACCTGGGAATGGTTACAAAACCATTCTATGGGACACCGATTCGATGCCAACGGATCAAAAGAAGAACAGTTCGTAGGTCTTCTGGGTGAGAATATGTTTCGCATCATAAACGACTTACCTGCAAAGTTTGAAGATGGCTTCGATGGAGGACATGATCTCATGTTCATGGGGCAAAAAGCAGATGTAAAAACAATGGGCAGAAACGTTGATCCACAACCACACTATGTCAATAACTTTGTAGGATATCAGCAACACTTTGATTGTGAGTTATATATATTTTGTAGCATAAATAAGCGTACTGATACTTTCTGGATATGTGGCTACACCGATAAGCAAACATTGCTTACCCAATCCACATTCTTCGAGAAAGGACAAAAGAGATATAGAGACGATGGAACTTACTTCATCAATAAAGCTCCTCTATATGAGATTGAAAACAGTAAGCTGAACAAACTGTCGATATGAAAATATGTAGCCATTGCAAACAAGAAAAGACTTTAGATAATTTCAACAGAAGAGGCACTGGCTATAGGGCAGATTGTAAAGATTGCAGAAAAGAAAAGGGACACAATAAAAAAACAAGAAAGCGAGACCCACACTTCACCGTTTATTATCTACCAGAACATCACTATGTAGGCATGACCAACAGCCTCAAATCAAGGATGCTGGACCATAAGAAGAAAGGTAAAATAGTAGACGGATACGAAGTAGTTTCAACCTTTAGCAATGCAATAGAAGCACACCTGTTTGAAACAATACTACATAGAATGGGATACAATGGATTCCATTACAAATCAAAAACAAGTAAAAATGAGTGAGGAAGAAAAATCAAAAGAATTGGAAAAGGGACAAGCAATATATGATATAGGGGTTAGACTCGCTTGGAAAGTAAAGCGTGGCAATGGATATTCAAATACCTATCTAGGTACTGAAGATAGACCATTTCAAATGGTTACGAGAGCAAAGTCCATTGATCATATCAACCGCAATCCAGAGATGATAGCAAAGCTAATGGCCTTTAATGGATTAACCGGGAAGAGTGTTTACGACTTCTATGTTGCAAAGGAATTTTACCGTAAGGAGATAAGCAAATCATTCGCACACAAAGAGGAAGACTACGAGAAAGAGTTTGGTAACGATTAAATAAATACAGAGAGATGGGAAATAAAGTTTATAAGGTTGGTGATTTAAGAGGAGAGCTTACCAACATTAGAAACAATGGAGTTAAAAGAGGAGCTTATGTAGGGCTAGAATCATTGTACAAGAAGTATTCAATGAAGCTAGGAAGTACTACATACATCTATGCCGCACCTCATCAAGGAAAAACGAACTTCGCTTTTGAGATGATGGTTAACACAGCAGAATACAATGGATGGAGATGGGTGTTATATTCTCCAGAAACAGGTTCTCCTGCACAAGTATATTCGGAATTACTTTGGGTGTACCTTCGTAAGCCATTCTTGGTCAACGATAAAATCACAGCTACAGATGAAGAAGTAGAACGTGCCTTTAAATTTATTGAAGACCATTTCTATATTATTGATAGTGGTCTAGATAACATTACCATAAAAGGAATCTACAGCGAGGTTGAAAAGATTGAAGCTACAGAAGGGAAGATACAAGGTGTACTTATTGATCCATTCACCGAGGTTCAAACAGAAGTAGAAGCAGGAGTTCGTGACGACATTGCTATTGGAAAGGAGCTTACAAAGATTCGTAAGTTTTCCCAAGATAGAAACATACACACCGTCGTAACCGTACACACAAAGTACATTGCTCCAAGATATAAGAACGAAGTAGCCTACATACCTAAACCTACGATGAGTGATATCGCTGGTGGTCAGATGTGGTCTAGAAAAGGATTCATGATCATTAATATATGGAGATGTCCATTCGGGCTACAAGATGCTAACGGAATAGACTACGAACCAAACCAGGTAGAGATTACTATTCAAAAGGCTAAACCAAAGATTGTAGGAGCATTGGGTGTAGTTACATTATACTATGATAAGATGATGAATAGGTACTACGAAAAGGATGATTTAGGCAATCCTGTATTTGCTCATCAAGATCCAGACATTGATTACGATAACGAAGAAGTGTTTATCAGTAAGAATGGAAAGAGAATAGAAGCAGAGATAATAGAACAAGAAGTAGAACAAGTAGAATTAGAATTTTAATTATGGCTAACAAAAAAATTAATCAATTAGATTTATTCAGTGGAATAGGTGGGTTTCACCTGGGATTTGAAAAAGCAGGATATAAAGTAAAAAGCTACTTCTCGGAGGTAGACAAACACGCAATAGCAGTATATAAACAACAATTTAAAAATTCAGAATATGTCGGATCAGTTATCGATATTAAAGGAGACCAATTACCAAGAATCGACCTTATCACCTTTGGAAGCCCTTGCCAAGATTTCAGCCTTGCTGGAAAACGTAAAGGGATGGACGGAGAGCGATCAAGCCTTATCCTTGAAGCAATTCGTCTCATTGGGGAATGCAGACCAGGAGTATTTATCTGGGAAAATGTTAAAGGAACTTTCAGCTCCAACTCTGGCGAAGATTTTGCGGCAATCCTCCAAGCGTTTGCCAACATTGGGGGCTATCGACTTGAATGGCAATTGCTTAATACATCGTGGTTTCTACCCCAAAACAGAGAGCGGATATACCTTGTCGGATATTCTACAAAGCCCGGAAGAAATTGGCGAGGAGTATTTCCTATCGGAGAAGACAATAGAGATGATAACAAAAAACGGATTAAAGTAGTAGGAGACAGAGGTACTGGTGGTCAACAAGGTTTAATATACGGAGATGATGGTATAGCTCCTTGTGTTAATTCTTCTACATATAAGGATCCTATGATGATAAAAGAAAATATAAAAATAAAAAGCGCAACCAAGCAAGGATATGAGATAGCGGAAGAAGGTGATAGTATAAACCTATCCAACCCTAACAGCGAGACTCGTAGAGGCAGAATAGGAAAGCGCAAAGCCCAAACACTTGAAACAAGTTGCAATCAAGCTGTGGTGCAACCTAATTATAGCAACAAAGCTCTTAACGAAACCATCGCTAAAAGTAATTTAAAAGAAGGTGAAGTAAAAGCACTTGATTTATACAACCGAAGTGCAAGAGATGAGTGTCCTACGCTAACAGACCCCACACACAACTCTACAAGACTACACGATGGTTACCGCATCCGTAGACTAACACCAATAGAGTGTGAACGCCTGCAAGGCTTCTCTGACAATCACACCGAGTACGGCAACTACGATGGGGAGGTAAAGAAGATTAGCAACACCCAACGCTATAAGCAATGCGGTAACGCAGTAACGGTAGATGTAGTACAATCAATTGCAGAAAAGATTAAACCACTATTTTAATGGACGCATACAGCTTAATTTTAGACCGCAAGAGAGCCTTTGCTGAACTCGTAAGGGCTTACCTTCGATTCAACGTTAGCGATGCCTTAAACATCGTCGTAGAGCAGGACGGTAATATATCCATAAATGGAAGTTATTACAAGTTTGATGTATCAGACTATACCGGGAAAACAGAACAATACATATTTTTCAATCCTTCTTCGGGTAGATTAGTAATAGAAGGAAAGGGTGTTAGTAAAGTTTATAAGTTGGAAGTCAACTTGTTAGACGATTAATTATATTTGAGTATGGACACGAAACAATTAATACTTGAAGAGTCTGATGCAGTAACAAAGTTATTGCTACTAAAAAACGAAGCGTACGGAGACTCTGCGCTTAATCCTGCAAACATATTTGCAAGTGGTAACGCCATAGAAAACCTATGCTGTCGCATTGATGATAAATTGATGCGTATTAAGATGAGGGGTATTACCGATGAAACAGAAGACACAGTACAAGATCTAATCGGATACTTAATACTTCTGAAGGTAGCTTTAAGACGAAGAAGTGATGACTGAAGTAATAATAGAATTACCAAAACCTCCAAGCCTTAACCAGTTTTATTCTGGTAAGCATTTTGCAATACGACAAAAATATAAAAAACAATACTTCGATGAACTTGAGAAAGCTTTTGACCAATACCAAGATTTTACTGCGGAAGATTTTAGCATTCACGTTTTTCATAACAGTAGATACGATACTGATAATTGTATTCTCGCTATTAAATTTACCGCGGATTATCTCCGTCATCGCGGCTGGGTTAAGGACGATACTAAAAAGTATTTTAAATACCTTTCAATCCGGGTGGACGAGAATTTACCAAAAGAAGTTTTCAAAATAAAAATGATATTCAATGGATACAAGGAACTACCAAACATGTAAATTAATTAAGAACCGTATAGACCTTTACTTGTACGAGATGTCAAGGTTGTTTACCAATATAGGAACAGACTCTACATTAGAAGAGGTCCAAGAGGCATACGCAAGAGAAAAGGAGTACATTGAATTAATTGCAGAGCTTGATCCAGAAAAGGCAGATAGGCTTCGCTCATCTTATTAATTATGCTTAATGACGAATACTACGAGGAGATTACATCCAATGAAGCTGATTTCATTATCGATTTATACGAAGCTATCGACGCATTGGTACACTTCAATATCCCAGTCACATTGGTTAGATTGGCACATGAACTTGGCGTAAAGGCCGAGGAGCTCGCAGATTACCTACCAACCATACTATTGATATTGAATAAAGTAGAACAAGAGCGTGAGATACAATAAAGAACTCATTGAGAAAGAAGCTAGGTTGTCCGTAGACAATGGGGCAATAACAAATGAGCTTGGAAAATTTATACTTCAACGTTCAATAGAGATTGCAGGATCAGCCTTTGTAACAGCTGGTAACGAAGAGTTGAAACAAGCATTAATAGATGCTGCCGTAATGCGAGCTTGCGAAAAATTTCTGCATTATTATGAACCAGGGAAGAGCGCGGCAAATCTTATTATAAGTATTATATATAGTACTATGACTAACAAGATAGTTAGTCTAAACCATAGCGATGTGTACGGGCATAACATTAAAGGATATGTAGTATGCGTAGAGAATGGAGAAAAGTTTACACGTCTACAGAGATATGTAAAGGATAGTAATTTAAGTGAACAATTATAATTATGTTAGAGATTTATAACGATTGGATATTAGTATCCTCGGTAGGATTGATGTTCTCATTCCTATTTATATTTGAACCTTATGGTTGGGTGATGGAACGGGTTTTAAACTTCAAGCCATTTAACTGCGTTCTGTGCCTCTCTTTTTGGTGTAGCCTTATATTGTATAGCGCGATAGGAGTAAGTCCATTATACGCCATCTATACAGCCTTCATTGCCGAACTATCGTACAGAAAGTTGGTTAGTGAGTAGACTATGAAAAATGTAAATTCTAATAGTGATTGGCTCTTCCTTTATTGGGACGAGCCTATTTTTTCTAACTCTAATACTAACGACAATGCCGATACCGAAACCCAATCCAAAGGAGACAAGAAGTGAGTTCATCTCACGCTGCACACAAGACGATACTATGATAGGAGAATTTCCAGATAGTAGCCAGAGGCTTGCAGTATGTTACACCTCTTGGACGGAAGAAGCTAAAAAAACAAAATGATATGCAAGGATTAAGTAAAGATTTCCATTTCTTCTTTGAGTACCGTGAGTTTGATTCACCGGATGCTCCAGGATCGTATGAGAATATGGACATCAACTTCTTAAACAAACTTACAGAAGCTCGTAAGATGGCCGCTATTGGCTTTAAAATTACAAGTGGATACAGAACACCTTCTCACAACGAAAAGGTCGGAGGCGTTCCCTCAAGCAGTCACACGCTTGGACACGCTGTAGATATTTATGCACCAACATCAAGACAGAAATATATTATTATTAACGCTCTTCTTCAAGCTGGGTTTAATCGCATTGGTGTAGCGAAGAACTTCATCCACGTTGATGATGACCCAAGCAAGAATGAAGATGTAATTTGGACCTACTAATGAACGATACAGATTTTGGATTTGGCGAGGACTTCGCTGACTTCGTAGATGAACTAACAAATGACGAGAAAAACAATAACGCTCAATGCTCAATCGATAATCCAGAGTGTGAGAGCTGTAGTGGATAATAACTATGAACCCATTAAAGAAACTAATCAGCGGAAGTGCCAAGGAAACTGTGGAAGCAGTTGCCAATGTGGTAGATAGATTTGTATCTACTCCAGAGGAAAAGGAAGCTATCCGTCAGAGCATAGAACAAGAGATTACCAAGCGTTGGCAAGCGGATTCCCTTACCGATTCTTGGTTATCTAAAAATGTACGTCCCCTAACCCTTGCAGTCGTAATGATATTTCTGGTACTTATGACCTTCTTTGAAGGATTTGGTATTAGTAGTGTTAACGAAAGATGGATAGGATTATGGGAACTGGTAAGCGTAACGGTGATAGGCGGGTACTTCGCAGTGAGAACCGTGGACAAGAGAACCAAAGTAAAATAAGGTGGTGCGAATCTGCACCAGTAGAATGTACTTGTTCAAGTACTTGTAAAAATAAGGGGAGACGTTAATCGTCTCCCTTTTCTTTTTTATTCATATAATACCATCTCTGTGCAGTATAGCCAATAGATGCTAATAGCAAGACAATCTTTAACGTAGACTCAAGTGTTGAGAACGATAGCACAAAAGTTGATGCGTTAAATAGTATTACTTTGATGTCTGTAGCGTCCATTATAGCAAGGCGATATTAATAAAGCGAGGTACAATCTCTGTGTTACATCCTGCATTAATCTGTAGCTTCACACCATTAGTCTGTACATCCTCATTTATCACAAAGAATGTAGTACTTGCTGTGTAGTGGTGGATAGTGCTTTGAGTATTCATATCAGAATCAAAGCTGTATATCTTGTACCCACCAAATGCATTGAAGTAAAAGAAGATATCTACCTCCTCATTAGAAGAAGAAGGGATTAGTTGTATGTCGTAAGTAACGTGTACCAATGTACCGATAGGCACATCAGTTAGTGTGATAGTACCTGTGGTAGTATCGTATAAGTCGTGGCTTAACCACTCTGGTGAGAACCTCTTGTCCTCAAAGTTACCATTACCATCAAAGATAACAGTAGTATCAACTCCGTCTAATGCAGTATATGTTGTGTTGCCACTATCGGAATAGTTCTCAAAACGATTAGAAGCCGTGGGGCCAGCAGAATTGAAAGGAAAGTAAGTAGCAGAGCCGTCATTATTCGCTCTCTTGATATGTGCGTAATGGCTATCCTCGTGGAATTCCAGAGAATATACACCACTCTTTTTAGCAGTTGCACCACCTACGTTTATCAGCTTCTTGTCCTGCATCACAAGTTATAACTTACTCCTCCGTCTTCGCAGGTTTGGTCCGTAATACCATCTTTAGGGTAGAACACACTACCTTGGTAGGTATCCTCTTCATCAAATAAGTCATTGTCGCAACCATCGGCAGTAGCGATTGCTTTGATAGCCGCATTGTCAAGGATGTAATTCGTGATACGCTTGTTGATATAACCCAACTTGCTATCAATAGTAGATGATATAGTGTCAAGGATGTATTGGTCTTGCTTACCTTCTTCGTTCTTTGTTCTTGCAGTTTCTGTTCTCAAGATAGAGATAGCAGCCTTTGCAGTAAACATCGCCAAAGAATACTTTACCAACTTAAACAACCCCTCTTCAGTAGCATCTAATGTTTGTGCTAATACCTTTGCTTCAAGGTCCTCATACAAACAAGTACCAAGCAAGTCTTGAATAGAAGTAAATTGCTCAAGCTGAATAATAGCGAGCAATGAGCCTCTGTCCATTCTCTTTGGTAAAGGGAAGTTTTGGTAGAGGTAGTTATCGTCAATAAAGATTACATCAACCATTGTTTATATCTTCTGTGTTAGCACCCTTGATGCTTTCCAAATTAATATCTTCCTCTACTACACCAAGGTTCATCTGGTCGTAGCCTACCGTTCCCAAGATGCGATTAACTGCATCAAGAAGGACCTCACGGTTCGGTAGTGTTTCCGTAGCACGGAAGATTTGATATGCTGTAACGAGTTCGTTACCTGTGCCTCCAAGCTTGCCCGATACCATAACCCCAAATAGAGTAGGAGAAGTGACATTGTGAGCAGTAAGAATTTTAGCATCGTTAAGTCTTGATAGTACATCTACTGTCTTATCTAAATTCGCTATGTCTAATGGTGTAAACTTCGGAGCATCTTCCTCCTTCTTAACCCAAGAGACAATAAAGTTATCTGCTTCAGAACCAGTGAAAGACTCCTTGAACTTATTGTACTCCTCACGCTTCTGTTCAGCAGACATATTTCTACCGATGAAGGTAGCCAATACCTTTGGGCTAAAGCCGTTCTCTGCACTGTTCTTAATGTGCTTACCGAAACTAAAGTCAGAAGAGATGTAGTGGAAAGCGGAGATGTAGTTAGGAACACCGTAGTATGGGTTACCACTGTATGGGTTAGCCACATAAAGCAATGCCTCTGTACCCGTCTTATCAAACTTGTTGAAAGCTTTAATCTTACGAGGTTCGTTGTGCTGTACAGAATTAGCCCCATAGCCGAAGGTTCTACGCACTATGTAGTGTGTTACCTCACCCTTATCGTTTGGCTCTGCTACACGCACTCCCTTTGGGTCTACAGACTTTAATTCAATAATCTTTGTACGCTCTTTATTCCAGCGAACATATAACGCCAAAGCACCCTTGTGTTCATATTGGAACGCAGCGTGGGTGAGTACTTCATATAATCCCTTGTTGTTACCACCACAGTGATTTAAGAAGGCTTTAAGCTCTGCTTTGCCTTTGTTAGTAGATAGGAACTCATCAGAGTAAGAGATGTCGTTACCAACAACCATCTTTGCCTTCTTTGTTAAGATACCACTATGCACAGGAGATTGACGAAGCATCTTCTCAAGGATAACGGGGAAGTCATCGTTCACACCAAACTTGATGTAATCACCAAGGGTAGTGTGCCCTAACTTGTAACGTCCATTAAGGTCCTCTATAGAGTTTTCTAACTCGTTAGTGGCGATGCTGTGTTCTGTAGCCTGCACATAAGTGTTTGAGGCAAAGAATTCTGTAATGTTTTGTATAAGTCCCATTGTATTAATTTACAATTTATAGGTCGGTAAAGCGTACCGTAGAGCCGTATATACCGCTGCCTGTTTGTGTAGTTGTATAATCCTCTACAAGACAAAGGTAAGTATATTCACTTCCTTGATTGGTAATGGTGAGATAATATTCACCACCTTCAAGGGTGTTGCTTAACAAATCAATGTTTAGTTTGATAAAGTCTTTGCAAGAGTCGAGTCCATTAAGGTCCAAGAGGTTGGTAATGGTTAAAGAACCAGTACCTACCACCTTGGATAATGTGATGTCAAAGCTGTTTACTGTGAAGGTAGATAGCTTGACAAAAGATAGAGTATTTACTACTCCTGCTTTAAGTCTTTTCATTGGATATACTTTATTCCTATGGTATTTTTAACCTTTCCGTACAATATGTTATATAATTTTTGTACGCTGATATTTAATTCACTTGCAGCAAATGCTATAGAATGATACGTTTTTCCAGTAGATTCAACATACACATCTCTATTATTTGCTCTACCTATCTTTTCTTTAGATTCTTTAGTATGTTTCTTACCATAAAAACTATTTTTAGAACCAGTTCTTGTAGATGCGTAGTCAGAAATTTTTTGTTTCTGTTCTTTTGTTTTTTTAAATCCGTATGATGGATTATCCTCCCCTTTGTTTTTGCCATATCTTGGATTAGATTCTTTTGTTCCAAATCCTATAGCGGTATTCTTTAGGTTGTACGATAATTTATCATTTGCAGCATCAAGTTCTTCAAGAATAAATTCTTCCAATTCTCTATAATGCGGACCAACGTATAATACTTCTCTTACAAATGAATTTGGCCTTTTATTGAAAGCAGAACTAAAATAAGTTCCGCTTCCAATATAACCATCATCAACAGTTCCTTTGTGACTGCCGATATAATACATACCATTAGAGGTATCAATCCATTTGTAAACGAATCCGCTCATTAAGGCAAAGTTACCTCGTCTTCAGTTGGTTCGGGAAAAAAATCTGGACGAATTTCTTTACATTTTTCGGTCCATTCTCTGATTGCCGAACTGCTTCCGAAAGTATGTATTCCCATAGGCGGACACCATACCATTTGAGCATCCCAAGAAGGTTCTGGTTCTCCATCCCATAGCACGTCCAAGTGATAAGTGCTGCTCATCACTGGAGCCG
>Ga0196901_1001595_pt1 | contig 11346 bp, 9 predicted proteins | sample CB_VirMetaG_FD_169099 | JGI IMG/M metagenome (GOLD analysis project Ga0196901, IMG submission 169099) | Freshwater to marine saline gradient viral communities from Chesapeake Bay - CB_1504_1 Viral MetaG (v3) (version 3) | ecosystem: Environmental > Aquatic > Marine > Coastal | place: USA... | reverse complement strand
CTCTTCTTATTACAACTGTTTCTGTAGCACTTGGAATGTTACCTGCTGTGAATACAATAGTTCCACCAGAAGCAGAACCTGCACCTGTAACTGTGTAGTGAGTAGTTAATGTCTTAACTGTTTCAGTAGCTGTTGCATCTCTAATAATAACTTGAATATCTGCGTCTGCAAAAACTTTAAAAGTATAATTGAAAGTATCTAGTGTACCATTACCAGAGTAGGAGTTCTTTACTGTAGTGCTAGATATTGTCATATTGTCTTTCTCTATATATTATTTTGCTAGTTTATCAACAACCATATTGTTTATATTCTTTATCACTAAAGCATTATGTAATGCAAGAATAGATAATGATTTTTTTAACTCACTTTCACTAGGTTTATAGTTAGGATCTGTCATTACCTTGGTTAGCATTCTAGTAGATCTTATAATATTTTCTCCTAAATTTACTGAAGGAATACCAGCTACTAATCTTGATGAAAGTTCTGTATTTCTTCCATATCCAAAAAAATCTTCTTCAGAAAAGAAAGCATTAACTGTACCTATTCCAGCAGGAATAAGAGTTGACCAAGCAGATCTTAAAAATGCTATTTTAGCCACATTAGATGGAGATAATCTTTCTTTTAAATATTCCTCTCTATTTCTCATACCAAAAGAATTTATATAAATTTGAGCTGAAGCAAACGTAGCAGCTCCAATCATTGAAGATGTAAATCTTGACCAAGTTTCAAAGTCTCTTCCTCTTGTTTGATCTAAAGTATAAACACCATTTAATAACTGTTTTTCATAAGCACTTAAACTAAATGTTCTAAATTGAATTATAAGTTTAACAAAATCGTTAGTAAACCATTTATTCATAGATGCTAAATCACTTCTTTGAACAACTCTATCAATCCATCTACTTATACCTGTTACATAAGCAGATCTTGCTTCAATATCCCAATTATCTAAATTTAATGCTTTAAAATCTCCATTCTCTATTAATGCGTGTTTCTTAATATTTTTAGCAACATTATTAAATTCATTTTTAGTCCAGCCTAATTGTCTAAATCTAACTTGATCTCCTAATTTTAAATTTTGATAAATTTCATTTGATTTATATGTTTTTGATAAATCCATTATTCTATCTACTATTTTCATAGTTAATGCTTTAGATGACCATACTTGAGACATCATAGTCATTGGATTTAAAAAAGAAAAATCTGCTAAAAATCTTTTTCCTTTACCAGTTTTAATTTCTATATTATTTAATGCTGTTGCAGTATCATCCATTAAAAATACATCATCACCTTCAAGTCTTGCAGTAGGTGAGTTCATATATTTATCTAATCCAACAGGTGCTCCGTATGCTTGTAGTTCTTTTAAAAAAGGATCTTTAATATCAATATTACCAGATCTTAATCTTGCGTGTAAATCTGCAAGGTTTGGCATAGCTCTTAAAGAAGTCAACCAACCAGCTTCACCTAAAGCTCCAAATAATTCAGCACCTTGAGCAAAACCTACTTGACCAAATAATCTCAAGAAATTATAATCCCCAATCAATCTTGCAATTCTTCTAGCTTTTATTCCACTAGGATCATTTGCTTCTAATGGGTTTCTTCTGCCAAGAATAGATGAAGATATAACATCTAATATATCTAGATGATTAGAAAAATCTTTTTTCTGATAATCAATATTATTTTTATTATCGTTTTTTATTTTATTAATAAATTTATCGTATTCTCTATTATTAATAAATCCACCAAATCTAGCCATAGCTGCTTGACCTAAAACTTGATTTGAATATTTATTTATAACTCTTTCAGCATTTCTATCTGTTAAATCTTTTAAAGATAATCCTCTAGTCTTACCAGTTTTTAATGATTTAACTTCTATTTTTGATGTTAAATCAAAAGGTAATCTTCTTCTAGCATTAGGATCTAAAGTAACACCTTCTTTTGTTTTAAATTTTTCTGCAATAGCTTCTATTTGTTCTTTATCTAAACCTATATCTTCTAAAAATTCTTTAAATCCAGCTTCATTAGTTCCTTGAAAACCTCTAGCAAAACTAGCTTCTTTACCAAAATATCTTGTAGAAGATATATTATCTACAATACCTTTAATCATTTTATTAAATTTTTTTTCATCCATATCTGGTAATTGTTTTCTTAAACCTAAGCCATATAATCTTACAACTTCATCTACACCATATTCATCAATAGCATTTCTTAATTTAGTTTGACTGTGAGTATGAGGAAAATAATTTAATATAGCTCTTGTTTTTGCAATATCACCCCAACCTTCTCTACCACTTTGAGCAACTGTAGTTAATATATCGTCTAAAGCATTTGCACCATAAGATGCGTGTTTAACCATTTCTGGTGTAATGTTTGTGTAAGTTTTTGCTATATCTGGAAACTCCATAATATCTGCAATAATTTCATTAAATTTTTCAACTTTAGCTGCTTGACTTAATTCATTCATTCCAATATCTTTTTTTAAAAAAGATTGATAAGCAACATCTCTACTATTATTAAATTTATATAATATTTGTCTCATTTTATTTTCTTTATATTCAATCATGGTGTCTCCACTTTTAGATCCAACAACAGGATCTGGCATAGCAAGTTCAGCAAATTTTTGAACATTAGGATCTGGAGAAGCATTTAAAGAAGATGACATACTAAATCTTGGAACAGGAATAAAACCAAATAGTTTTGCTTTACCTGTTCTCCATTCTTTTTCTTTCACACTTAAAGCATCTGGGGTATCATCTAACAAAGTAATTTCTTTTGAATTACTTGTAACAGTAAAATCATATTTATTTTTAGCAACATTATCTGTTAATCTTTTTTTTTGCATAAATATTTCATTTGGTTTAACATTTATTCCTGCTGCAAAATCATTTACTTCGTTTGATTCAATATCTGACATTGCTTTTTTAGCTTGTATTTGCAAATTATTATATGCTTTTAATATATCTTTATTTTTTCTTGCAAGACCACCAATAGGAGCTCCTAAAGCAAAACCACCATACATTGCATATTTAATATCATTTGCATCTTTTAATGGATCTAATGCAACTAAACCAGATTCTATAATTGCATTTTCAGTTCCAACTAATGCACCAAACTTTACAGCTCTTTTAATTCTAGCAATTTTCCCACCATAAATTAAAGGTGCTAAGAAACCACTACTACCAATAGATAAAGTTATTGCAATAGGATCTGTTGCTGCAGCCAACATTCTAGCAGAAAAACCTTTCCAACCTAATTGAGCTAAATTTCTTTCTATATCTAATCTTTTGTCTACTTGTTGTTTAATATCATAAAAATGTTCATCTGATCTTGCTTCAGTAAATGCTTCTCTAATATATTCTGGGTAGGTTTCTATTTCATCAAATTGCTCTTTAGATACCATATAATTTGGATCTGCTTTAAAATTTTTAGATAAAGAATCAGAAAATTTATTACGAAGAACTACACCTGTATTTTCTAAATCTAAAGATTTTCTAAATGCTTGACCAAAATCAAAAGAACTTTCTTCAGTACCTCTTTGTTCTTTTAAAAAATATTCAACATCAGTTGGAATTTTAGATAAAGATTTATTTAAACCAAGTTCATCTACAACAAACTTAGTTCCTTTTTTTTCTTCAGCTAAATCAACATCTTTTATATTAAATGGTTCACTGCTCACTACTACTCCTCTATTGGCATAAACATACCAGATTTAGTTGCAATAATTTCTGCTTGTAATTGATCTTGTTCTAATTTTCTTGCATTTTGTCTGTCTTTCCATGATTCCCATCTAGCATCAGATCCAAAAGGATATATTACTTGTTCTAATTGTTTGTCAGTAAATATACCAAGTTCAAATTCATTTTCATCAAAATCTCCAACTGCTGGTTTAAAAATTACAGGAGTTGTTGGAAATGTTTTATTAATAATTCTTACACCACTAATTGATGTTGTTGAAGTTGGATCAACATCTACTGCAATAAGATCATCAAAATCATTTATATCTTTATTAATTCTACCAGTATCCCATAAATTTTTTATATATGCTTTAACAGAAACATCGTGAGTATCTGGTCTGTGAGGTTTAATTGCAGTAAGATTTCCAAAAGCATCTACTCTAAAACTAGATTCTATTCTTTTTTGAACTGAATCTAATATTCCATCTTGATCTGATGGTCTAACTTTTAATAATATTGTTGCATATCTTTTAACTAAGTTTTCTATTTCATCTATATTATCAGCATCATCTGTAAAAAAATTATCAGCAATATCTTTAGCTGTATTTTTTACTTTAGAAGAATCTGCAACAATAGATTTAACATCTGGGTTATTTTTATTTTTATAGTAAGTTCCATAATCATTCATAGCTGAACGAATATCCATACCCATAGTATCAATCATAAAATCTAAAGTATCATAATAATCCATTTGATCGTCTGTTAATTTCATTCCAGATTTTAAATAAGATAATCCACCTTGCATTTTATACATTTTGTAAGTTTCATAACCAGCTCTTACTGTTTCTGGTTTTCCAGTAGTTGCAGCATTACTGAACCCTGCTGTCATTACATTTTTATGTAATGAATAAGATGTGTTACTACCAATTGCTAATTCTGATATTTGAGTATCATTATATTGACCACTTAAAGCTAATGCTTCTATTCCATCTTTTCTATCTTTATCTTCATATCCCCATGCTCTTTTATTTAGCATAGCATCTTTAATATTTTCTAGCTTAGTATATTCAATAGATTCTTTTTCTATTTTATTAATATATTTATTTCTTTGATCTGCTGTTAAAAATTTAGTATTTTCTAAGTCTTTAACTGAATTTAAAGCAGAACCAAATTGTTTGTTATCCATAAATGTATTAAAGTCTACATCAAACAAATCTACATTAACCTTATCCATAGATTGTTGTTTAGTTAAATCAGAATCACTAAGATATAATGATCTACTTTCAAGATTAGACAATATTGTATTTTTATAAAACATTTTTTCTTCACCAGTTGCAAGTGTGTATTTACTTAAATTCATTTCGTATTCTGTATTGTAATTATAGTTTTCTTGTTTTTCTAATTCACCTCTTGATAATTTTTTTACGTTATTAGATCTTGTAATAGATTCTATATTAAACTTATCTAGAATAAATTTTTTAACTCTTTTATTTTTTATTTGATCTGTTTTTTGTTTTACTAAAAATTTAGATTGTGAATTAAATATATTTTGTGCTTCTGATGGATTAATTATTTTTCCAGAATTAGTTTCTATTTCATCTAACTCATTAGATAATTCTAAATATTGTTTGTCAGCTTCTGTTTTTTCAGAAATTAATTTTTCTCTTTCATAATATTCTGCAATTTGTGTAATAGGTTTAATTAATGCAGCAGCAGTTGTTGCAGTTGGGGATAACTGAATACCAGTTCTAGAAGTTGGTGCTTCAGTTGTTATGTCTCCTCTAGCTTGAAATGTAGGTATCTTTGGCATAGTCTATGAATTTCTTGATCTGTTTGTTGATTTAGATTGTAATCTTAAATTACTTACACTGTTATTTCTTGGGTTTCTATCTTTATGATCTACGTCTCTACCCAATAAACTAGAGCCATATTTTTTTTTCATTATTGCTCTTGCTCCATTTCTACCTGCTCTATCTTTTTTTTGTTTTGGTTTAGAATGGTAGTTTGCATATTCTGATTTATAATCTCTCATTAAAATGAACCTTCGGTTGCTGTTAAATCTTGTGTTGTATTACTATTAGAACTTAATAGAGATTTTCCATAAGGTGCTAAAGCAGTTGCTGCTTGACCATAATAACCAATAGCTGCTGCTCTACCTTGTTGTCTAGCAAGTTGACCAGACATACGAGCAAAGTTAGCATTTTCATAAGCTCTAGACTTTCCTATTTCAGCATTGTATTCAATCATATTTTTTTCAAATTCAGCTTCTTCTGCATTAGATCTTAATATTCTTAAAGCAGATCCAGATTGTGCTGCACCTGTTTTTGAAATAGCAACTATTGTTTCTCCTTGTAATTGCTGAAACTGTTTATCAAATCTTTGAAGATCTAATTCTTTTTTTTGTTCTATTGCTACAGCTTCTTGTTCTGCAACTTGAGCATTTCTATTTTGTATTGCTTGATTAAATTTTCCAGTAGCTGATGCTTGTCTAGCAGCGATTACAGAAGTTCCAGCAGTGATTGCAGCAGTCCAACCCATTAGAATACCCTCGCACACATATATTGATCTGAACCATCAAAACCAAATTTTCTCATTAATCCTTCTTCCTGTAATCCTAACCATTTAGCAAATTTTAAGCCAGTTGTATAGTTTGCTCTTACAGCAGTTTGAACTCTATTGATATTATTTTCTTTAGCAATTCTTGCAAAGTCTTTCTTAATAGCTCTTGCTACAAGTAAAGGATGATCCCAAACTTCTTTAGTTGCTAACACCCAACCTTCTGCAACACCACTCCAAATTAATTTCATGCCTGCAGCAAAGATAGGTTTATCATTTACTAATCCTGTGAATGCTAAATTATCTTGTACCAAGTTGTTTGCGTCTCCTTCAAATTCCATATCTTTATCCATCAACTGATGGTTCATTTGTTGTTTCATAATGTATGCACCATGCTCACCTTTGTAGGGTACTATATCTAGTATTCTATCCATCATTTGTAACTAATCTAGGGTATAAAGATAAAACAGTTAAAGGTAAAGGTTGATTTTGTCTAACAAATATAAAACCATCTGTTTCATAGTTACCTCTAAATTCTATATCTTTATCCCCAGTAAATACATTAACACCACTATTCATTGCGTTAGCTGAAGATCTAAATGGTATTCGTTCCATATTGTCTAGATCTGGACCAATCTCAATACCAATACTTTCATAAAGTCTAGCAGTGATTTCATAAATTCTTTTAGTTTTACTTTGTGATGTACCATTTTGTGATCCAGCATCTATTCTCATTGTTTGTAATAATGATACATAAGGTAATCCAACTTTAACTTTAGTTGCTGATCTATCTAATGTAATTGCACCAGAGCTTACAGTTTTATTTGGATGAGTTGCACCATCTGCAAGTATAGAAACTTCTTCACCTTCTAAATGATTTAAGCCACTTATAGTAGTTGTAGCTGATCCATTGTAAGCTAATTGAGAATCTAAATAATTAAATGAAGTATCATCTGTTTCATCAAAGTCTTGATTGTGTAAATACTCTACATATCTTTTTGTTGCACCATCAATAGTTCTTTTAACTATAACCCATACTTGATATTCAGAATTGTCTGTTGGTAGAACTTCAACACTTTCAACTACAGCATTACCACTACCAAATGATCCACCAAATATATGTCTGTGCCAGGCAGTTACTTGTTGTTCTCTTTGATAAGTAAATCCTAAAAGTTGACCATCAGCTCTAACACACCATACAATACTATTAGGTTCTTCCTGGTATGCCATTTGTATAATACCAGATTCAGTAACGTGTTCTGCAAGGATTGTTAAGTCTGGAGCAACATAACCATCAACATCAAAGTTGTAAGCTAGTTCTCTAATTTTTCTTTTAGCACGTTGTAAAAATAATGTTGCGTTACCTACAGCAATACCATCTACATTTGCTGAACCATGATTTGATTGTTTGTTAATTAAAATATTTGTTGGAGTAATAGCTTCGCCTGTACCACCACCATTAACTGCAAACTCACCCCCTGCTGTACCTATAATTAATGTTCTAGTTGCTGTTAAGAACCTAATTGCATTAACTTGGTTAGAAGCGATTGTGTAAACAATAGCATCATCATCAGCTACAGTTTCGTGATACTTGTCATCAAAGTTTTCGTAGTCTGCTGATCTTGAAAAAAATAAAGTTTGAGGTTGAGCAGTAGTTCCTGCAAATACTAATCGTTGTTCAAAAAAAGTTACACAAGCAGGATAACCTGTAGTATCACTAAATGATCCTAGTGCAAAATCTGTAGTAGGAGTAGTAATTCCTAAGTCTATAATTACTGTTCCAACTACAACAGTAGTAGAAGTAACACTTGTTATTTTTAAATGACCATCTTTAATGTGAAGTAGTCTACCAACATCTGTAGATAAAAATCCTTGATTACTATTGATACCTGTTACAGCACTTGCAGTTACAGTTGAAGTTGCTCCAACAATTTTATGTGATGGAGTTAAAGTAGTTGTCTCAATATTGTGATCCATGAATGGTCCATTAATTATAACTTCATTAGTTAATAACCAATTAGTATGACCAGTTCTAGTTAGTTTTCTAGGATTATGATTTGGATGACAAATGTACATAGTGTCTGCAGATTGAGCAAACTTAATATCAAATAGTTCTGCTTCTAAATAAGGTGAACTAATTTCGTATGGTGAACCACCATCTAATATAACTCCATTGTCTTTATAAAATCTAATGTACTGATCGCCAAATTCTAATATGTAAGTTTGTACTGTTGAAAATTCAAAAGAAATTAATCTAGTTTTTTTTGTGCTATCTTTTACTTCTGCAACAAACTGTGTGCCAGATCTTCTTGATGCCGAACCATGTGGATAGACAATCATGTTTTCTAAAGTTTTGCAACCAGAATTATATTTAGCTATATCGTTTCTACCATCTAATCTTGGCGATAGCTCACCACCTGTAAAGTTTGTTAATTCAACAGCAACTCTAGCCATAGGTTAGTACCTTGAGTTTATAAATGAAGATGCACCAATCACATCTGATTGACCATTATCTGGATTGGTATTGTAACCTTCAGTAGCATCTACAAATCTTGCTTCTTTTAATTTACTTTGAAATAGTTCATACATATTTGCTGCTGTTGGATTAGAACTTGTTACAGCATAAGCAATGTCAGCAGCTAAAGCTGCAGAAATAGTTTCTCTTAATAATTCATCATATTGATTTGCATCATCTATTCTTGCAACGTATTGAATTTTTACTGTTCCATGATTTGCTAAAATTTTTCTACCTTCAACTTTATAATCATAATCATAATTTAAAATTGTAAGAACTCTTAAACAATCAGCAGGTAATGTAAATTGATATGAGAAACCCCAAGAAGGAACTTCAGTATCTCTTGCAAGTTCAGCTCTTTTAATTAAACAATTCCAAGGATGAGATCTAAATAAACTATCTCTAACTTGTGTATATCTTGCGTTGCAAAGTCTTGCGTTTTTTGAATCTTCTGTAAGTGTAAGTATAGTTGACGCACCTAGTTGATTTAATGCTCCATTACAAATGTCTACTACTGATGCCATATTACTTCCTTATTATATACTTGCGTCTTATTTGTCTATCTTTTTCTAAAGCAAAAATTTCTTCTGTTGTCTTACCTTGTTTTTTGTCAAAACCATAATGATTTTTACCATCATGTTGAAACCTGTCTACTAAAACGTATCTGTAAATATAATTACCTTTCTTTAAATGTACTACAGTTTGTAGATCTTTTATCGTTTTCATATTGAAGATGAGGGGATTGCTCCCCCCATCAAAGTAGCATTAAAATTATGCTTCGTGAGCTTGTACTTCTACAACTTTAGCTTCTTCCATTCTAGTCGCACCGAATGCAGCAGAATAGTAAACCTGAGTTGCATAACCTTTATCAGATCTCTCATCGATTCTAGCAGTTGAATCTTTACCAACAGCTAATGCAACACCATCTTGTACGTAGGCGATACATTTTCTTTTGTTAGTAGCAATTGCTAGTCTGTTAGATACACAGAAGTTGAAACCCATAAATGAGTTAATATCACCTTGAGCAAGAGCTTTAACTGTATTAAAGTCAGAGCTAGTCACTTCAGTAGTTCCTAACAAATCAGTGATTTGTTTTGGAGATACAATGATGTGTCTCGGTAGTGAAGGATCAACGTCAGCTAGATCTATGATTTCTTTCGCTTCTCTTAATTTAGCGATAGTTAAACCAGCAGTTCCAGATTCAACGATTTTTTGACCAGCAGGTAAAGCAACAGCAGTACCACCAGCTACACCTGTGTCAGATGAACCTAAAGCAGCAGCGATGATTGCATCATCCATAGCTCTTCCCATTGCATAAGCAGCAGCCATTGCATAAGAAGAAGTTGGATCTACAAGCATTCTTACTTTATCTAGATCATCAATAAGATCAGCAAACTCGTAGTCAGCTAATGAAACTCTTCTTCTTGAGTGAGGAGTATCTGCTTGTGGAGTGTCGCTGTGTCTTACAGTTCTAGCAGTTGCAGTTACAGAACCAATTTGGTCAAAGAAAGCATTCTTTCCTGTAACAGATTCTAATCTTACTTTATCTCTAAGGATAGAACCTTTTTGTTGTGATAACATTTGTATGTTAGAACTATATTGTTCTACAAATGCTTTTGTTATTTCAGTTGACATAATATGTCTCCTATATGTTAAGTTAATGTTAAACAAAACAGAGACGTTCTCAGAAATTCTGGCTTCTCTTGGATTTAAAGTCTTTTAGACTACAAGTCTATTCCTTGTTGTCAGTAAGGTTCGCAGAGCTTATCTTTCGAGTTATCTTACTTTTCTTAGGAGAACTTTCATTCTCCATAGAAATCCATTTATAATATTCTTCACACTTTGGCAAGGGATTAGATTTAATATTTTCAGATCCACTTTCTAAAACTGTTCTTAATATTTTTAACCTAATCTCCTTGTCATTCATAATATTATTCGTTCATCATTGTTCTTATAGTAAATACTTGTTGTACTACTTTATCATGATCTGGGTGCATCTTATTCCAATATGGACCATCCCTGTCATTAACAAGTGAACTTATTTCAGTTTCAATATCTCTACCAGATGTTGCGTTATCTTCTCCAGTACCAATCATTTTATCTTCTGACATAAGATTAGCAATGTTTGCAAAACCTTTTATGATTGCAGGATGATCTCCTAATCTTCTACCATCAGATAAAGTTAGATCTAATATTTCTGCATCCATATTAGCTTTAGCAACTGCTCCAGCTTTTTTTATGTTCTCATCAAATGATCTACCCCATTCTTTTCTAAGCTCTTGTTCTGCTTGAGCTTGATAAGTTTCAGTATCAATTTGTGCTTGTTGTGCAGATCCTTCCATAGAGTTTTTATAATACTCTAAGATACCTTGAGCTTGTTTATTATTTAAACCTAGCTTGTGAGCATTCTCTGCAAAAGATTTAACAGAAGATTCATCTAATGGAACTATATCAGAATTAACTTCCAGTTTATATTTGTCTGGAGATTCTGGTCTACCTAATTTAGAATACACTTCATTCCATTGATCTTCTGTTGAGTTTTGATTTGGTACAGGAACTTTATCTTGACCAATCATAGATACAGCATTGATATAGCTTTTAGCT
>Ga0196901_1001592_pt1 | contig 11361 bp, 12 predicted proteins | sample CB_VirMetaG_FD_169099 | JGI IMG/M metagenome (GOLD analysis project Ga0196901, IMG submission 169099) | Freshwater to marine saline gradient viral communities from Chesapeake Bay - CB_1504_1 Viral MetaG (v3) (version 3) | ecosystem: Environmental > Aquatic > Marine > Coastal | place: USA... | reverse complement strand
CTTCGGCACTACGCCGGGAACACCTTCACTCATTCAACTTCCCTACACGACCCACTCCCTTAATCTGGGTAAAGAGCGTGTTCAGGGGAATGATATCCAGCCTGATCGTATGATCCGCACTGATCGTCATGGCAACCGGACGGCTGCTGGTGACATCACCGTTGATCTGCGTAAAGGTGATTATGATCCTTTCTTCGAGAGTGCTTTCTTTGGCGCTTGGGCTGCCAACGTCCTCAAGATTGGCACCACACCCAAGTATTTCTCGCTTGAAGATGCTGCTACAGACATCACTCAGTTCCGCCTCTTCACGGGTATGGCTGTCTCGTCTATGGCTGTCTCGATCCGCCCCAACCAGATGGTCACTTGCACCTTCTCGATGGTTGGTAAAGACATGTCGATCAGCGGCACTTCGGTTGATCCCACGAAGACAGCTTCCTCGACCAATGCCCCGTTTGATTCCTATTCGGGTGCTATCGAGATCGGTAACGCTGGTAGTTCGCTTTCGTCGATTGCCACGGTCACTGGCATTGACTTTACTCTCTCGAACAGCCTTGCTCCCACCTTTGTTGTTGGTGCCTCTACGACCCCGCAGCTTGAGTATGGCATGGCTACTGTCGAAGGGACAATCACTGCTTACTTTGAAGATGCCACTCTGGTCAACCGCTTCCTGAACGAGACCGAGACGGCTATCGAAGTTGAAGTGGATGATCCCACTGGCACGAACCCCTACACCTTCCTCTTCCCACGTATCAAGATCAATGGCGCTGATATCCCGGTTGATAACCCTCAATCGCGTATCGTCACCCTGCCGTTTGTTGCGATCTATGATAGTTCGGAAGCTACGTCCCTGAAACTCACTCGGACGAACCCGTAATCCCCATCCGTGGGGTAGGCAGGGGTTGGTTGTCGGGGCCGCTCCTGCCGCTTATATAACAATTCCCGACACAACCTAAGGAACACCCGACATGGACCTTCTCGACCTTAAACCTAAAGCAGACACTCTCGAAGTCATTCTCAATCATCCTGCCACCCTAGAGCCTATCGTGAAAGCAGATGGAACCGAAATGTCCATCACCGTCTATGCACCCCATTCCAAGGTGTATAAGGAAGCCCTTCACGAACAAACCAACCGTCGTCTACAGAAGGCGCAGAAGAGCAAGAAGTTCACACTGACCTCAGAAGAGGCTGAACAATCTGCTCTTGAGATTCTGGCTCGGGTTACTAAAGAGTGGAATATTGTCCTTGGTGGTAAGACCCCCAAACTTGACTTTCAATCTGCTGTAGACCTCTACAAAGAGTATCCTTGGATCAAGGATCAAATCGAGGAGGCTCTCAACGATAATGCCTCTTTTTTGAAAGCCTGATTGCCGATCTGGAAGAGTTCGCTGAACATGAGTTCAAGTTGAACATTCCCGGCAAGGATGGCCTTTCTCAAAGAGAACACCTTGAGCAAGTAGAAAGGCAGACTGGAAAGAGACCGAAAGAACTGGATGGACCTGAGTTCCCAGAACTTCTCTCTCATATCTGGTCTGCCTTTACTATTTTGAACTCTACAAGGTCTGTAGGATTTAGCGGCCCTAATCCCATATCGTTTGGTGACATTAAGGCTTGGATGGAATTGACTGGAACACCACTTACTGCCCTTGAGGTAGAAGCCATTATCAAGTTGGATAAAGTTTACATGAGGGCTGTAAATGACTGATCTCGCAACAATCCGTATTCCTGTTGACACATCTGATATGGTCAAGGCAGTTCAAGACACTCGTCGTTTTGAACGTGAGATCAAAGTTCTTTATACCGCTTTTCAGAATGGAACAATTAACTCCAAACAGTATAACGCTGGCATAATTCAGCTTCGCAAAGAGTTCCAACAGTTGTTTGGTGTGTCATATCAGATGGCAACAAACAGGGTTCGTGGTCATGCTAAGGCACTTGAGCAACAAGCTATCACTACGAAAAAGTTGATTGCTGACCAGAAAAACTTGAACGCTGTAATGAGGGAATCTACGACTGCCACCACTCAGTCGATGAAGACACAAAACCAATTCGGACTTGTAACTCAACAAGTTGGTTATCAGGTTGGTGACTTCGTTGTTCAGGTGCAATCAGGGACAAACGCTTTCGTTGCTTTTGGTCAACAGGCTACACAGCTTGCTGGTCTTCTCTATCTTATCCCCGGTGCGGCTGGGGCTATCGCAGGGACAGTGACTTCTATCTTGATCCCTACGATCACTGCTGCGCTACAATATTTCAGCAGGACTGGTGAGCAGGCCAAGACGTTTGCAGAAACACTCCAAGACATCTCAAATGACAATGCGACTTACCAAAGGATGAAGCAATCCTTGGAACAGGCTCTTGTCATTCCTATGGATGATGCTTCTCGTGCTTTGAGAGAATATTTGCAAGTTCGTGAAAAAGCCCTTGGTGGAGGCCTTATAGAACAAGTTCAGACTGGATTAGGGACAATTCTTGCTCCTACAATTTCCATGCAAAGGGACTTGGAAAAAAGGCTGGGCACTCGTGCCGTAAGATTTGGGCCTGCTGGAGAAAGACAAAATCTAGAAGCTGAATTGGCGGTTGTAAGGACCATCAATGAGACTTTGGCGATGGCGACAAGAGGTCCAGCAAGTGAACTTGGCATCCGTCTTATAGAAGCTATCAATGAACTAGAACGCGGTAGTTATCTTTCTGAGACGATGAGGGGGCAGTTACAACAGTTGGTTGAAGAGACGGGATTGTTGGAGCAAGCACAAGAATCTCAAAACGCTAACGCCCAAGAGTTTCTTAACTTACTCACATTTAATTATCAAATGTATGGTAAGTTCCGTCGTGAAGGCGAGCAGATCACCACAGAACAAGAACGGTTCAATCAGAGACTAAAAGATGCCTATGGTCTCTATGCTAGTCTTCGTATGCAGGCACAAGGTCTTGCTGAAGATACGCGACTTGCTGCTATCAAGTTTCTTGAGATGCGTCAGTTTGAAGGCACTGCTGCTGGTCAGGCCTTGGCTCGTTATGGTGGTAGGGGAACAACCGAAAGACGCGCTCTTGTAGCCAACTTTGACATGACACCTGAGAGGCAAACTCAGCGTTTGAGGCAAACCATTGATCTAAGTAAAGAACTGAGTGATGCAGAACGTCAGCGTCTTGACTTGATCCAATCCATCGAAGGCTCTCTAGAGTCTGGTTTCATGGCTATGGTGGATGGCACTAAGAGTGTCAAGGATGCCTTCAAGTCTATGGCTAGGGACATCATCGCTGAACTCTATCGGGTGTATGTTGTTCAACGGATTGTTGGTGTAATCTCTGGAAAACTTTTCCCTCAACCTGCTATGTTGGCTCCGGGTATCCCTGTTCCTCCCCCACGGCCAGCAAATCTAGGGGTCCGTGCTGCTGGTGGTTCTATTATGCCGGGAGGGTCTTACCTTGTTGGTGAGAAAGGCCCTGAGATCATTAGACCTCGCCATAGTGGAACTGTTGTGCCTTCACACCTTTCGGGTCAGGGTGGCTCATCCATGACTGTCAACAACAACATCACTGTCACAGGATCGGATGCTGCTAATGTCCGTATGGAAGTAGCCAAGATGATCCCGCAAATCACTGAAGCAACCAAAGCGGCTGTTATTGATGCTCGTCGTCGTGGTGGTCAAATGAGAGCAGCTTTCGTATAAAGGTAAAGACAATGGCGATTTCGTATCCTCTAAACCTCCCGACAAGCATTGGGATTGCCAGCATTACCTTGGGGGCTGAGAACGCAGTAGCAATCAGTCAGTCCCCCTTTACCTATTCCCAACAGATCGTCCAGCATTCAGGCCAGAGGTGGACTGCCTCTATTTCCCTCCCTCCCCTACGTCGAGACCTGATGGAGCCTTGGGTGGCCTTCCTATTGAGCCTGAAGGGACAATATGGCACCTTCCTCTTGGGAGACCCTAACTGTGCTACTGCCAGAGGCTCTGCAAGCGTTACACCGGGAACTCCTGTAGTCAAGGGCGGTTCACAGACTGGAGAGGAGTTGGACATAGACGGCCTTCCTACGAGCGTTACAGGTTATCTCCTCGCAGGGGACTACATCCAACTTGGAACAGGTTCTTCCTCTACACTGCATAAGGTTCTGACTGATGTGAACTCCAATGGCTCTGGCGAAGCCACACTTGACATTTGGCCTTCTCTTCGCTCCTCTCCTGCTGATAACGCCACTGTTGTAGTATCCGCCGCCAAAGGCAAGTTCCGCTTGGCTAGCAATCTCCAACAATGGGAGATCAACAACATGAGCAACTATGGCATCACCTTTGATTGTGTGGAGGCCATATGACAACTATTGTAAACTCTCCAGCAGCATCAATTTCTGTTGTAGGGGGAGTTCCTCGTATCTATGCGAACTCTTCTCGGCAGATTGATAGCCTTCTTAATGCTGCTCTCAATGCAGAGACCATTGCCCCTTTTATTGCAGTAGACCTTGATGTGACTACCCCTGTCTACCTTTGGTCAGGATATGGGGATTTGGTGATTGGTTCTAAGACTTATCTTGGTGCTGGACAACTGATGAGCATCTCGACAGTTGAAGAGACAACTGAGATACAAGCTAAAGGTGCCTCTATTACTATCAGTGGTATCCCTTCAAGTTTTCTCTCCTTGGCTCTAACTGACCCGTATCAAGGACGAGAGTGCAGGATTTACTTTGGTCTTACAAATGATCCCTCTGGCTATGTAGAGATTTTCTCTGGTGAATTGGACCAGATGAACATCACAGAGCAAGAGAATACAGCAACCATCCAACTTCTTGCAGAAAATGTCCTGATTATTCTTGAACGACCTGTTGTCCGTAGATTTACTGCTGAAGATCAAAAGTCCAGATATCCAAACGATAGGGGTCTTGAGTTCGTTGCAGGCATTCAAGACAAAGACCTTTTCTGGGGAAGGGTTGCAAAATAAGATTGGCACCCGACATGCTCATCATTACTAATTTTTGAGGTCATAAGATGTTTTTTCTTCCAGCTATTATGGGTGCGATTTCTGCGGGAACCGCTGCTCTGACAGGAACTCTTATGACTGGTGCTTGGATGGGGGCGCTTTCGGGCACCTTTATGGGGCACTTTCTTGTTAGCACAGCTATGGGTGTCGCCCTTAATGCCCTTTCTCCGAAACCTAGTCTAGGCAGTTCGCAAGGCTATAGTATTCAGGGTGAAACTGGTGCTGCGTTAGATCATCAAATCATCTATGGCAAAACCCGTGTTGGTGGTGTCCGTGTCTATGATTCTACCACCGGAACAGGTAATGAGTTTCTCCATCGTGTAATCGCTTTTGCAGGACATGAGATTGATAGTTACGAAGACATCTATCTTAATGATGAAGTTGTAACTCTTGATGGCAATGGTAATGTGACTTCTCCTTCGAGATATGATGGGTATGTCACTATCAAGAAGTATCTTGGCACAAGCACACAGACCGCTGATACAGACTTGATCTCTGCTACAGCAACCTTGACGGATGGCAAATGGACTACGTTTCATCGCCTTCAAGGGATAGCCTATCTTTATATCAAGTTCAAATACAACCAAGATGCTTTCCCTAATGGTATCCCCGCTGTCTCTGCTATCATCAAAGGCAAGAAAGTTTATGACCCGAGGACTGCAACAACCGCTTGGTCAGAAAACCCTGCTCTTTGTCTCAGGGACTATCTAACATCTGACTATGGTCTTAACCAGAACTCAAGCAGAATTGATGATAGTCTTGTTTCTACAGCCGCTGACATTTGTGAAGAGACTGTTGAAGGTGAAGATCGCTATACTTGTAATGGCGCTTTCGTAACAAGTCTGTCGCCCACTCAAATCATCTCCGATCTTTTGACTTCTATGGGCGGCTTGTTCTGGTATTCTCAGGGCAAGTGGAGGATGAAGGCGGCGGCTTATACAATCCCATCCCTGACCTTTACGGAAGATGATCTTCGTTCTAGTCTTAGCGTCTCGACTAGGCACTCTCGTAGAGACAATTTTAACACTATCAAGGGCACTTTCAGAGGACCAGACGCTGAATGGCAAGAGGCCGATTATCCTGAAGTCTCCGATCCTGTTTTTGTCTCTGCCGATAATGGAATTGTAAACACGCTTGATTATAGGCTACCCTTCACAAGTTCCCCTTTGACTGCTCAAAGGATTGCTCGTATCGCTCTTAATAGAAACAGAGAGCAGATTACGGTGTCGGGGGCTTTTGGTCTTCGTGCTTTTGCTGTTCAGGTTGGAGACAATATCTATCTGACCAACACTCGGTTTGGTTGGAACCAGAAGCCTTTTGAGGTTACTTCTTGGAGTTTTGGACTTACTGATGGTCTAGACCTTCAAGTGAACATGACGCTTAGAGAGACTTCTTCGGATGTCTTCACGAGTGTAAATGGTGTGGCATTTGAGTCTAACAACACGACTCTTCCTAGCCCATTCGCTGTTCCTGCTATCGGTCTGGATGTTACGTCTGAAGTTCGTATTATCAACGAGCATCTGACCAATGTAATCTATGCAACGATAGATTCTACTAATCCTTTTGACGTTGAAAGGGTAGAAGTTCAAGCAAAGAAATCATCTGATACGAATTGGACAGTTATTGGCTCTGGTGATCTTGGAGTCTTTGAACTTCTTGATACAGAAGATGCCACCTATGACATCAGGGCTAGAGGTTATAGTTTCTTGGGAGTCAAGAGTGATTGGATTACCCAAACAGGCTACAAAGTGGAAGGCTTGGGGTCCCCTCCTCAAGATGTTGCAGGACTTACTGCTGAGATCAATGGTGCAACTGTCCACCTTGAATGGGAACCTGTCCCTGACCTTGACTTGTCCTTCTATCGTATCAGACATGCAACAGAAGAAGCAGGTGCTACTTGGGCCAATGCTACGACTGCTGTAGAAAAGGTTCCTCGTCCGGGCAACTCTGTCTCTGTCCCAGCTAAACCGGGAACTTATACTATCAGAGCATATGACAAAACTGGCAATGCTTCAGAGAACTACACTTCTGTTGTCATTCCTGAGGCTGCTCTTGAGGACTTCACAAACACAACTACGCAGACAGAGGACCCGACTTTCTCTGGGTCCAAGACAGGCTGCTCTGTTACAAGCAGTGAATTGAGGATTACTTCTATTGCTGGCACCCCTCCTTTCACTGCGACATATGAGTTCAGCAACTATATTGATACAGGCTCGTCTAGGAGGTTCAGGTCTAGGATTGATGTAAAAGTCAACAGGGAAGACACTACTTCCGGTCTATGGGATGATCTTCCCGGCCTGTTTGATAATCTCCCCGGTGCATTTGATGACTTCACTGGCGCTGCTCAATTTGATGACACTAATGTGATTACCTATATCGCCACTACTACGGATGATCCGGCAGGAACCCCTACTTGGTCTGCTTGGAAACAATTCCGTGCTGGTGATTATTATGCTAGGGCAGCAAAGTTCAAGATAGAACTTGTTAGCACTACTGTTGGGGTCACTCCCAGTATCTCTGAACTTGATGCGATAGTGCAATATAACTAAGGAAACCCGACATGGCTACCCATGATTATGTGATTGACAACCAATCTGCTCCTAACTTTCGCACTGATTTGAACAATGCTTTGGCAGCGATTGTGAGCACTAACTCCGATGGCAGTGCACCATCTGTTACCTTTGCCAATATGCTTTGGTATGATACGACGAACAGTCAGATCAAGAAACGCAATGAAGCTAACAGTGCTTGGATCACTCTAGGCACTGTTGATGAGGGCACTAGCAAGTTCACACCGAATGCGGCCATCACTACTAGTGAAATCGCGGCAGCTACTCTTGTTACTTCATCCGATACCATTGCTTCTAATGACAATGACACGACCATCCCTACGTCAGCGGCAGTCAAAGATTATGTTGATGCGCTAACGCCTGTGCAGACATGGACTAGCGTGATTGGGTCTAGGTCTTCAGGGGTTACTTATACCAACTCAACAGGCCGTCCGATTTACATTTCTGTAATTGCAGAATATGGCAACCAGACCGGCGATCTCTATCTCACCGTCGGCGGTAACATCATTCAGCGATACTATAACAACCCCGACAATAGTGATATGAAGTTGTCTGTAAGTGGTCCGATACCAGCAGGGGCTACATACTCTGTGACATCCAACGTCGCTGGAAGCATTACGACTTGGTATGAGATGCGATAAATCCCTTTTCCGTCTTTTCAAAAGGAGACAACATGGCAAGTAGAGTAGCAAGGAATACAATCCTAGCCGGTCTCCTAGTTTCCGTTGTAGGGGGCTTTGAGGGCCTCAGGACAGTGGCTTACCTAGACCCTGTAGGCATCCCGACTGTCTGCTTTGGTGAGACCAAGGGTGTTAAACTCGGAGACCGATACACCAAGGCTGAATGTAAGGACATGCTCAAGGAAAGCCTCATAGAGCATGAGGTGGGCATGAGGCAGTGTCTCCGTCGCCCTGATGATCTTCCTGACCTGACCTATGGGGCCTTCCTGTCGTTCACCTATAACGTAGGAGTGGGTAGCTTCTGTCGCTCTACTCTTGCCCGTAAGGCCAATGCAAATGATCTCGTAGGGGCCTGTAACGAACTCCCAAGATGGACAAAGGCCAAGGGTATTACCCTTCCCGGTCTAGTCACTCGTAGGGAAGAAGAAAAGTCTATGTGTCTCTCTGGTCTTGGTAGGAGAGTATGATGTGGTTACTGAAACTTGTTGGATTAAAACCGATGCTCATTGTGGCGGCTGTTTTGGGTGTTATCTCGATTTCCTTCATAATGATCCAGTATGGAAAAAATATAGCAACAAGAGATTTGACGATAGAGCAACAACAGCAATACATAGACACAACGAAGAGGATAGACAATGCAATACGCAAAATCCCTCCTAGCACTATCTCTAATGCTGATCGTGAGTGGTTGCGCCAGCGTCAGTCCTCTCAAACAAAATAGCGCAGTCTGTGATGGACTGAAGCCCTTGGTAAGCGACCATGTAGACGCTTTAATTGTAGATGGTGGTCCGCGTTCTCTCTCGACAGGAAGGCGGCTTGTAGTAGGTTATGATGCAGGCTGTGAGGAAGACTAATGGACTACTTGGATTACATTGTTTCAGGTGTTATAGCAACGGTGTTTAGTGCAATGGCATGGCTAGTAAGGACGGTCTTGACTAATCAAAAGCAACTACAACTCCTCCAAGCAGAGATACATGCTAGGGAAGAACGTAGGGAAGAAGATCGACAAGCTATGCAAGAGATCAGGGATGACATCAAGGAAATCAAACGAGACATCCTAGACATCTACAAAGAACACAAATAAAAAGACCCCCCTCAGGTTGAATGCCTGAAGGGGGTTTTCTTTTTAGCTATCGTTGCCCTCGGTCTCGATCTCGAAGATCAGGCGCTCAAGATACCACTGGGCTTTCTTGAGGTCCTCGATAGGCTTGTTCTTGTATCGAAAGCGATGCAGATACTTCTTGCAGTTACCTTCAAGGTATCCAAGATAGCCATGCCAAGATAGGTTATCCTTGAGATAGTCGATACATTCAATATTGCCCGAGTTATAGTGGCTAGGGCTATTCACCATATCAGTCACAGACCTTCTCCTTCGAAAGCTATGATCCACTGTTTACAGATTTCACTGCGGACGATATCTTCTACAGCAAATTCTATCACAGGGATGTTCATGTGATACTTCTTGGCTAGGTGGATGATCTTCGATAGACCAGACTGTTGATTGATGTCAGATTGTTTGATGTCACCATTGATGACCACCTTAGACCCTTCACCAATCCTAGTCAGGAACATCTTGATCTCAGGGATGGTAGTATTCTGAGCCTCATCCAAGATGATGAAGCTGTCCTTGAACGACCGTCCCCTCATGGTAGATAGTGGTGCCATCTCGATATTTCCATTCTTGATGGCGGTATCCACTACACCTTTTCCCAACTGTTGCACCAATACCTCAAGAACAGGAGCAGCCCAAGGTGTGAACTTCTCGTTCAGATCACCGGGAAGATAGCCAAGGTCTTTTCCCACGGACACGTTAGGTCTTGTGAGGATGATCTTGTCGACCTCTTTCATAGCATACATGTTGGCAGCGATTGTAGCGGCTATGTAGGTCTTTCCTGTTCCTGAGTATCCACACACGATCACTTGGTCAGATGACCGTATAGCGTCAATATAGAGCCTCTGGTGATCGTTGAGTGGGACAAGGGAGACAACGCTGGCTTTACCCTCTACGTCAGCCCCCTTGTATTTGGTTTGTCGCCTAGTCCTCTTAGGCTTCTCTTCGATCATCGTCCTTGCCCACGATACATCTTCCGAGTGTCCTTCTTATTGGTGCTAGACCTCTTGTGTGAGGATTTGATGTTGGTCTGAGAAGTCCTCTTATGCTTGGGTGAGGGCTTCCAAGTCATAGTGCCGATAGCTTTACTCATTAGAGCGGGGTTCCTTGATAATACTTTTTGTCGTCTGGCATTGCTTTATTTGGTTTAGGTGGACTCCATAGCCTGCCCTTGTCCTTGTGAGGAAATACAACAATCCAAGAGCAGCCACTGGGTTTGGTTTCTATGACAGCAAAATGTCCTTCGTCGTCTATGAACAACTCAAGCATGTTGCCCTCATCTGATAGGCCCCAAGAGTGCAATCGCAACTCATGGTCTTGTTTTAGCCATGCCGATAGGTGATCCCTATTAGCACAGTTGATAAGCCATACGATTGCGATTGCCTCTAGCATTGTCTACCTCATGTCAAGTCCACGATCTCACAACTTCCACCAACACAAGCAAAGGTGCTGGTTCCTTTCGATGTATCTTCTTTCTCATAGTCCGATAGTTTGGACCAGTCGATCTTCTCAGGCATTACAGACAACAGTATCTCATAGTCACTCTTGCTGCACTCCTGATAAGGTGCTTGCTTGTAGGTATGATCCGAATGGGGAAGGAAGGACACCCCAGACATCTCATCGAAGTGGTTATACACAAACGCACCCACAGACACCCATTCATGGTCACGAACAGTAACAGTGATAGAGGGTTTGTGTTCACACCAGTGTCGCTGATAGATCAGCCAAGTCTCTAGTTGCTCAATAGCACTCATGTCGTTACGAGTGATAGCGCCCTCGGGAGACTTCTGAGGGAAACTGAACACTGTAGTGCTATCAGGCTTCATTACATCCGGTTCATTCGGGATACCCTGATCCTTCATAAACTGCGTCAGAGGGTCTTTGTTGTCTCCTCTTACTGTCCTGATGTAATACCTTGAATGACGAGCATGAATACCAGATGCGCTATCCACAAGTTGAGAAACTGTTCCACTTGGCTTGACACAGGTAATAGCAGCACTAGCAGGGATATCAAGGCGATCAGACCACT
>Ga0196901_1001590_pt1 | contig 11374 bp, 15 predicted proteins | sample CB_VirMetaG_FD_169099 | JGI IMG/M metagenome (GOLD analysis project Ga0196901, IMG submission 169099) | Freshwater to marine saline gradient viral communities from Chesapeake Bay - CB_1504_1 Viral MetaG (v3) (version 3) | ecosystem: Environmental > Aquatic > Marine > Coastal | place: USA... | reverse complement strand
CCCCTCTGGTAGGAGTCCTAGTGTGCTGGTCAGGTAGTACACTACTTCACCCAGACACTGAATGTTAGTGAGCACTCACTTTAAATGAGAATCATTCCACCCCGTGGAACATATCTGTGGAACATCTGGAATGTTTACACTGTCAACATTAATGTTAATAAGGTGCTTTGCAATATCCATGCCAAGATCACCGAGAGGCCTGATATCTATTGACATGCAACTAACATGCCAAGTCAATATTAGAGGGGCGATACTGGATGGATATACAGTGTATGGCTCTCTCTGTGGTGCCTTGTGAGGCCATGTCGGTTTGCCCCGTATCAGGATACCCATCTGATTTACATTGCCCATGGCGGATTAGGTGAAGCCCATGGCTATATTATGTTTCCCTAATATACCCCAAAAACGTGTAGCATTTGGCGACATGTACAGTCTATTACTGTATATCTGTACAGTACTTTTTGTTATTAATAACACCGTATGCTTGCAAGTATCATGCCAACAGTCAACATGTGCTACTTAAGGTAACACTTTGGGAACAAAGGTAACACTCTGTGGCGAAAGGTAACACGAGGTAACACTTTCTGGATAATCTGACAGGGTAATATATCGTTATAAATCAACCACTTAGGTCAATATCCAATACTTGGCACAGGATGTGCATTGTATTAGGCGCAGGCAAATCGCCGAGGCATTCGGATAACGAGGCACCTGCCGGTATCGCGGCTCAATTCCACAGTGTGGGACTAAAAATCGGATTCTGTTATTGCTACTGGCATTAGCTAGTGAGCGGAATGGAAAAAGGTGATGGGGTGTCTAGGCGATAACCGTAAAGCACAAAGCGGATTCGATCACGCCTAGTGCGGGCAAAGTCTAGACTGTAAATCGCCCGAGCCAAATGCATGAGACTGTACCGTCTCGCCATTAGGGCCACCGTAGATGAAACGATGCGGATAATATGATCTCACTATCTAAAATAACCGGCTGATATCAACTGCAAAAGGCAATCGCTAGCTGCGGCATGATTGATGCTGGTTATTATTTAGTGGTTAACCTTAAGCATATTCAATACTGAATGTGCTTAAACTTTAACCATTAACAGGATGAAATATTATGATCAAGAATATTAAAACATTGAACAGTGCATTGACTAGAGTAGGTAAAGCCAACGTTGAATCAGTACTGAAAGACGCCAGCAATTTTGCTATTACTCAATTATCAGAGCATGGCAATTCAACTCCATTCAGCATCATATACAATAGGCTGAATGAAGTAGGTGCAAAGCCAAAGGGCTGCACCACCACCAACTTGAGAACAATGCTCGAAGCGAGCGGATTAACTTTTGATATTAAGACCAAGATATTCTCTGGCAAAGCGAGATTACAGACTAGTGCTGATTGGTGGACACAATTTCAAGTTGAGTCTGTAGAAAAGAGTGATGAAGAAAAAGCCAGAGCCAGTATTAAGAGAGCTCTGGTATTGGGTTATACTGCCGAACAAATTGCAGACATGGCCGCTGAAATTGAAGTTGAAATTGCAGCCTCAAAGTAACAAGCCACTGCCCTAGCAATAGGGCATAGTCTTATGGGTATTCCATTGGAGTATCCATAAAACTATTCTACCCGCCTAGTTGCGGGTTTTTTTTGTTATTAATAACGGGAGAAACTACGATTATGAGTAGGGAAGAAAGGTTATACCATGCGGCACAATCCGTATGGAGTGAAGGCTATACCATTCGTGTTGCTGCTGGCCTGTGGGCAATTTTTGATATCAATAGTTTAATAGAATACCTAGGGGAAGATTATGAAGAGAGCATTTGAAACAGTGTGTGGAGTATTCTTTGCTGTGGCTTGTTATGCCATAGTAGTAGTAACATTAACTTTCTTAATAACAGGTGGAATAGCATGAATATTTTAGAGTCAATCGTTCAATATGACATAGCCCATGAATCGACCGAGGGAGCATACAATACCCTTGTCTATGCTGCCGTTGAGGCAGACTGCTATAGCAAGGATACTTGGATCTTGTACACTCAACCCGCTGAAGATGAGTATATGACTAGGTTCCATAATGAGCCAGAGTCGAGGAAGAAAGATGGCACATGGAAGTATAGAACCTACCTACCTGCTGCATATAGCAGCGCCAAGTCAGTGATAGGTTCCGCGCTAGACTTGAACCTGCCATTGATAGGTGAGAATGGTAAGCCGATGGGTAAATCCGCGCTCCAGAATGCCATTAAGAGTGGCAAAGAAAGCACTACTGGGGAGAAAACCAGAGTAGATAAGGTGAACATTATGCTGGATAGCATAAAGAAACTGGCACAGAGTGCTGATTCTGGCGATAGGTTATCAATACTGTGGGCACTTCATGCTGCTCATGTGGAAGTGGAGGGGATGTAATGATCTTTGATTTTGAAGCTAAACAGAAAGTCATTCGCGCTTTGGCAAAAGACTCCGGCCTATCAATCAGGTATACAAAAGAGGATCAACCGCGTACCGATGGGAAGACTTTGTATGTTCCACAACCCAGTCCTGACTGGACTATTGATGAGACTCTATTGTGGGAGTATAAGATTTACCATGAGCTAGGCCATGTAGTACCTGAGATGCGGGACATCTTTGACCTGATCAAGTCAGAGAAGATTAACATGGCGTCCTTCAAGGGTGGTGTGTTCAATCTGCTAGATGATCATAGGCAGGAACATTACAAGCATGATCTGTATGAAGGCAAGAGAAAGATCATGGCCCGTGGTCGCGGTCTGTTCCTTAATGGGCAGGTTAAGTCTGCTGCTACACCTACAACAGATAAGTCTGCTGCTATACATGCACTGTTTGCATGGGATAGCATGTTGCGGACAGACTTCCAGCCAGAGTGCTTGGCACCTGCCTTAGCATTCTATGATCAGCTATCCCCCAAATCTAGGGAGTATTATGACAAGCTATATGATAGTGGCGATAGGTTTGTTACTAGGAACACTACTGCCAAGGAAGAATGGGATATAGTGGGAGACTTAATAAAGTTCCTCGGCTTTGATGATGAGGATGAGCCAGAAGATGCTGATGGTGATCCATCGGATAGTGATGGGGATCCTGAGGATGGAGAGGGTGAGGATGATGGGGGTATTCATAAGTTCTTATTCCATGATCACTCTGAGGTAGAGGGTGAAGAGTATGGTGAGGTCAAGGTGGATAAGACTGATGCACCATTCATTGGTAGTTCATCGGTAGTAGTAAAGGACTACGCTCATGGTGGGTATAACTCATATCCCGACACTTTAGATACTATACGGCATGTGTCTGCCACATCTACTGGCCTAGCTAACACTGTTAGGAAGCTGATACAGGTGCGATCATTGAAGCACTACCAGCATGGATTGAAGAGAGGTAAGCTAGGCAAGGGATTGCACAAGGCATGTATACCTGATGCTGGTTCCTATGGTGAGAAGATCTTTAAGAAAAAGACAGAGAATAATATGCTGGACACTGCGCTAACAGTCTTGGTTGATATGAGTGGTAGCATGTACAGCGATTATAAGTATGCTTACGCTGCTAGGGCTGCTTGTATGCTGAATGAGGCATTGTCTAGGACAGGTGTACCATTCAGTATAGTGTGCTTTACCTATGATGATGGCAAACCTATTCATTACATACTAAAAGACTTTACTGATAGGGTTAGAGTGGATAGTATGGAATGCGCTTTCTCTGCCGTAGCTAATAAGATGGGTGACAATAGTGATGGAGAGAGTGTGATCTGGGCATACCAGCAGATCATTAGAAGGCAGGAGAAAAGAAAGATCATCATCACATTAAGTGATGGTGCGCCAGCATGTCCCACTAGGGGCTGCTATCAATTTACTAAGCGAGTGATTTCTCAAATAGAAAAAGAGAAGAGAGTGGAAGTGTATGGTGTAGGTATCCTTGATGATTCAGTCAAGGATTTCTATAAGAACAACGTAGTAATACACCGACCAGAAGATTTGGAAGGTGCTCTAATCAATGTTATTAAGAACAAAATACTTAACTAAAGGAAACTATTATGACTACTAAATCACCTAAAGATATGGCCCGTGATGCTCTCATTGAGCGCATGAGATTGAAAGTTGGTGCTGCTACCAGTAGTGAGCCAACCTTTGATGAGTTGTTCGATGCACCAGTATCATCTGGCCCGTTTGCTACAGTACCAGCACCAGTAGCACTAGATGGTCAGGTATTATACAGCACATTGTTTGGTGTGCTACCACCTACAGGTGAGGACTTCCTTGTACAGACCTATGAAGATGGGTCATGGGATGAGGAAGATCAAGGCTTCATCCCCAACAAGGCAGAGTTTAGTACCTTTGTAGTGGATCATAAGATCCTGTCAGTAGAACTGCGAGCATTACAAGCCAACCTTAAGTGCTTGATTGTTGGGCCGACTGGATCAGGTAAGACTACCTTGCAGAAGTTTATATGTGCAATGATCCGTCAACCATACCTGCGTATCAACGGTCGTCAGGACATGGAGTCAGATACCCTGCTTGGTAAGCCATGGGTATCAAGTGGTACGATGGAGTACCTGTTAGGTGAGCTACCTAAGGCGATGATCAAGGGCTGGTTCATTGCCTTCGATGAGCCTTGGAAGACCCCAGCGGGCATTCAGATGGCTCTCCAGCGTATGTATGAGAGGGATGGTATACTCCAGTTAGATGATATGCCGGGCACACTGGCAGATAAACAGATTGTTCCTAAGAACACCTTCAGGCTGGTACTTGCAGACAATGTGGTTGGTACTGGTGATGGGGCACAGAAGTATGGTGCCACTCAGATACAGGATGGTAGTACACTCAACCGTATGGATGTAGTAATCCGTATGGGATATCTGTCTCATTCAGATGAGGTTAGTATGGTGATGAAGATGCACCCTGAGATCAGCCGACCATATGTAGAGAAGATGGTACGTCTAGGTTCTTTGATCAGGGTAGGGTACGAGCAGGATGAGTTGTCTGCTGCCTTCTCACCACGTAACCTTGATAGCTGGGGTAGGATGGCTGTCCTTATGCAGGATATCAGGGCAGGTTTCGAGGCTACTGTACTGGAACGTTATGCAGAGGATTCAGAACGTGCTGCTGTTGAGGAGCATTATCGCAATGTGTTTGGTTAGTTTGAGGGAGAATAGGCATGGGCAATAAAATTGAATGGCTTGGACAGAAGGGCATAGCCCACCTAAAAAGGGGGGACATAGTCAAGTACAATGGAGAGGTGTACTTAGTTAGACATGGCCCAGACTCTCTTGGTGATGTTGAGATTGAATACCTTGACTCGAGTGGGCACCAGTATAGTTGGATACTTGAAAGACAACACCTGAATAGTGTTTTTCCATATTGTAGGCCAGATATATTTAACTCATTACTGGACATCTTCGGAGGTGAAGAATGTTCTTAAGACCAGAAGAGTACATGACCCATGCCCCTGATGAGGTAGGTCAGAGGGTTAGGGTCAACCATGAATCAGCAGACTGTACTGGTGGTTCCAAAGCAATGACAGTGGAGAGAAAAGAAGATGGAGTATATGCTAAGTGTTTCCGTTGTGGGGCTTATGGTCGTAGTGTTGAAGGTAAGCTACGACATTTCTTTCCTAAGGCGGCGGGTTCTGGAACAGGGGCTTCTACTATCAGCCATGTTTCAATGCCCAGAGATTCTTCAAATGTTATTGGATCATGGCCTAATAGAGCAAGTGTCTGGATCAGACGAGCTAGAATAACTGACAGTGAGGTGATCAAGCATGGCATTTCATACAGTGAATCACTAGGTAGGGTTGTGATTCCTATCACTACTGGTGGAGAGTTTATTGGCTACCTAGCCAGAAAGATATTCGAGGAAGATGAAGGCCCGAAGTATTACATACGAACTAAAGACCCTAGCAAGATGATGTTCTGTGTGGATAATAGTACAGGGCATAGTGAATGGGTAGTCCTGTGTGAAGATGTCTTGTCTGCCATTCGTATTGGTCGTCACCTACCAAGCTGTGCTATCTTGGGTACTGAGGTGAGTGACTATGCCATAAGCCAGTTGACTAGGGGTAGAAAGTATGGCATTGTATTCCTTGATTATGACAATAGCATAGTCATAAGGAAGTCAAGGAAGCTAAAGAATAAATTAGAATTGCTATTAGATAGAGTACACTTAGTAAATATAAGTATTGATCCTAAGAACATATCTGATAAAGAACTATTAGATATTCTAAGAATGTATATATATCATATATAATATATATAATTATATATATATAAACTATTTTAATACCATCTGAAGATGGTGTCAACCCCCTATAGGAATAATTATTATGGAATTAGATATCTTAAATCTATTCAAGGATAAGTCCTTGTATACTAGATTTAGTAGGTTCATCAACAAGGCTAGTGTATCCAAAGAAACTTATACTATCCTTGAAGATCTTGCTGTGTACTATGAGACAGAGGATGAATTAGATTGGGTTAAGTTTGCTGCTTGGTTCTTCCTAGTACAGCACAGCACTATGAAGATAGAAACCACAGAGATATACAAGAGGATCTTTGATAGAGCAGATGCTTTGTATGGTGTAGTGATTGATCCTAAGATCATTGAGGCATTCATTGCTAGGTCTTATGCAGACAAGGTGGTTGAGGTATCCTCTAGCGTAGCAGAGGGTGGCTTGACACACACACTGGATGAGGTGGATGGCATCCTATCTGCTTATCGTGATGAGGTGGGTAAGGCAGGTAAGCTGGAAGATATGTTTGTTACTCATGATATCCATGTACTGAGTGATGCACTGAGTACAGCTAAGGGGTACAAGTGGAGACTAGCAGAATTGAATGCTGCTTGTGGTTCCCTAAGGATAGGAGACTTCATCATCATCTCGGCTAGGCCAGACAGTGGTAAGACTACCATGCTGGCTAGTGAGGCTACCTTCATGGCACCACAGATGGAGGCAGATAAGCATGTGCTATGGTTTAACAATGAGGAGATGGGGGAGAAGGTACAGTACAGGATCATGCAGTCTGCACTAGGCATTACAAGGGAAGAGTTTGAGGCTAAGAAAACATACTACTACGAGAAGTATGCTGATGCTGTTGGCAGGGTAGATCGAATCAAGGTGCTGGACAATGCACTGCTACACAAGGCAGACATAGAGGAGATACTGCGTAACTACAAGGCTGGCTTGATCATCATCGACCAGCTATGGAAGGTTAAGGGCTTTGAGAAAGAGGCCACTACTGAGGTAGATAGGCAGACAAGGATGTTTGCATGGGCTAGGTCATTGGCTAAGATACACTGCCCTGTTGTTACAGTACACCAAGCTGATGGCTCTGCTGAAGGCCAGCTATGGATTGAGATGAATCAATTATATGGTAGTAAGACTGGTATACAAGGTGAGGCTGATGCTATCATCACACTGGGTAGGTCACATGAGTCAGGGTATGAGAACATACGAGGGTTATATGTTCCTAAGAACAAGATGGTAGGGGATGATCCTGCTTTCCGTAATGGTAAGTTTGAGATCACCATTCAAGGTGCGATAGGTAGGTTTAAGGGAGAACTGTAATGAAATATACGGTAATTGATTTAGAGACTAGTGTTAAGAATGTGGGAGAGGAGGCAGTAGGTAGCATGAAAGCTGCCCCTTGGCATCCAAAGAATAAGATTGTTCTTACTGGGTGGAAGAGTGATATGAACCTGCCAGGAAGTACAATGTTTAATCATCTGCATCTGAGGTTGCTCCTCGATGATGGTACACATATGCTGATAGGACACAACATCAAGTTTGATTTGCATTACTTGATGGTACAACATTCTTCAGCAGGGACGTGGCTACACACAGGAGAGATATGGGACACACAGTTAGCCGAGTACTTACTGTCTGGTCAGACTAAGATATACCCCTCATTAGATTATTGCTCAGAAAAATATGGAGGCACACTGAAGGATGATCAGATCAAGAAGATGTGGGATGCTGGTGTAGATACAGAAGATATTCCCCTTGAGTTGTTAAAGGAATACTTATCTAATGATGTGAACAACACAGAGCTAGTGTTCCTATGCCAGTATGTTGCTGCCACCGAGTTGGGCATGATGCCATTAATAAAATCACAGATGAAAGCCTTGAAGGCTACCATAGAGATGGAGTTTAATGGTATGTACTTTGATCGGTGGATTGCCAATGACTTGCATGCCACCATACAACCACAGTTAGATGTTTTATATGCAACCATAGCAACATATATGTCACATGAGTGTGGCATACATGATCCAAACCCCAACTCAAATGTTCACATAGGACTAATGCTATTTGGAGGAATACAAAAATACCTATCGTCAGAAGCACAACTAGATGCAGTGACTGGTATGCCTAAGATGTATAAGACTGGCCCCAGAAAAGGACACCCTGTTCTTAAGAACATGCCACAAGAAACTAAAATCTTCGGCACTTATGAAGGTCTTGGTACAAAGACTCCTAGTGGTCAGTGGGCAGTGGGTAATGATGCACTCTCTAAGTTCAAAGATCCTATGGTGCAATGTATCTTAGAGATGAGGGGTCTTAGCAAAGACATTGCTACTTACTATGAAGGCTACAGTGAGTTAGTCTGGGGATCTACAAACTTAATTCATCACTCACTTAACCATTGCAGTACAGGTACTGGTAGACTATCCTGTACATCTCCCAATCTACAGAATACAACAACGGAAGATTGATATGAGTAGAATTAAAGAGTGCTTCACTTCTAGATTCAATGATGGGGTAATCATGGAGGCTGACTATAGCCAGCTAGAAGTGATCTGCCTCGCCTTCTTATCAAATGATTTAGTACTAAGACAAGACATCCTTGAGGGTATTGATCTACACTCTATGAGTGCTGCTAGTTTATACAAGCATAGTTACATGGAGGTTAGACAAGGCTATGTAGAAGGTGATCCAGTCATGACAAAGAAAAGAAAGATCGCTAAGGCATTTAGTTTCCAACTACAGTATGGATCAGGTGCTGCTGCAATGGCAGCTAGTATAGGTGAGGACATTAGCGTTGCTAAAGAGTTCATAGCTGCATACTATACTAGGTACTCTGGAGTCAAAGCCTATCAAGATATGGTAGCAAGTACAGTAAAAAAATCTCGTGTGCCAAGTAAGAGAAGGACAGCATCAGGATTACCTGCTGGTGTAGGTCACTACTCTTCTATCACAGGGCGTAGGTATGTGTTTCAAGAGTATGATGCACCGGACTGGATGGTTGCTAAAGGGATTAAAACTTCCTTCTCACCCACACAGATGAAGAACTACCCCACTCAGGGGTTTGCTACTGGGGATATTGTTCCCCTAATATTAGGAGAAGTGTATGAAGAGTTAAAAAGGAATCCGTTCTTAGTAACAAAGGCTTTACTTGTAAACACGGTACATGATAGTATAGTACTTGATGTTCACCCCGGCTGTGTTAATCAAACAGCCTCACTAGTTAAAGGAGTAATGGAGAATGCTCCTTTGTATATAAAAAAGACTTGGGGCTTTAACTTTGATCTGCCCTTGTCAGTAGGAATCTCAACCGGCCCATCTTGGGCAAACCAATCAGAATATAAATTAGTCTAGGAGTTATACAACATGGCAACAGTAACTGGTGTAGTTGAAGGCGTATCAACCAAGTTCGGTAAGTACTCCATCCTTGTGGATGGTACTTGGTATGGTACTAAAGAGGAGTGGGCTACAGTCAAGCCCAACAAAGGGGATGCAGTATCATTCGACAATGGTGGTGCAAAGTTCTTCAAGAACTGCACAATCACTGGTGGTGGTAGTGCTCCAGCAGCATCTGCTAGTGCTGGTGGTAGTAAGTCCTATAGCAAAGGATCTTTCCCAGTAGATCCTGAAGATGGTAGTCGAGCAATCTTAAGACAGAATGCATTGACCAATGCCCGTAACCTCTTTGGTGAATTAAAAGAGGGGCAGGATATGGAGGCTGCAGTTGCTACCATCATTGAGATGGCTAGGGAGTTTGAGGCATTCACCTCTGGCGATACAGAGAGGTATGCAGCAGAAGCAACAGTAAAGGATGCCTTCTCAGCAGAGTAAAAACCAAGGGGCTTCGGCCCCTTTATCTTATCTAGGAGTTACAATATGTATTGCACTAACATGAGTCTGCACCCTCTCCATGTTGTTCTTAATAACATTATTAATTATGTTGATCCTCGTGCTAGTATCTATGGCAAGAATATTAACTACTCAATTAAACTCAATGGCAAGTGGAGGAAGAGAACTCTTACCCTTGCTGAATGTACTAGAATTACACAGGATCTATCCGTATGAAAACAGTGGACACTTTAGTTGATGACATCTATTCCCTCTTCAAAGGGCACGAATGCAAACCAGAACTTATCCAAGAGTTCGCAGAAGATCTCTCCTCTGTGGTGGCGAATAGGCTGCTTCATAGTGGGGATGCTCACGGCTCCACTCTTCGCATGTCTAATATTGGTCGTGCTTGTGACAGACAGTTGTATTACGACGTTAATTCCAAGGAGGAAAGGGAACCGTTATTAGCACACACCAAGCTCAAATTCTTATTGGGTGATATTGTAGAGTCTGTGCTGTTATTCCTAACCAAGGAGGCTGGGCACACAGTAGAACAAGAGCAAGCAGAAGTGACTATCAATGGTATCAAAGGCCATATAGATGCTATCATTGATGGTGCTGTAGTCGATGTTAAGTCTGCTAGTAGTTATGCCTTCAAGAAGTTTGAGGATGGTACACTACCTGAGCAGGATAGCTTTGGTTACATAGGTCAGATCAGTGCATACAAACATGCACTAGGTACAGAGAGATGTGGCTTCCTTGCAATGGACAAACAGAATGGTTCCATCACATTCTATGAACCCCCTAAAGAAGCTCTGATGCCAGTAGAGGATAGGATAGATCACCTCAAGGCTGTTGTGTTAATGGATGAGCCACCAGATAGGTGGTTCGATGCAGTACCAGATGGTAAGTCTGGCAACATGAAGCTGCCAGTTGAGTGTAGCTATTGCAACCACAAGAACACATGCTATCCGTTACTAAGAACATTCATCTATGCAGGTGGTAGACCAGTGTACTTAACTGAAGTAATAAAAGAACCTAAAGTGTTTGAATTAGTAAAGGAGCAAAGCAAATGAGCATTGAAAAAGCAAAAGGGCTAAGTGAGTTTTATCAGCAGGTTGCTGATGGTGGGGAGATGCAAATCTTATACAAGAACAGCTGGTCAAAGGCTAAAAGTGGCCCAGATTTGGACTACTCCCCAGAATATTGGCGAGTAGTCATGCCTCCAAAGGTAACGCCTGTTGATATGTCAGTGCTGGTGGGGAGTGGGATTGATTGTGAGTTTTGGGACGAGGGTGAGTTGAAAA
>Ga0196901_1001584_pt1 | contig 11394 bp, 15 predicted proteins | sample CB_VirMetaG_FD_169099 | JGI IMG/M metagenome (GOLD analysis project Ga0196901, IMG submission 169099) | Freshwater to marine saline gradient viral communities from Chesapeake Bay - CB_1504_1 Viral MetaG (v3) (version 3) | ecosystem: Environmental > Aquatic > Marine > Coastal | place: USA... | reverse complement strand
AGATATTGCGTTTATTGCATAAAGCTTAATATCAGCCCCTGCCATTTCCCTTAGCATAAGTCTTAGATGTAATAGGTCCTTCTGAATAAGGAACATCAGCCATACTAACTTTCATACCATTTTTTCCACTGCTAGAACCTTTACCCATTGGAAAACCAGTGGTATCTAACGGCCCATCCCATAAAGCATTAGCTCCCGTTGTGCCGTGAGCTTCTATTTTACTTACAGCTGGTGTTGTAGTTTTTTTCATAATATCTTTTATTAGTTTAATCATTATTCTTTATACCCTTCGGTTCTAGCTTTAATAACATCAGCTCTGGTAATTTTACCATCACCAGTTTGATCTTTAAAAAACAAAGGTGTTCTATTACCCATAGACATTTGTCTTTGCTCTACATCACCGTAAATACCTTGAGCGGCAGTTTGCGCTGCATTATTAAAAACAGGTTTTGCAGTACCTAATGTATTGCTAGGCGCTGGCGGAACAACTGTTTGCTGCATTGGCATACCAGTCATTGGGTCTATCATTTGTTCGTTTGGATTGTACATATTATCTATCTTTATCTTTATTTACATTATTAATTGCAGTCTTAAGAACCGTATCCATATAGGTATTACCCTTCATTATTTTGTTTCTTCTGTGACTTGTAGGTATATCTTCTTCACCAAGCATAATACGATACATTCTACTTATAAGCTGTTTGCACTTAAATGAAACTTTGTATATATGATATTTTTGAGTGGTATGGTTTCTTTTTCTCCAAACCGTAATCCACCCTTCTTTCAATAACCTGTTCCAGCGCTTATTATCCCAGCTATAAGCATACGTACCGATTTTATAATCTTGCTTAGTAAAAAAACCCATGCAATCAAAGTAGATCAGTAATTCTAAATCCGCATCATTTAAGTTGTTGTTTCTACTAGCCCATTGTCTTATTATTCGATAATGTTTTAACAGGTTAAGTTCTCGAACATCTCCTGCTTCTAGCCTTTTCATAGAACAACAACTACATCTTGTAATTTTATAATATGGTAAATATCTTTATCCACTTCTATTTTATGCCCAGCATGACGATCATAATAAATTTGATCACCTTCTTTTATACCAGCTGTTTCATCACCTACAGAAACTACATTAGCAATAATATACCTAATATCTTCTCTTTGGTTTTCAGCAAGAAGTAAACCACCTTTTGTTTCAGTGGTTCCTTCTTTTACTTTTTCTATTATTAAGTTTCTACCTATTGCCTTCATTAATCCTTAAATTATTAATTACACAATCTGTAGATAAAATAGTAGTAGCAACCGAGGCTGCGTTTCTAAGAGCACTTTTAGTAACTAGTAATGGATCAATAATACCTTGTTTGATCATATTAACTTTTTTACCAGTTATCACATTTAGACCCATTCCTTTGCCTCTAAGAGATTCTTGATACTCTATACCTGCATTTTCTAAAATGGTCTTAAACGGCGCCTTAATAGCCTCTAACAAAGCTTCTTCACCTATTGATTTAGCCTTAACTGTTTCCGATGCGTTTAATAGTGCAATTCCACCACCAGGTACAATACCTTCTTTAATTGCAGCTTTAGTTGCGCAGATAGCATCTTCTACTCTATCTTTCTTTTCTTTTAATTCTATTTCAGAATTAGCACCAACTTTTACAATAGCTATTTTAGCTGCAAGTCTTGCTAATCGTCTTTCAAGTTTTACCACTTCATGTGGTTCAGTAGTTGTCAGTAGTTTTTCTTTAATACCTTTTATAGTATTTTGAACCTCTTCTGAAACTTCTCCAACTTGTAATATTGTTTCTTCGTCTGTAGTTACACTTTTTATGCAAGAGCCTAGGTATTGAGGATTAATTAAATCTAAATCATCTCCTAAGTCTTCATTTATAATAGTGGCACCTGTTAGCATTGCAAGATCATCTAATGTTTCTTTTTTAGCAACACCATACGTTGGCGCATTAATAACATTGATCTTTAAATTACCTTTAACTTTATTCATTGCTAAAGTTGCAAGTACTGGCTGGTCTACATCGGCTATTACAAGTAAAGACTTATTACCCTTTATAACAAACTCTAGCACGCTTTGAATTTGTCTTATGTTATCTATTGGTGATTCAACTAATAACACGTAAGGGTTTTCTAATTCAGCAACTCTTTGGCTTTTGCTTGTTACAAAATGAGAGTTCGTTAATCCTTTGTTATATTGTACTCCATCTACTATTTCTACTTCTGTAGAACCATTTGACGATGTTTCCATCATAACCACACCTGTTTCATCAACAGATCTAAAGGCGTCACCTATAATTTTACCTAATTCAGAATCATTGTTTGTAGAGATAGTAGCTATTTGATCTATCATATCTCCTTGTACACCAACTGAAATGGACTCTAAGTATTTAACTACTTTTTCAACAGCGTTGTCTATACCTATTTTTAAATCTCTTGAGCTAATTTTATTAGCTACATTGTAAGCTTCAGTTAGTATAGAGTGCGCTAATACAGTTGCGGTTGTTGTACCGTCTCCTGCTTCGCTTACGGTTTTTCTAGCGGCTTCTTTTAAAAGTGTAGCTCCCATATTTTCAACAGGATCTAATAGTATAATACTATCTGCTACTGTTACACCGTCTTTTGTTATAATTGGTCTTCCATTTCCATCTTCAAGCATCACACATTTACCGCTAGCCCCGAGCGTGGAGCTAACGGCTTTTGTGAGTTTTGTGATACCTTCAAATACTTTGTCCTTAGCTTCGTTACCGAAACTTAGGTTCTTGACAATTGCGTCTGACATAATTTAATTTAATTTGATTGAAGTAGTATTTTATTTAAAGGTTTTAACGACTTTAGGTCCGTCTAAGAATTCTAGTTTTTTAGCATAATGCTCTATTGTTGAATCAATAGCTGCTTCTGCACCTTTAACTGTTTCTCTTCTGGTTACGTCGTTCCAAGTATCTTTATGTTCTAGATCTTGGTATTCGGTTTGAAAAAAACCGTTTGGTAATTGGGTGATTCTCCAATTAGCTTTAGTAGCAATATGCTTCCATAGCTTTTTGGTTTCATCGGTAATTTGTGGTTCACTACTCCACGAATGAGTGCGGTAAAAAAGTGTCATTGGTTTTGGTTTATAGTTAATAGTTATAAGATTACGTGTTTTTTGGTTTTTTTAAGTGGTATTATTAAGCAGTATATGTACCACTCGTTGTATAAGTTAGTATCGTATCGCTTCCATCTGTTGTTACAGTAGGTGAACCTGTTGTGGTTCCAGAATAGTTCGCAGTAGGCATGCGAAGTATTACTACACCAGATCCTCCTTGGCCGCCAGAAGCAAGATTGCTAAGGTATCTAGTTCCACCACCTCCACCACCACCAGTGTTTGTAATTGCATTTTGACCATTTCCAGTTTGCCCGGAACCGCCATTACCACCGCCTCCTAAACCGCCAGAACCTCCAGTTGCAGACGTGTAAGCACCTGTATATGTTCCTCCACCGCCACCACCAGCGTAATAAGTAGGTGTTCCGTTAATTAAAGATTGAAAACCATTGCCGCCATTTCCGCCACCAGAAGACGTTCCATTTAATCCTAGTGCGGTTGCACCTCCACCGCCACCGCCACCAGCATCTACTCCTGAACCTGATCCGCCATTAAAACCTTGACCGGATGTTCCAGAGCCACCTGGATAAGCCCCAGCAGCCCAATCGCTACCTCCGCCTCCAGAACCACCAGAGCCAACATCATTTGAATTGCCATAACCTCCAAATCCGCCTCCAATAGCTATTATTGAATTTAAAGAAGAATTTGAACCGCTTTCACCCTTACCTGGAGCATCTCCCACTAAAGGGCCACCAGCACCTCCAGCACCTACAGTTATTATGTATTGAGTTTCATTTATTAATTTGTAATTAGAAGTGGTTAAATAACCGCCTGCTCCACCGCCTCCAAATAAAGATGCGCCGCCACCCCCGCCAGCAACCACTAAATAATCTATCGAATAAGGAGGTGTAAAATTGTCTAAAACTAACCACTCTGTACCATCGTATGTTTCCATAACGTTGTCAGTAGTGTTAAAGCGTATATATCCAGCCTCTGGACTTACAGGGCGTTCTGCTGTAGTTCCTTTAGGAAACACAGTTGCTCCTGTGTCAGATGCAAGGTCTAATAGGTCTGGGTGATTTACTTTTGTAAGTCCCATACTATTCCTCTATAATTACTTCCTCCCAGTTAAGTATCTCCTCATTCCATTTGTATAACTTACCATCTTCTGGGTAAGCTACTGGAGAATCCCAAAGACAAGTGTCTTCGTTCAATGTCCAACTGTTAAATGGTTTAGGCGGAATAAAAGCATCTCTTGTAGCATCGTAAGAGTAACCAATTCCAGCGTAGTTTTTTCTAAGTGCCTTAGATTGGTCTTCGCTTGGTTCGTTAGTGTTAGGCTGGTAATGTACTCCACCTCTTGTATTATAAGAAGTCTGAATCCATTTGCCTGGACTATCGTCTACGAAGTTGTTAAAAAAATCCGCTTCAGCTACAATTACTCTTGTAACTATTCCGTTTGAAACTTTTGCAAAGTGTCCCATAGTATTAAATTAATTATGCGGTGTATGTTCCGCTGCTTGTATATGTTAAAATTGTATCTGTTCCGTCTGTTGTAACCGTTGGGCTTCCTGTTGTAGTACCACTGTAAATTGCAGTTGCTACTCTTAATATCACTACTCCAGAGCCGCCGGATTTTCCTGTACCGCTATATCTTGAACCGCCACCGCCTCCACCACCGGTATTAGCTGTTCCAGCAACATTTGAGCTATTTGTTCCTCCAGTATCGTCTGCTCCTCTACCGCCGCCGCCTAAACCGCCGTCTCCTCCAGTAATAAAAGCATCTGTATTAACTCTACTTGAAGAACCGCCGCCTCCACCAGCGTAATAAGTTGCAGTTCCAGTAATTGAAGATTGCAATCCATCTCCACCTTTACCACCTTTACCATTGCTTAAACCTGTTTCACCAACTTCTGAAGCACCTCCACCAGCACCAGCACCCGCTTCTGAAACAATCCATCCTCCTCCTCCATCAAAACCTTGTCCAGATGTTCCCGAACCTCCAGGCATATAAACAAATGAGGAGTTTACACCTTGTCCACCTCCAGAGCCGCCATCTCCTACTCCTTGATTATAACCAGCGCCTTTACCTCCACCAATAGATGTTATTCCATTAAAAGAAGAATTTGAACCATTAACATTCTGACTACCACCAGCTCCTACTGTTATTGTATATTGAGTTCCAAGTGTTGTTGCGTAATTTGTAGAAGTTAAATAACCTCCAGCGCCACCGCCGCCGCCAAAATTTGAACCACCACCACCACCGCCAGCAACTATTAAATAGTCTACTTGAAAGGGGGGTAATGGTACAAACTTATTTATTTTCCTCCAATCAGTACCATCAAAGGTTTCTAATTTAGTTTCGTCTATTTCAGAGTTATGGCGTAGTGTTCCTTCAACAGGATTAGATGGTCTTTGAGCCGTGGTACCTTTAGGTAATTCTAATGCACCAGTATCTGAACCTAAGTCTAATAAATCGTTTGTTATTTTAGTTAATGCCATAATCTATGCTGTATAAGTTCCAGAACTTGTATATGTTAAAACAGTATGACTACCGTCAGTAGTAACCGTAGGTGAACCAGTTGTTGTGCCAGAATATTGTGATGTTAGAAGTCTTAATATCACCACTCCAGAACCTCCATTCCCAGCTAAAGCAGACGTACTACCTGAACCTCCACCTCCAGAACCAGTATTTACATCTCCATTGTCAGCGTTTTGCGAACTTGGGTAAGCTTCACCATCTCCACCACCTCCAACTCCGCCAACACCTATTGTAGCACCATTTGAACCAGCGCCGCCACCACCGGCTCTTGCTATAGAAGTTCCTGTTATAGAAGATAAAGTTCCATCGCCACCATCACCTGCTTTTCCAGAAATAGCATTACTACCCGCAATTGAAGAGCCGCCGCCGCCACCACCGCCAAGAACAAAATCACTTCCAGTATAGCCGCTGCCACCATTAGTTCCTTGTAAAGATGTTCCGGAACCAGTAGGATATTCCATATTAGCGCCTCCACCTGAGCCACCAGAGCCTGCGGAAAATTGATAACCCGCCCCGTAACCACCTCCAATTGAAGTTATGGTTGAAAAAACTGAATCAGAGCCACTTGTTCCATTATATCCAGCAGAAGAACCCCCGCTGCCACTTGCACCAACTGTAATATTGTAAACCGTAGTAGATGTTAGTGTTAAAGAAGGTTCAGCTGATCCTCCACCTCCAGAGGCTCCGTAAGAAGTTCTGTATCCTCCGGCACCTCCACCACCACCGCCGGCGCCCCAACCGCCGCCGCCGCCACCGGCGACTACTAAGTAATCAACTAAAATAGGGAATTCAGTAGTCTTAACTTGCTTCCATTCTGTTCCGTTATAATACTCAATAACATTGTCATCGGTATTCTCACGAACCATACTAGCAACAGGAGAAACTGGTCTCTGCGCAGTAGTACCTTTGGGTAGGTTTAAACTGCTTGTGCTTTCGCCAAGCGCTAATAAATCGTTTGTTACTTTTGTTAACATATTTTAAAATTGATTAGCAAATGCCATATATAATCTAAATACAATTGAAGATTCAGATGGTACAGTAAATCCTGTTGCATTAGGAGTAATAAAAGTACTTGACACTTCTGCATTTGATGAGTTTGCTACCAATGCCTTGTCAAAGCCTCTAACAGAATCAAATATACCCCAACTTCCACCAGCACCGTAATCTTGGTTTAAAACAAAAGCAGGTTCAAATCCTAAATTAATAGAAGTTGTACCTCCTTGCCAAAATCCAAATTTACTAAATCCTACAATAGAGTGAAAAACATATGCAATATAATTGTTTCCGCTTGCATTAGTTCTTGAGCCATTGTTGAAAGTAATAACAGAATTTGTTGGCTCTGTATTGTTCCAATCTCCTGTAGTAGAAGCCGCATCTGTTGTATTTAATAATGTATGTTTTGTTGCTCCATAAGCTGAATGATAAACTGCCCATTGAGCAGAACCACTTGTTCTGTTTTTAACAATTATCATTTCAGGAACTTCAGTTAATCCGTGACCAACTGTTGAACCACTAACTCCATTTCCTGTCCAACTAACAATACTAAACCCTGCAGCAGGATTTGCACTAACAACAGAAGTAATACTACCGTTACTGTTTATAGCAGGTAATTCTGCTCCTTTCCAGTTCCAAGCTACCATAGAAGTCCAATTGACCGCACTACTTTCATTAACGGTAAATCCGTCAGAATCAAAAGAAACAAATGTATCAGTAAATGTATATTCTGAACCTGTAGAATTACTTGATAAAAATTTATATTGACCTCTTACAGAATCAAATAAAGCATTGTCCCTTGAATTATCCCTGTTTTTTATCCAAACAAAATCAGGTTGAAAACCTACTCCCGTAACACTTTTATTTGCAGTTTCATTTCCTTCATACAAAACAGTATTAAAACTATCTTCTAAAGAAGGTTCTACTGTAGTAGGGTCAGCAGCAAATGCCATATAGATATATGAAGCCCCGCTACCGTTAAATTGGTCATCTCCTTGTACAAACTCAAATCCATTTTCTAAGAATCTAATAGCATCAAAAGATGTTACTTCTACGTTACTTACATTAGGGTCTAAATAATAATGTTGTTGTCCGCTTGTTCTTTTATTATCAAATATGTGCCAATTTCTTGCTAAAGAACTTGACTTAACCATAATAAACGCAGGCTCAAATCCTGTTACAACAGTTTTACCACTTGCTCCTGTACCAACATACGAACCAAAAGAAGAAAAGCCTTCTACTTCTGCGAAACAGTAGTGTAGAAAATCATAAGATGAACTTGTCCATTGAATGTTAAAAGTTGTGTTGTTTGCATTAAAAGTCAATCCAACAGAACGAGCTGCGGCAGTAGCATTTAATTCTAAAACATTAGTGCTTCCAATTACATCAGGCATAAATACCCACCAACTATCAGCTATATTTCTAACTCTGCTTATAACAATTTTAGGTGTACTGTTTAAACCGTGTCCAAATGTTTGGGAACTTAGCATAGAACTCGTATGAGTAACAATACTAAAGCCTGCGTCTGGGTTTGCGGATATTTGAGAAGCAGTATTACCTTGAGGGTTTGTTACTGCTGCCCCTCCTGCTTTAAAGTTCCAAGATACATATGTTCTACCATTAAAATATAATTCCCCAGCATTTATGCTTGTTTCTACAACTCTAAATCCACCTTGAATAGCGGTAACAGTAGTGCCGTTAACCATTGCACTTGCAGAACTTTCTGAATTTGTAGTGCTTGACTGTAAAAACTTATCAGTCATATTTGTTAAACCCCTTACTGAATCCATCAGATAATGCTGCTCTACATTGTCTCTATTTTTAACCCAAATTAAATCAGGTTGAAAACTTGAACCTGTAATATCATAAGTTCCATTTGTAGTTGCGGCTGTATACAAAACAGTATTAAAATGCTCACTTGGCACAATAGTAGGTGTACAATATTCTTCTGTGTATAACGCTTCTACTTCGTAAGGTCTTAATGCTCTGTTGAATATTCTTACTTGGTCTAAACTACCATCTAATACACCGCTTGAAAGACCCACTCTTTTTCCTAAGCGAGTATTATCGCCTGTATAAATGTTGCGAGTATCCGAATTTGTGCCAAGAGATTGACCATCTAAGTAACAAGCCCAACCGCTTGCTCCATTTTTAATAAGAACAACATTATACCAAGTGTTAGCAGACAATGACACGGATGTTGTAAACGTAAGAGCTCCTCCTTCTAAATAAATAACAAAATTATTTGTTGAATCCACTGCAAATTCAAATCTACCATTAGAGCCTCCTGCTAAAATATATTGTGTTATTAAGTAATTTGTTCTATTTATTGTGTTTAAATTAAACCACATTGAAACAGAAAAAACACTTGAAGGTAATACTGCTGAATTAAGGTTTATTTCGCTATTACTCCCATTAAATACACCTGCTTGACCAAACTCTCCAGCACCATAAGTAACATTACTTGCAGTACCATCATAGTTTCCACTAACATCTGTAGCATCGCCATTTAATTGATATAAAGCTACACCACCACCATCTGGAAATGGGTTGTATAAATCTACTGTATTAGTGCAACCACCGCCAGCGTTAGTGTTAATCAATTTGTTACCAAGCATGTTACTCTGTTATAGGTTCACCTAATAAATCTTCTTGTGGGAAAAATGTATGCGCGTATTTTAAAACTTCAACATAAGACGTTAGAGCAGTTATTTCAGCTTCAAACGTATTTGACTTAGTTATAATATCTAAACGATCATTAGAAACGTCCTGAGGTATCTCCACAGCTCTTTCAGCTAATCTTGTAACATACCAGTCTGTTGGGTGCAACAATTTACCAGTCTCTGTTTTAATAGCCTGTATTTTAGATTTTTTTAAAGCTTCAATGTCATAAACAGGTTTTGTTTCAATAACAACATCGTTTTCATCTTTAATTTCTGTTACAGCATTAAAATCAATATCTTCTACAGTGTGAGTAAATATTTCTTTAGCAGCATCAAAGAACATAGCTGATAAACGCTGTGTATGGCTATCATAAGATGGTGTAACTACATCGTAGAAACCAAATGCTTTTGGATCTGCTACTTTTGTAAAGTTAAGGTGTAACCCTTTGTCATCTTCCCAAGTTGATGGTAGACGCCTGTATGTTTTAATGTTACCGTTTATTTCTATTGCTTTCATATTATTGTGCTTGAGATATTGATAACCAGTAGTCACCAGATGCAACAACTGCTATTTGTATAAAGTTTGCAACAGTACCATCATAAGCACCATTTGTTACTTTTGACCCAACAGGAAACGTAGGTACAAAAGAACCAGTAAGCACTAAATCTTTAACCATACCAATACCATCATTTGAAAATGTAAAGGTTGTATCAGCTGTTAGGGTTTTATTAAACACCGCTGCTGCAGAGAAATCTATATTAGCCGCTGCTACTGCTGTTGCTGTTGTAAACTCTGTGCCTAATACGCCGTATTTTATTTTTGTTAGTGCCATATATTAAGGTTTTACTGGTCTAGTACCGTTTGGAAAATCTGATTGAGCTGGGTAATCCCTTAACTCTTGTCTGTAAGTCATATAAGCGGAGTGCTGTGGATGGTCAGTTAATGGAACAATAAAATCACTTGCTTTTAGCTCATTATCTCTCCATTGTTTTTCTTCAGCAGTTTTTTCTTCTAAAGTTTTTACAGGAGGAGCAAATACACCATTAGAATAAATATATCCAGGCCCAATTTCTTTACCTGTTACATTAACCGTTTCTTCTGATAAAGTTGCAGCAAACTCATCTGAGGCTACTATTATGTTATTTACTTTACCTTCTTTTATTATAGCTATTAAGTTTTCCATTTTTATTCGTACCATTTAATTAAACAATAACCTGAGCCTCCAGCAGAATAACTCGAGCCTTGCCCTGTATTTGCTTTAGCCTCTCTTACTCCCCCATAACCTACATTTGACCCTCCAGCTCCATAACCGAATATACCATTACCTCCACCCATACTCCCGTTAGCCCCCCAAGAAGGAGAAGCGGTGTTATATTGGCCATTACTTGAAGTTCCACCTATAGCTGTAATGTTTTGACCCCCGGCAGAGTTGCCATTAAAAGATGAAGATCCCCCTGCTGTATTATTGCTTTGACCACCCGCTCCTAAAGTAACTGAACAAGCCGAAGTAGATGTTAAATACATTTTTTTTATTAAAACTTCCCCGCCACCTGCAATAGCATCTCTTTGGCTACCACCTCCAACCAAAAACACTTCTATATATCCTCCTGCATCTATTAATGCTTGGGGTGGTGTGAAAGTTCCTGAAGCATTAAACTCTTGGAATTTAGGGGTTAAACCTCCACCGCCAGATGGAAAAAAATCTGTTAAATTACTCATATCTTTTTATTATTTTATAATCCTACTATTACCCAACCTTTTGTTGCCCCTGAGTATATTAACTCAAATGAAGCTGAAGGTGTATCTAAAGTTAAATCAGACGCCGCACCCATTATTAAACTACCGTTTCTACCTAGTATACAAGTAGCAACTCCTGATAAGTTACTTATTTTAATTGAATCACCGTTTGCAGGTGAGGCTGGTAATGTTAATGTTAAATCTGCAGTTAATACGTATAAGTTGTTCTTGCTTGCCGTAGTACTAGCCGATATTGTATTAACACCATAATTTACTTGTTCGTTTTGAACCAGTGATACGTTAGATATTATAATCACCTCTATTTCGTCACTATTAGCCGGAGCTTCAGAAAAAGATAAGGTTG
>Ga0196901_1001583_pt1 | contig 11407 bp, 16 predicted proteins | sample CB_VirMetaG_FD_169099 | JGI IMG/M metagenome (GOLD analysis project Ga0196901, IMG submission 169099) | Freshwater to marine saline gradient viral communities from Chesapeake Bay - CB_1504_1 Viral MetaG (v3) (version 3) | ecosystem: Environmental > Aquatic > Marine > Coastal | place: USA... | reverse complement strand
TTGTGGTACACAATTTCATGACAGATCCAATAACAGTTTTAAATACTGTGATGCAGAAATAAACAAAGGATTTTATCTATTAGAATCAGATAAAACATTCCACGGTACAAAATACTACGTACCAGAAAACTACATACGCAAGACATTATATTTTAATTTCACATTACCCGGAGAAGATGGATAATTTACCTAAAACAATTTGTATGCTACCTTGGATTAGTATAGAAACTAGTCCAATTGGTACCGCACGACCTTGTTGTTTAGCAGTTGACGAAATAACAGATGAGTCTGGTGAGAAATACGACCTAAACAAAGACAACTTACAGACAATATACAACAGCAAGTATATGCAGGACTTACGTGAACAGTTTCGTCGTGGCGATAAACCTGAAACTTGCAAACGTTGTTGGCAGGAAGAAGATGCTGGTCGTGCCAGTAAACGTATACACAGTAGAATACGATTAAAAGAATTTGTTGACCGTATTGACTACGCTAACAACACACCAGACCAACTTTGGTTTGTGGATTTAAAACTAGGCAACATCTGTAATCTAAAATGTCGTATCTGCGGATCCTGGTCCAGCAGTAAGTGGGCACAGGAAGAAATAGATTATGTGCCAGGATTAGAAAATAAAAAGTCACACCTAGCGTATAAGTTCTTACAGCAAGGACAATGGCCACGCAAGACACAGGCGTTTTGGGATAACCTACGTGAACTGCTACCCAACATCAAATATTTTGAGTTTACTGGTGGTGAGCCATTTATGATTAAAGAACACTTTGATCTATTACAGTATGCAGTGGATCAAGGTTGCGCAAAAGATATTGACATACACTACAACACAAATGGTACACAATGGCCCGATGCACATGAACTGTGGAGCCACTTTAAACGTGTAGACATTGCGTTTAGTATTGACAATGTGGGCAAGCGTTTTGAGTACGAACGCTACGGTGCTAAGTGGGCAGAAGTAGAAGCGAATGTAAGACGTTTTCATAAACTACGTGATCGCAATCGTAGAAAAGTTACTACACAGTGTTGTATGACTATCAACATTCAAAATGTTTACTACCTAGAAGAATTATGCAACTGGGTCGCATCACAAGCATTTGATGATCATTATTTCAATATGTTACATGATCCAAAACACGTTTGTATAGATAGACTAACGGATGAAGCCAAGCGTGTTGTTATAGAAAAATTAAGCAAAGGCGTATTCATCCCAAAACACAAAGCAGAGATAGTGCGTATTATTAAATTTATTGAAAACGGTGCTGGTAGCGACGGCGAAGAGTTTTGCTTCAAAATGCAACAGACAGATAGATACCGTAAGGAAAGTTTTTTAGACACACATCCTGACATAGCAAGAGCAATGGGTTATGAGAAGTAATATAGATCAAAAAGACTACGATACTTACAAAGGGAACAGTTGGCCTACATGGGAAGACTTCCTTGCAGGCAATCTGTCAGGGGACGAGTCTGTTGATAAAGAAATCGATGACTTTGTTAAACAGTTTGGCAAACAAGGCAAATATTTTCCTATTAAAACCGAGACGGCTTGTCAAAGTAAATGGACCTGGAGTACCATCTGGTTAAACCAGGCTCAGACGTCCAGTTGTCATAGAGTGCATTTATGGGACTTGCCTAAAGACTTTGATAGTTTTCATAACATACCCGAAAAATTAAGAGACCGTCGTGCAATGCTCAAAGGCAAGTGGCCCGGGTATGGCTGTGAATATTGTAGAGATATCGAACAGGCAGGTGGCTGGTCAGACAGACAGCACAACTTAGAAATACCAGGACTTACACCTCCTGAATTAGAAACAGATCCAACTGCTATAGTAGTCACTCCACGCATTGTAGAAATATTTGCTTACAATACCTGCAACCTTAGTTGTACATATTGTAACAGTACGCTCAGCAGTCAAATTGAACAAGAGAACAAACGGTTTGGTGAGTTTCGACGAGATGGTGTTACATTAAAAGACACTTTTGCAACAAAACGTGATGTAACAGAATATTACGAAAAGTTTTTAACCTGGTTAGATAAAAACATAACTGAGCTAAGACGTTTACATTTATTAGGTGGCGAAACATTTATACAACACGATTTGATTACTAGAGTATTAGAAATAATAGAACGTAATCCTAATCCAGAATTACAATTCTGTATCTTTAGTAATATGAATGCTCCTGAGAAATATTGGAATTTATACATTAATCGTATTAAAGATTTACAAAATCGTAGACATATAAAAACATTTGATCTAACTGCCAGTATTGACTGTTGGGGAGCAGAACAAGAATACGCACGGTATGGACTAAACCTAGAGTTGTTCGAAGAACGTTTACGCTGGGCAAGTGAGCAAGGAGATTGGTTACGTTTAAATTGTAATCAAACTGTTACCTGCTTAACAATGAAAACCATGCCAGGACTGATTGAACGAATTGCTAAGTACGGCAAGAAAAAACATATAGGGCATTACTTTCAATTTTACACAGGTACAGAGATGTACCAACACCCACAAACTTATGCTTACTCAATGTGGGAAGATACGTTCAAAGAAATATATAAAACAATGCCAAGAGATACAGTACACCAGCAAGAAGCAATACCACGTATGCAAGGATTAGAAGCGCAGTTAAAGTTAGTAAAAGAACATAACTATAGCGATATTAAAAAACTACATATATACTTAGACGAGCTTGATAGACGCCGCGGAACAGATTGGCGAAAACTTTTCCACTATTTAGATATTAAATGAAAAATGCACCTGACACACTATGTATGGCACCATGGACACATACATACCTAAGTCCACAAACAGAAAGACGTATGTGTTGTGCTTCACGTGAACCAGCACAGAACTTTGAGCAATACATAGATACCAAGTCTGGAACAGGCACATATATTCCTATTACACTAGAAGAACATTGGAACGGTGAACATATGAAGTCAGTACGCCGTCGTATGATGCGTGGGGAGACACTACCCGAGTGTGAAGTGTGTAATGACAAATTGTTAAATACAAGTGTTTACCGCTCGTATTTTAACAGTCTGTTTGGACATAAATATTTACAAGCAGTAGAAAATACTGACAAAGAAGGTTACACTACCATGGAGCCAGTTTCATGGGACTATCGATTTAGTAACCTATGCAATTTCAAATGCCGAATGTGCGGTGACATGCTGTCAAGTTCATGGGAAACAGAAGAACGACAACATGAAATGGTCGATTGGCACAATCCAAAAAATAATTGGATGCGTCCCGAGATCAAGAACCAAATTGAATTATTCCAAAGTACTCAAATAGAAAAAGAGTTTGCCCAGGCGGTTGAGGATCACCGTGTCGAAGAAGTTTACTGGGTAGGCGGAGAACCTCTCATGTATAAGGAACATTGGAAATACATGCAGAGGATAATAGAATTAGGAGACGGAGGAAAAGTATATGCACGTTACAACACTAATCTTAGTAGGACTAACTATCGCGGTTGCGATCTGTTCAGTGATATTTTACCTAGGCTTCGAGACTGGCAAATTTGCGCAAGCATTGACGGTACAGGAGCAATTGGAGAATATATCCGCACAGGTCTCAACTATGAAGAATGGCTTGAAAACTTTAAACGCGGAGTTAGCATCGCTGATGCAAGAAATAGACGACAAATGAGAATAGACTTCACGCTTACCCTTCCGGGTATGTTTGAAGTTGTACCAATATTCAAATTAGCAGATGACCTCAATGTAGATATCTTGGCTAAAGTTGTTTTCAGCTTTAGCCCGGATATTATTTTAAGCCCACTATCGTTACCAAGACCTATATTAGAAAAATGGATTGATGAATTAGTAACTACTGATTACACAAATAATCGTGGAGAGTCTAATAAATTATACTCTCCAATGACAGATGTACTTAATCAACTCAAAAATAGACCAACTTTCCAGGAACAGTACGGGGAAGAAGCATACAGACAAGGACTTGCAAAAGGCAAGGCTCGTGTGTTACAATTAGAAAGTATTAGAACACAATCAACTACAATGGATGAAATATTGTCCAAGAGACCAGACGTATATGAGTGGTGGAATCAAATCAGTTAAAGTTGTACTACGCAATCCTTTAGATCGAGCAGACCAACTAGACTACACAATAGAATTAAATGATACGCAACTAGCACAAGATTGGGCAGTTGCGCTTCAGACTGAGTTACGGTCAGGTAGGCTGTTGGAAAAGAATTACTGCTTTATGGGTTTCCCGCATACGCCACGTAACCTAAATTATTTGTGTCGCGAAGTTAATGATGCAATATATCGTATAAACATTTTTAATCGTACTGGTGTTTGGCAACGTGCAGGACTAAAACCTTACATAATAGAAGATTACTTTACTCCAGACACCGTACGCTTTGGTGACGAATATCCAGTTGGGTACGACAGTGATAATTTAGGACTTGGTGTAAAACACGAAGCAATGAATAGACTTCATAATTATTTTGAAGTACTACAAGGTACAGTTAATAATTTAAGTCCCTACTACAAACACGCAGACTATGAAACAAAGTATGCTATTAGACAGTTAAACAATATCTGTCACGAAGCGGAAACACTTATATTAAGTCAGCGTAAACAGGCAACAGTTCCGGAATGGATACGCCCAAGTCAGATAACAACTTTTCTACAAGCACAACGTCTACACTTAACAGATGAACATAGACAGGGATTTGTAGAAAATGGATATGACAGAGAGTTTGGTGGCGTGTATATGCATTGGACACAAATAGGCAAAACATTAATGGAAGTGTTCAGAGATGAACATGCACCAGAACTTACAGACACAGTGTGCGAAGCAATCACTGAGTTAGAATATTACTCGGGGGAGTTTGATGTAGAGTGGGGCAAAACAATTACCTACGCTGATAACTATGAGTGGTACAATCAAGATATAGATGAATTTTATGCGTGGTTGGAAAAAAATGGGAGAGATCCAAAAGATCCAAAATTAAGTTTAGGTTATCTAAAGTTGGGACAAGTTAATTTAAAAAATAGTTTCGGGACCGTACACGAGCAAACTGTACAACAGCAATTAAGTAACCACCTAGACATATATCGTATAGAAGTAGGTGATGTTGCAGGTACATTTGATTACTGTTGGAACGATTACAGTTATAAACAGATGCAAATAGATATGATGAAGCCAGGATATGAATATAGTAGCAGGGGGTGATAGTTTTGTATACGGTAGCGAACTAAAAGACTGTGTTCGCGGATACAGTCACAGTACGTTTCCTGCGCTACTTGCCAATGGACATAGGTATGTTTGTACTGCGTGGCCTGGTATAGGCAATGACGCTATCGCACGTAGAGTTATTAAAGAATGTTACATACACGATATACATAATGATCACAATTTATTTGTTATAGTAAACTGGACATTCCCCGGACGTTACGAATTTAGATTTAATTATGATACAGGACAGCGCACAGGACATTGGTATGCTATTACACCTTGGACTGCCGAACAGGATTTTACAAAAGAAATAGCACATAGTCAGCGTAAGCATATTGAACACGCAAACTCAAGAGGCATGGGCGAGTTCGCTAAAACATTTTATCAACACGTGGGTGGTGATTATTGGGACATTTATCATTCACTGAAAGAAATAGTACACTTGCAAAACTTCTTACGTGCTAATAAGATACCTTATATGTTTACTTGTGCTGATAATAGCATACTGTACAATGAAATTATAAGTGACGCCAGTGAACGTTTACTTAGAAGATGCGATGATAATATTAACAGTCTAGTAAAACAAATTCAGGATAATCAAGATAATTGGTTTTGGTTCCCTAAAGGAGAAACAGGCCCAAGAGGTTTTTACCAATGGGCTATGGAAAATAAATACCCTAGCGGTGAAACACATCCACTAGAAGAAGCACATCAAGCGGCATATCAACTTATGAAGGATAAATTTAATGAACTGGTTGAAAAATCTATTCAATAGAATCATGTTAGAAATTCGTTACAGAAAAAAACTTAAAGAACTCAAGAAAAGAGATCCTTTTATTTACAAATGATTTTTACAATAGGCGATAGTTTTACTTACGGAGCAGAACTTGCTAATCGTGAGCAAGATGCTTGGCCGTATGTACTGGCACGTAAACTTAATTTAGATGTAAACAACTTAGCATGCCCTGGTGGTAGTAACGACAGGATGTTTAGGTTAACTGTCGATAACATAATACAAAAGAGTTATAAATTAGTCATAGTTGCATGGACAGAACCATCAAGACTTGATCTGACATGGCGAGGAGAAGAACTACAGATAACTAGTGCTAGTTTCCATCACCATACTAGATTTCCGTGGATAAAGCAGTACTACGCAGAACATTATGATCTACGACATGCAACACAAACTTGGTTAGCACAGGTATTAGCACTACAAGATTTTCTAAAACAACGAGATCAAAAATACGTATTTGTAAGTATGAATGGACAGTGGGACGAATATTATTATAAAAATTTAAATCTAGAATACCTGTCTGACGCAGTAGATCGAGAGCATTATTTAGGTTGGCCTGAGGAAGGCTTTACACATTGGCAAGATGGTTGCCCACTAGGACCAAACGGACATCCACTTGAACTTGGACATCAACGAATAGCAGATAAAATTTATGAACATATTAGGAATCAGTTCTGGGTTTCATGATGCTGGCGCTAGTGTTATAAACACAGCAGGCGATATATTATTTGCCAGCCACAGTGAACGCTACAGTAAAGTAAAACACGACAAAAACTTATGCAGAGATATTATACTCGATGCAATGGAGCATGGTGTTGACCATATTGCCTACTACGAACGTCCGTGGTTAAAACAGGTGCGCAGATTTATATCAGGCGAAGGATTTAACCTACAAGATGCTTATGTTAAGAACTTGGTGTTTGAACAATTTGGTAGACAATTAGATATTCCTATTTCTACGCACAACCATCATTTATCACACGCCGCGGCAGGATTTCAAACATCCCCGTTTGAACGTGCTACAGTTGTTGTAGTTGACGCAATAGGCGAATTAGACTGTATTACCATATGGGGTGCAGAGTATCGTAAAGGTCGTGCAGTATATAAGAAATTATGGACTAGACGTTACCCGCATAGCATAGGACTAATGTATTCAGCGGCTACTGCACATGTAGGATTACGTCCAATGGATGAAGAATACATTCTAATGGGAATGGCCGCATATGGTAAGAAGAATGAGCAGGGAAAACTATTACACGAACTTGTTCGTGACTTTGAGCAAGTAAAGTTCAACCACAACCTACACACAGGCTTCGATGGTGTACTAAGTGAAGAACTTGCCAGTATGGATCACGAGGACATGGCTATTAGTGTACAGACAGTAACAGAAGTGCTATTAAGTTCAGTAATGTGGCATGCGGCCAATACCAAGTGGAGTAAGAACCTGGTGTTTATGGGCGGAGTAGCACTTAACTGTTTGGCCAATAGAAATTTAGGATCTTACTTTGATGACTTTTGGATTATGCCTAACCCAGGAGATGCCGGTAGTAGTTTAGGTGCCGCCGCATTGGTACACGGTGGTAGGCTAAATTGGCAACATCCATATTTAGGGCACAACATACCAGGTGAGTACCCTGTAAAAGAATTAGTAAAAGAACTGACTAAAAATAAAATAGTAGGTGTAGCTAGTGGTCGTGCAGAGTTCGGACCAAGAGCATTAGGAAATAGAAGTTTACTAGCAGATCCACGTGGTCCAGAAATAAAGGACCGTGTAAACGAAATCAAACGTAGACAAAAATTCCGTCCATTTGCTCCTGCTATACTAGCAGAACACGTAAATGATTATTTTGAAATGCCCAAAGGTTGGACAAGAAGTGATTACATGCAAGTGGTTGCGAGGTGTACAACTGACAAGTTTCCTGCTATACTACATGCTGACGGAACTAGTCGTGTACAAACTGTACCTGCTGATTCGGGTAGCGGATTCAGACAGTTGCTAGAAGCATGGTATGCTAAAACAGGTTGCCCTATGTTGTTAAACACCAGTTTAAACATCAGGGGCGAGCCCATGGTTAATGATCGTAGCGATGCAGATCGTTTTGAAAAACAATATGGAGTACGTGTAGTATCGTGAAAAACTTAATAGTCGTTGGTGATAGTTTTTGTGCTAACCCAGGATGGCCACAGGAACTGGCACGACTGTTAGATTTAAATTTATTGGTTGGCGGCTTTGGCGGACAGCACTGGTGGAGTTATAAAAACTTTTTAGACAACCTAACAAGAGAGCAGTTGGACAACACCGCACTGATAGTTTTTACTCATACATTTACACAACGTATTCCTAATCTAAATGCAGAATTGGGCAAAGTAGATTTTTACAACCCCGATCCTAAAAAAGAAATTGATCAAGCAGTAACACTATACTTTAAACACATACACAACGATGAGTATGGTGAGTGGGCACAACAGCAGTGGTTTAAAGAAATAAAAGCAAAGTACTCAAGTAAAACAAAAACTATACACTTACATGCTTTCCCGTGGACCTGGGCGATTAGAGATTTGCTAGGAGGCATGCAGGTTAGTCCAGATTTAAGTTCTATAAGTTTAGATGAAATAGCCAGCAAAGAATTTAGACTAGTGCATGACAGTAGGGCCAATCATTTTAGTTCATCTAATAATAAAACACTTGCTCAAGAATTAGAAAGACTGTATCGCAATTATAGTCAACGTGATGAAACACTAGACATAAGTAAATTTGATTTAAAATCTACTAAATGGATCGAGGAACATAATCAATGAAAATACTAATATGCGGGTTACCCGGAAGCGGTAAAACTACACTAGCAGAGCCTTTTGCCAACTTAATTGGCGCAGTATGGATTAATGCTGACGCAGTTAGAAAAGAATATGACGACTGGGACTTTTCACCAGAAGGACGTATTAGACAAGCACAGCGTATGCGTTACCTAGCAGATGGGATTGTCAAAGCAGGTAAGATATGTGTAGCAGACTTTATTGCACCTACACCAGAAGCACGTAAAGGATTTGGTGCTGACTTTACTATCTGGATGGACACAATTAAAGAAGGTCGTTACGAAGATACAAACAAAATGTTTGTACCCTTACAACCCAACGAATACGACTATCATGTTGCAGAATGGTTTGACGATACGCATAAAGAACTTATGCAAATTGTTTCTAAATATATTTGGCCCTGGCTACAAGAAAAGAAATGATTATAGATATCTTAATTAAAAGCCTAATAGGCGGCGCACTAATAGGCATAGTTAGTACACTGGTACACAAGTCGCCAACCCTGGGTGCATTTTTAATGGGCATACCTTTTGTTAGTGTTATCACATTACTAATGATGCACCACGGCGGTGTGCCTTACGAAACATTTAGAACATTTAGTTATGAGACTGTTCTATTTGTAGCATTAAGTTTAGTATTCTTCCCTCTATTTGTTTGGATGTATGGATTTGGATTTTACATAGCACTGGTAACTAGTGCAGTCATAACTGGCGCACTCATGTGGTCAGTACTTGAGGCAATGTCATAATGATAAGTCCTAAAAGACATCTAGCAAAAGCAGTTACTTGGCGTGTCATTGCCAGTACAACCACAGCGGCGATAGCATGGATGTTTGGCTTGCCACCAAAAGCAATAGGATTTGTCTTTTTAGCTGACTTAGTGATTAAGTTTGTGTTATACTATGTACATGAACGTGTATGGTACAAACACATAAAATACGGAGTAAACAATGAACGAACGGATTAGAGAACTTGCTGAACAGGCAAGGCAATATTATCTAACATTGCCTACTGGATACGATCCTGAAAAGATTGGTATGTATCCACAGTTGATGGAAAAGTTCGCCGAGTTGATTATTCAGGAATGTGTCTCTATTTGTAAAGATAGAGAAGTTGAAGTAGCGATTAAAGAACATTTTGGAGTGAACAATGATGACAAGGGATGAAGCATATAATCTTATTTGTGATTTGAATGAGGAAGCACATTCAGCAACATATAATGAATGGGAAGAAGCAGGTGACGATGAAGGTTTACTTGAAGATGCTAGTTATAGTCAGGCTGAAGAGTTTACACGTCTGTTTGACTTATTAGAAGAAGATAAAAAATCAGCAATTCTACATTGGGCAGAGAACGATGAGGATTTTGCTGAAGAATTTAACAGTTGGAGAATAGAAGAGTAATGTTTGATTGGCAAAAACCAACCACTATGCTACTTGGCAGGTGGCAACCTTGGCACCCTGGTCATACTGCACTATTTAAACGAGCGTTATTAGAATCTGGACAAGTATGTATTATGATCAGAGACGTTGGAGGTGTAGTTGGCACCGATGTCGGTGGTAATCGCACAGACACTAGACAAGATGATAATCCTTTTGATTATGACACAGTAGTTGATAATATTAAAAAAGGATTGGCAGAACATGACTTTACATATGGTGAAGAATATATTATAATGAAAGTACCTAACATAGTCGACATCAGTTATGGGCGAGGTGTTGGGTATTCGTTCACTGAACATGATTTGGGTAAAGATATTCATGGTATTAGTGCTACCAAGATTAGAGCTCAGTTAAGGGCAGAAGGGAAATTGTAATGTTATACGAACTTGTACTAGTAACCGCAGTTGGTGTTCAAAATGTAGGATCATTTACAGACGATTATGAATGTCACTATGCCGCAGAAGAATGGAAAGCACAAGGAATACCTGCAGGTTGTGTTCAAGTCTTAGAACCTACAGATCATATGGTGCAGATGTTTAAATTTATGAACGATATGAAACTGCTATCAGAACAAATGGCAAAAGAAAAAGAAGGAATAAAATAATGGGTATATCTAAAACACAAGAAGCACTGGCTAGGATTAAGGAAAAAGATCCAGCCGCTCACGATGTACTACAAAACTTTTGGACACTGAGTTTTAAAGGCGATATAACGTCACTGGGTATGAATGCACAATTAAATGACAATGCTGTTAACACTGATGACCCAGATGTTAAGTTTGTTATAGAACAAATTCATTTAAACATTTCTAGTCAGTGATAATAAACACTTTTACGTATGCTAATGACTTACGAGTTCTATTAGTAGAGGATTTCTTTCCAGCAGACTTGTTAGAACAGTTAACAGAGATGTGTAAGACATCTGAAACACATCCTGACGACTGGCATAATCCAGAGTGGAGTACACTACGTAAAATACACAATGGTAATACTGACACTTATAGACGTCTTGAAGAAACATTTAGAGACCCGTGGTTTTATAAACCTCTGCAAGTAATATTTCAAAGACCCGGTAATGACGTATACAATTTAGAATACGTAGAATGTAAACTTTGGGCAGACTATCCAGGCTTTGGACC
>Ga0196901_1001575_pt1 | contig 11431 bp, 20 predicted proteins | sample CB_VirMetaG_FD_169099 | JGI IMG/M metagenome (GOLD analysis project Ga0196901, IMG submission 169099) | Freshwater to marine saline gradient viral communities from Chesapeake Bay - CB_1504_1 Viral MetaG (v3) (version 3) | ecosystem: Environmental > Aquatic > Marine > Coastal | place: USA... | reverse complement strand
GAGTTATCAATATCAAATCCAGTGGATATGCTTCCTCTGTTTGCTGTACGCTGTAGCGTTTCCATTAGCTGTCCTCAGGATTAGGTAATATCAATCCTAAAAAAATCCAAAAAAATAATATTATTTCTAACATTAGGTTTGTGCTAGGTTTTGAACTCTACCAATTTCCTGCCAAACTGAGCCATTGTATCTAAAGCTGAAGATGTCAGTCTTGTTGGCTGTGGCTGTTACAGTGGGTGCAGTTGATGCTGCAAATTCAAAGACTGTGTTCCAAGCCACTGTGTAAGCTGTGCCACCTTGTGCTATCTCTACAGAAATAATTGCACCTTCTACAGCATTAGTTGGTGCTGAAAAAGTAGTGTTTTCTGTGGTTGAGTAAAAAGCATTTGCTGCTGCTTGTGCATCCCAAGCTACCGCATTAGAGCTTGAGGTGATTGCAACTTGGCTAATATTAGCTGAAGTAGAAGCTGTAACTTTTTTAGGCATAGTGACAAATTGGTTTTCATCTACGGATATAGCAGGAGTTGTACCTACTGTTGATCCTAAACCAATAACCAAATCATCAGCACTATCATCAAGACCTACATAATAATCTTGAGCATTACCGTCAAATACTATTTTAGTATCTTCGGCTGTTGCATCGCCTATAGTAAGTGTTGGTCCTTGTAAAGTTAAAGAATCAGCTACACTCAAATCTGTTAAAGCATCAACAACAGCTGCTCCTGCACCTGCTCCATCTGTATAAATAATTTTTACTCCACCATTAGGTACAGTTACATTTGCTCCTGAGCCTTGAGAGATGTTGATTGATTGAGAGCCAGTTGTAGCGTTCTCAATAATCCAAACTTTTGATACGGTATTAGGAGCTATCGTAAGCGTTCTTGTTGCAGTTAAAGATACGCCTGAAGTAACTTTTAAATATAAAGCTCTTGCAGGATCAGCACTTCCGTCAGCAATAGTGGTTGTAGCGTCTGCGTCAGAACCAAAAGATGCTTCAGTTGAATAGCCAAGAGCTTCACCAATAAGTTCTAAATTAGTGTTGGTACTTGTTCCCCAAGTTCCTGACTCATCGCCTGTAGCGATTTCTTTAAGTCTTAAGTTGTTTACGTAGGTTGCCATAATTTGTTCCTATAGTTTATATAATAAATCAAAAAGAGAAAAGTTTATACCTTTATTATGCTGCTATTTCTCTCCAGTTGGGTGTTTGACTGTCGTCTACTAGCCCCCAAACGTTTAAATTGGACACTAGACCTGTAGCCGATACACCTGTTAGTGTAAAGTTGCACGCACCACTTACCGTTGGATTTACAAACGGATCTGATGCTCTTAAATTAGCAAATCCAGGTGCAGCGAACCTATTATCGGTTATGGTACTTAGAGTTCCTGTAGAGCCTGTTGCTGCTACACCTGTTGTAATAATAACGGTGGCTTCTGCATCAACCAATACTGAAACATTGCCTAAAGTAGCGTTTACGCCGTCTAATGAAACATCTGCACCAGCTACTGGAGTAACTGTACCTAAAGCAGAAGTACCTTCTAGACCTGTAACAGATATATTTGCTGCACCAGTAACACTAGTTAAAGTGCCTAATGCTGAAGTTAAACCTAGTCCAGCTGTGTCTACATTAGCATCTGCGTTGATAACTACCGATACATCCCCTAAAATGGCGTTAACACCACCAACGGCAGCGACAGCAGTGGCATTTACACCCACACCGCCAACTTGTCCTGTACCTTCTTGTCCTGTAGGGGTGAGGTTTGCTGTACCAGTTATACTGGTGAGCGTTCCTAAATTAGAGGTAAGTTCAAGACCTGTGAGTGTAGTCGAGACTGAAGTTCCGCCCCAAATGTCGGAACCCCAAGTACCTCTACCCCATCCTGTTGCCATTTGAGGCTATATTTAAGCTATTCTAATGATAGCTGTGCTTGATGCTGCTGCTGGAAAAACAATAGTAAAATCACCAGCAGTAGATGTTTTATCTCCACCGAAATCAATAGCAGCAACTGAAGGATCTCCAGCTTCTGTATCATTATAGATTAAACAACCTCTAGCAGTAATTGTAGCTGTACCAAAAGTTAAATCAGCAAAGTCTGTAAAAGCAGTAGTACCACTAGAAGTAGGAGTTACGTTAGTTAAAGTTCCTCCACCTGCTGTGTAGTTAGTACCTGATGCTTCATTAGTAACTGTGTATGCTGTAGTAGTAGCACCTAAAGTTGCTGAACTTGTGTATAAAGCTAGTTTAAAGCTGTCGCCTGTTGAATTGGTAAAATCATGTGTACCAGTCAACAGCTCAGTTTTAAAGCTAGTTGTTAGTGTTGATGTAATTGCCATTTAAAGCTCCTTTAAAATTTTAGCTAAATCTTCATGTCCTTGCGATCTTAGTAAGTTTGCCATTGTGCAACGCTCACTATTGATTGCCTGCTTTATATGATAAAGTATTGTGTTATAAATAGCTACTCTAAAAGCTTCTGCTTGTTGTCTTATATGGGGAGCAGCATTTTCACTTATACCCAATATTCTATCTGTTAACCTTTCTGCCCACCACTCAGGAGAATGACCTTTATTAGTCTCGGTTTGTACGCTTATAGCACCTAAATTTGATTTTACTAAGTCGTCTAACATATTAATACCTTTTTGCTTCTGGAGGTGTGTCAAGGACAGTTCTTATTTCTGTGATATTTTTTAAATTTTTTTCATATTGTTTTTTGTCAAACTCGCTGGCTGTCATAGGTGTAAAATTATGATCTTTATCTATATCAATAACGATAGGATCATCAAGTCTATGATAACCATAAAGTTTTTCATTCAGCGGTAAGTCTGTGTCAAGTAGACTGGACTGTGGTGCTACTCCTACACTAATACCTATATCATTACATTTAGCTATCCAATACTCACAACATGCTCTACCTTGTTCCGCAAAGTGAACGTTACCTTTGTAACTAAAGTCGACACCAAATAAATTTATTTGTCCTACACGTTGATAAAAAGCATAAGCAATAGCAAAAGCTACAGTGTTATTAAGATACGCACATTTAGCATCATTAATAACTTCGTATAGTGGATATTCTATAACACTAGGAGCTCTTTCGTCTAACTCACAAGAATAAATAGGTGTGGTAGTTTTAGGCAACCATTTACGCATAATCCCTGTTTGTGTGCCTGCGTCTTCTGTATCTAAAAATCTACTTACGGGATCTAACATAAATACTTTATCGCATTTAGTAATAGCCCCCATACAATTTATACCCCAGACTTCGTCATATTCTTTACTGTGTGCTAAAGATAAATGAAAATCTACTTGACTTCGTCCGATAGCAACTATGGCAATGTTACTGCCATTTAATTTTTCTTCTCTCACGCTTGTGGTTCTCTCCGTATCTCGTCGTACCTATATTGGTCTCTAGTTGATTTAGCCTCACCAAGATTTTTCAATCCTAATAAAGCCTCTTGAAACTTAGATTCATAAACTGGTATTGATTCATAACTTTTGAGATACGTAGATGCTTCGACTAAACTACCGTATAACATAGCATTAGGAGCATTTTCTGACAGCCATGTAGTACCGCTGTCGCCTGCAGACGTTAATGAATTAGGTCTGTAATAATAGTGCAGCTCTGTGGAATAATCAGAGTCTGGGGATGGAGCTATAATGAATGTGTCTTCATCAAACTCCGCATAGTATTTAGGTAGTCCTGTAGTTGTAGGGTTAGGACTAAAATCCCTTATAAAAGAAACTTGTTTAAGTAATAGATAAGAATAATTACCACTTCCGTCGATAACAGCTAAACTGAACGGTGCTAAAAAATCACTTGGAGAACCTAAATAAGGACTAGAAGTAGTCATATCGCCAACTACGTTCTTTCTAAAGTCGTCTAACTGTACATTTTTTAGTATACGTTCTTCTGTGGTTTCTATAAAATTGTCTAAATTGGAAACTAAACTGCTTTCAGTAGATTCCATATAGTCTTGTATAGCTGTTTTTAATGTAGCGTAAGTCCAACTCATGATGTTGTTACCGTTATTGTTCCTAGTGTACTCGTAGCTGTATCCACTAAATACATTGAACCTATTGTATCACTATTTTGTGCCCACATGATAGGGGAAGTTACTCCATTACTATCTTTAGGGTTGCCTACTATAACATAACCTTGTCCTGTGGTCGGTGCTGAAATAGTTGGTCTTGGTTGATATAAAGCTTCAGGGTCAGCTATATTATGTGGTGGGTCTAGTTGTGGATGTTTAGGTTCGTAACACTCACCACAAACTTTAAAACCAGTCCATTCTTTTCTTAATTCTAAATACGGATAGTCAAAACCACATCGGTCGCAAATAGCTCTAGAAAATTTGCCTTGAGCATAAGCCATTAATAAAATCTCCTAGCAGGGGTCAACATTAGTGATGCCCTATTTCTATCCTCGTCTGCTGCTAATCTAAAATCTTGTTCGTATTGTTGTTTTAAAAGACCTGCTTTCTGAGGATTCTTTTTTAAAGCTATGTAGTAAGCTAGTCCACTAACCATACAAGGCATAAACCTTGAAGGCACTTCTGGGTCTTCAGCAGAAGTATTTACGTCATCAATACGTTGTATTCTGTAAGAAACTAATTGATAATTATTTGTGTCTGGTGTTGGCCATAGATTAACTATGGGGGTTATTTGTCTATCTACAAAATATTGTGTAGGTCTTGCTTGAGTAGTTTTAGTAGGAATATTTAAAAATTCTTGTCTACCTATTCTGTCTATCTCAATGTCAAGCACTGGGCTTTTGCTAGTGTCTCGTATAACTGCAGACAATATATCTATATCGTAGGAGTTTAAATTATAACTAGCTGTGCCTTGAGTTAAATCTAAAGCTACTTCTTCTATAGTCCAAAGATTTACTCCTCTGTTTGCCCAATCAGCAAACATAATATTTAAAGAACGCCTAGCAGTTCTAGCATCGTACCCTGTACGTTGTTCTAGTCCTGCTAGTTCGTATGCTTCTTCTATAGTGTCTGCTATATTTAAAGCAAAAGTTTTAGTTCCTGAGTAAGCCATTAAAATTCTTTAAACACATGTATAACTATAACATAAGTGTCGCCACTAGAAGCACTTCCAGTAGTTAATTTTATGTCGCCAGTTTTACCTGTACCTGATGTATTACGCAAACCACCATATTCTGAAAAGTCTTCAGCGTCAGAAAAGTTTGCAGGTATGTCATAACAAATAGTATCAACGGTGGCGTCCCATAAAAGTTTTACGCTCATACCACTAGTTGAATAAATTATTTTTGCAAGACGACATCCTGTACAAGGTGCTCCATCACTTACTCGTGGTGCTAAAGCACTTACATCTATTTTAGTGACAGCTGACTCACCTGTGCCATCAGACGTATTGGTCAGCTGAATAACAGCTGACCTATCGCCATCTGACAGAGTTGTTGAAGTTACTGCATCTGCCATAAGTGTCTCCTAAAATTAAGAACCAGAGAATGGTGTTACTAAAGTTCCTGAACCTAAAAGAATACCTTCTACAACGTACTTAGCAGTATCGGCAGCATGTACTTTTATAATGCTTCCTGCTATACCACCTTTAGTTGTACCGTTTAGAGTAATGATATCGTTAGCAGCACCTGAAATAAAAGTTTTACCTGTTGCGTCATCTACACCAATATACACACCACCAACATATTTGTCTGTGCCGTCAGTAACAATAGTCATAGCAGTTGCTGCTGTAATAACTAAAAATGTAAAAGTAGCACCTAAGTTGTTAGCTTGGTTTGGGTCTGTAGGATCGCTTGGTACAGTTGAAACAATTGAAGGTAAAGTAAATGCACCGTCTGCATCATTACACAATAAAAGTTTTCCTGCGTGATCGTCTACTGTTAAGGTTGTATTCGCTGTTAAACTAACAACTGAATTTGTACCTGCTGAAATAAATCCTGCCAATGATTTGACTGGACCTGAAAAAGTTGATTTAGCCATTATTGTCTCCTAACTAAATATGTTGCCCCATCTTGGAGTAAGTCTGCCGAGTCAGTTGGTGCAACGAGTTACCTCGGTTTAGTTTATTGTAAAGTAGGAAGGGTAAAAAAGAAAGGGGAACTATATAGTTCCCCTTAATGGTGTATTTAAACACCCACCCCGAAAGGATTAAGCTCCTGGTGAACCATACATTCCACGCCAGTCACTAAAGCCGAAAGAATATCTTTCTCTTGCTTTGTATCTAACGTTTCCTGTTTCGAAGTCACCTTCCATGCCAGTTGACATAGGTGATCTTACGAAATGCTTCATACCATTAGGAGCGTCAGTCTTGATGAAGAATGCATCAGTATCTGTTAGATAATGGTTAACAACGTAACCTTCTGGGAACATTCCCATGTTTTTCATTGCGTTGATATCATTATCTGAAGTTGATACTCTTCCTGGAGATTGAAGAATCCTCTCAGCCACAAATTGTAGTTGAGGTGGAACGATTAATTTTCTAGCCTGAACATTAATCTTGATTCCTCTTTCGTCTTTAAATTGAGAAATATCAATTAAAGCATTTTCCAATGAAGTTTCATTCAAGTCTGCTGCAGTTGTCGGTTCATTTGCCTGATCACCACCAGTTAATGTTGGGTGATTAGTTGCAAATAGCTCTTTACCGTCGCCTCCTGGGAAGCTTGAGTTAAAGCCATTATTAAGAACGTTTGCTGCTTTTACCTGTTTGGTGTTAGCCATTGAACGTGCTAAAGCTCTAGTATATCTAGAAGATAGGCTATCGTAGAGGTTATCTTCGATTGCTTCTTCTGTCAATGAGAAAGCTAAAGCGACAGTTTCATGGGTGTAACGAGATGTGAAAGTTTCTTGAGCTGTGTCATAACTAACTGAAGCACCTTCTCCTTTTACTGGAGCTTGTGCAAAGCCAGCCAACATTACTTCCTCTTCGAAAGCTCTGTCAGAATTTTCAGTGTCAAAAATTTCAGCATGCTCGTTTTCGTAACGATCGTACTCTAGACCAAAAAGTGCATTTAGTCCTGGTTCGAGTTCTTTTACTAATTGAGCTCTATTAATTGCCATCTATATCACCTTTTAGTTATTGCCGAACTCAGAAGTTGGGAAAATTACATACATTCTAGCGTATTGACCAATTGAATTATCAGGTCTGTCAACAAACCCAACAACTTTGGCTATGCCACTAGTTGTAGTTGTAGTTACCCCTTCTTTTGAACGGAGGTTGTTATCATCACCTGCAGTTGTAGAAATCGTGAATGTTCCACCAACACTGGCTTGAGTAGGAGTCCCAGTAGACTGAGCCTCATAAACAATGTCAGGATCGGTATATACATACGCTTTCGCATCTGCAGAACCTAAAGTAGCAGTCGTGCTTGACCATTTTCTGGACCAAACAGGAGTGCCGTCTGTTGCTGTGTATTGTACACCGTAGAACACACCTAGAGGTGCATCAGTAGCACCACCTTGAAGAACGTAACCACTAGAAAGTTTTACTACATCACCTGAAAAAATATCGCCTGTAGCTCCACTTTGAATTGCGAACTCTGATGGTCTAATTGTGCCTCCACTTATGTGGTACGCTGGTGTAAATCCATTTGGATCATTTACATTAGCCATTATTAACTCCTATGTTAATATTAAGTTATAAATTAGTTCTAAAGATTATCCTTTAGAACCACCGCTTCCAAAAGTAACCTTAGTTGACCTAGACGGATTGTCTATGGGCATAATAGGATTACTCTCTCGCATAAGATTGTTGTCCACTGCATCCATTTGGTCGTTAGCAAGTTGAGCATAATAATGTCTTCTTTCTGCGACCGTTTCGGTAGGCATCTTTGCGAGGATTAAGCCACCAACTCCTATGACTCCAGCGTGTTTACCCTCATCGATGGAAGGTGCTTCAAAATCAGGATGGTCTTTTGCCATTACTGGCTCCCAACCTTCACGAATACGTTTAGACATATTCGCTTGATCTTGTTGACCTACCATTGACTCACGTATCCATCTGTATACATAGCCCTCTGGTGGTGTAGGTGCGTCTAATAAAGACGGTGGACTCCATGGTTTTCTACGAGCTGTTTTTTCTCGACTTTCTGCAGATCTGGAGGTTCGATCTGTGTTAGTAGTATTTTTATTTTCGTCTACCATTTTTTACTCCTTAACATGCTTAGCATATTCTTCTAGTGGCACACCTAATCTTTTTGCTATTGCTACTTGACTCGGTGTGAGTTGTACTTTTCTACGTGACCGTGTTCTTGCTGTAGTAGAACCTCTACTTGAACCAGCTACAACCTCGTTCACCATGTTTTGCTGAGTTTTTCCTAATTTATGAGGAAAAGCCTCTGCCATTCTTTTATCTACTTCTGCATAATATTCGTCAGAAGTAGGATCGTAACCTTCCTGTTCTACTAACTGCCTATGAAAAGCAAAAGCACTAGTAGTCATAGCTACGTCAGAGCCGAACCATTCGTTCTTTTTAGCCCAATCTTGAGCTTTAGGATCTGGTTGTACTTGAGCCTGTTGTTGAACTTGACTTCGGGCTTGTATTTCCTTATCAACATCAACGACAGGTTGTTGTACCTGTTCAGTATTTTTTGCTCTGACCCTATTTAGGCTTTCCTCTTCTACTGCTAATTTAGCAATATCTTTTTGAGCTTCGAGCATTGCGTCTGTATCGCCCATCTCGTATGCCTTTTTATATCGGTCTTGAGCAGACTGAAGTTCAGAACCAACTCTACCTTTATACTCATCATATAAGTTCTGGTCAGTTTTTGAAAGTTTATTTTTTGTCTGATTAAGTTCACCCTGAACAGACTTAGCATAATCTATTGCTGCCTGTTCACGTCTTTCAGCTTCTCGAATCTTATAAGTAAGTTTAGCGATACGTTTTTTAACGCCTTCGCTGTAGTCTTCTATTTCATCAGATTCTTTTTTAGCTTCTTGTTGAGGCTCTTCTTCTTGAAATTCCTCATTTTCATCATCTTCTGACTCAGGGAGTTCAACTTCCGTTAACTCTTCCTGTTCAGCTTCTTGTTGCAAGGCTTCATCTGCCATAGTTTGCTCCTATAGTTGCGTAACTCATATTAACCTGATACTACATCCTCTGGATCGTTTATAACTGCTAATACATCGTCATCGTTTAATAATCGCAAGTCGCCACCCTCAATTTTGATTCGTGCTCCTGCGTACCTGCCGAATATCACCCAGTCACCTTCTTGACACCATGCACCTCCAGGATATCTATCCTTATCGGCGTATGCATCTGGACCAAGTGCTACTACGTATCCTACATTAGTGGCTATACGTTCTTTCTCTAATGTTTCATTAGCTAAATATAAACCACCTTTAGTCTTTTGTTTTCTACTGAAAGGTAAGACTAATAACCTGTAGCCTGTTGGGGTTGGGAGTTGTTCTTTTAGACTACTGTCTTCTTGAACACTGTCTGGGGTAAATTTTAAATCCTCTTTAACTTCTGTTGGTTCTTTTTCAAAACGGTCAACAGTTTTAGGAAGAGGTTCTCCGCCTTTACCAAAGGCTTCAACTTTTTTATTCATCTTCAATATCCTTATGCAGGTCACTAATTAAATACTCCGTAAACGACAGACCTGATATTTCGCCTACGATTTTTTGATAATCCTCAAAGTTTTGAATACTACCACTCGCTAGAGTTTGGATTAGTTGTTCTTTTCTTTCTTTTATCTGTTTCTTTAATTTATCTATCAGCATCCCCAATCCCTTCGTGCCCAGTAGTTAGCTTTAGTTTTATCACTTCCTAAACTTTTGCTCCGTGCACAATAAGATTTTTTACGCTGTTTATTTTCTTTGTGCATACCAAGTTTAGCATCACCAAAAGTGATTCGTTTAACATTGCCTGTTGATGGATCTTTAACAAAAACCTCTTTACGTTTTTTGCCATATCCTGAACTCCCTTTAGGTATGGGTCTGGGAGTATTTAATTTAACTGTTTTGCCTCTATATTCTGCCATGTAACAAAATTATAACTTAATTTCTGTAATACACAATTTTTAAGGATTTTCTATATATAAAATATCTAGTCCTGCTGAAATTGAAATATTAGCGTTTGAAGAACTACCGATAGCTCTTACTTCAATATCTGTTTTTTCTTCAAGCTGTATAGGGAAATTATATTTTTGAATTAAGCTGTCGTTGACTGTTACAAACTTATCTTTTACGTTAAAAACACCACCTTGCGGTCTAGTAACAAGCCTTATTATTGCGAATTTATTATTAGCTTCTGTTGCTACTGTTATTTTAGTTTGGTATAGATAAGCTGTATATCCTGCTGGCACTGTCCAAAGTGCCATAAGTGTTTGATTGTCTCCTATAGCCACAGTTGCATATTTATTAGTAGGTACTCCACTTGAAGGAGTAGCCTCAGTTCCTACATATAGAACACCAGCATTAGCACCGCCACTACCTGCTGATAAAACTTCTATTCTGTTTACTCTTATCCAATTACTAGCTTCACCTAATTGAACACCAGTTTGACCGTCCAAGTCTACCGTAACTGATATTTCATTATAGTTAGCATCGAGACCTGAAACTTTTGCACTTGTAGCACCTGTGCTCCCCACGTCATCAAATGCTGATGAACTTGATATATAGAGAGTAGACGCAGAAGCTAAATAGGAGTATAAACCTCCCTGTGCCCAAACAGTTTCAAGTGAATCAACTACTAAAGGATTATAACCAAATTTAAAATTTGTTTTATGGTAAGTTATTTGCTGACGAGCTACTTGAAGTTCAAAAGGCTCTGTTTTGCCAACTCTTGATATTGAGGACTTTTCTGCCATTAGCTTAGTTTAGTTACTTTGTGTTTAGAAGCTATACCGTTACCTTTACACATAACTGTGTCGCTACCGCCACCTCTACTCATCATTTTAAAATCTGCACCAGATATTCTACCGTCTTTGTTTTTATCTAGTTCAGTTTGATCGCCAATTAGACCACCGTCTTTTTTACCTTGTGCTGCTTTTATTTGAGCTTGGGTAGGTGCACCTTTTTCGCCTTTTTTACGCATACGTTCACCTGAACCTCTTTTTATACGCTCACGTTTAGCATGGATATTAGCCCATAGTCCTGGTCTTTTAGCCATAACTACTGCTTTCCACTCCAACTAGCGTTGTGTTTTGTGCCTTGAGTTGCTTTACCTGTGCCTTGAGTTTTAACTTTCCCTTGACCAAATACTTTTTTGAATAAAATCTCTTTTACTCGTACTGGACCGTTGGCTAAGTTAATTCTATTAGGACCTTTTACGTTTACTTTTTTCATGAGTTATCCTTATTTTTTAGCTTTACCGCCACGCTTCATGGCTTTCTTTTTACCTTTAGCCATCGTTTCACCGCCACACATCATGCGTCTACGGTTAGCATTGCCTGCTGGTATTTTCATTTTTCCTCTTTGTTGTCCTGGCATTTTAAATTCCTCTATTTTGGT
>Ga0196901_1001573_pt1 | contig 11435 bp, 11 predicted proteins | sample CB_VirMetaG_FD_169099 | JGI IMG/M metagenome (GOLD analysis project Ga0196901, IMG submission 169099) | Freshwater to marine saline gradient viral communities from Chesapeake Bay - CB_1504_1 Viral MetaG (v3) (version 3) | ecosystem: Environmental > Aquatic > Marine > Coastal | place: USA... | reverse complement strand
AGGTAAAGGAATATCCTTAAGGTATGTTGCTTGGGTTGCAATACCAAGAGTTAAACCTGGAATATTCATAGAATTTCCAAAGAAGGAAACCTTACGAGCTCTATTTACAACAAACTTAAATCCTACAGGAGATAGAAAGTTTCTATTCTGTATTTGATTCTTATATGCGTTAGATATCGCCATTTTTTCTAATTATTTAGATAAAAAAAGGGGTCCTTTCGGACCCCAGAGAAACCTGTGTGAAATGGATCACATGAGGTTCTTGATAGCAACTCTTCTGTAGTAGCGGTTGCTGTTGACACGAAGACGACCGAGACCCTGATCGGTTCCTTCCGCGAATGGGTTGGCGACAATACCATAACGGGTCTTGAAGCCAATCTTGGGCTGGAAGGTGTCCTCTCCAACGGCACGAACCATCTGGAGGGGAACATAAGGACAATAGAAGAGTCCAGCGTCATAAGCTGAAGAACCCTTATAACCAACAACGTAGTATTGGTTAGTTCCTTGTGTCAGACCACTGTTGTCAGAGGCCAGGTTAGCCGAATAGGGGTCAATGTAAACGCGATACTTACCATTGATAGTACCAGCAAAAGTGTTGCCAGTGTCATCAACGTTCAGATTAGCGTTCAGGGCAGGAGTGTAATCCAGAACACCAGCCATGGTCAGAGCTGAAGCTACGTCAGCCGAACACATGATGATGTTACCCTTACCACGACGAGTTCTTTGAGCGATTCTGTTAGCATCTCTCTCGATTTGGAACAGAAGACCCTTGAACTTCTCAACAGACCAACGACCATTGGAATCAACATCCAGGTCAAAGACACCAGCAGTAGCTGTGTTCTCAACAGCACCCTGTTCAGCGATCTTATAGATGGTTCTGATGACTTCACGGTTGATTTCAGCCAGAATCTCACTTGACAGAATGTTAGCGAGTTCGGCTTCAGCGTTCAGACCGTGAATAGCCTTGAGGTCTTGAGCCAGTTCGAGTGAATACTCAGCCTTCAGAGCTCTTGACTTCGCCGTAACGGTGACCTTCTCGATTGAGAAAGCCATCTCGTTGAAGTGGTTACCAGCACCGTTGCCAAGGTTCTCAGAATCACCGGTAACCATACCACCACCAGCTCTGTAAGCGGTGGAAGTAGCAGTACCAACTGGGTTCAGAATAGCGGGGTTAGAACCACCATAAGTACCACCATCGGCGGTAGCGTTAGTAGTACCGATACCAGCAGCTACATCAGCGAAACCAGCGGTCTCATCAAATCCATCATCCTGACCAGAGAAGGCGGTGTTGGGCTCATCATAGAAGGCCTCAGTACCACTCTGGTTGTTGTAACGGGATCTCATCGCGAAGATAAGACCGGTAGGACCGTTCATTGGTTGAACACCAGCCAGGTCATAAGCGACCAGATTGGGCATTGAACGTCTGATCAGTGAGATCAGAACGGGATCGAAACCTGCGGTAGGACCAGCAGCAGCCGAAGAGGCTCCATAACCACCAGAAGCACCAGCTGCGTTAGCTGAGTTGGTGGGGTTCTCCATCAGGTTGAAACCTTGAGAGAATGCATTCTCTTCTCTCAGGAATCTTTCTTGGTTTTCCAGCAGGACAGCGGTGACTGCTCTTCTGTGTGAATCTTTGATAGGATCAAGTCCATCGTAATTCAGAAGTGGTGCCCACTTTTCCTGCAGATGCTCGGAATGGAACATTTGCGTTTACCTCTATAAATGTTTGTTTGATTAATGTTAAATTCAGGATTTAGCTACAGCTGAAAGAGTTCTCAGATATGCAGCCATCGTTCCGGAATACTCTTCGGGAGCGACATCTACACCTTCTGAAAGAGTTTCAGGTTGTGCCTTTGGAGTTCTCTGTGAGGAGAAATATGATTCTCTCAACATCTCCAGTTTTTCACGATATTCTGATTCACTTTCAAACTCAACACTTTCGGCAAGTGAAGCGAGCTTCTCTTTCTGAGTTACAGCAAGTCCCTCAGAAACTTGATCTAAGATTCCGTCAGCAACCGACTCTGCAAGTCTTTGGTTGAGATGGATGTTCTTCTCAATCTGCTCGTTGAGTTTTGTCTCCATGTCATCAAGTTTGTCTACCATGCTCTCAAGTACATCATATTTATCTTCAGGGATTGTTACATAATGATCTTCAAAAAGTCTCTTCATTCCACTCAGGAATGATTCGGTCATTTCGGTCTTCAGACCGTAATCAACTGCGAGTTGGTTCTCAGTGAACCACTCATCAGCCACATACTCCAGATAGGAATCAATTCTATCTTGAAGTTGCTCTGCAATTTCTCTGACTTCTTCAGAAAGTCTTTCTTGATATTGCTCTTCTAATGCTTCTTTGACTTCGTTTACCTTAGCCACCAGTGCAGCTTCAAAGATGGTTCTAGCCTTTTCTTTGAAAGCCTCGGAGAGTTCTTCACCACCAAGAAGGGCATTTACATCCTCTTCAATGTCATACTCTTCCTCTGAAATCTCTTCAGATTGCTCTTCTTCAATCACTTCTTCATCATACTCTTCCTCTTCTTTTACAGATGACATAGCATCAGCCGCTTTAGCTCCTTTATTGACAACATTACTTACATGAGCAAGTGTCCTTCCAGGAGTTTTCAATTTGGCTGAATCATCGTCAGATCTGTAATTTTCTGGAGTGGGTCCACCCAGATCTTCATAAGAACCAGAAATTGATGTATCCATCGGATCCGCTGCCTTTGCTCCAGAATTGACAGCGGTTCTGGATTGCTTAGTGCCTACTTCCATCTCTTGTAAATCTCCACGAGACATTTGAACTCTCCGTTTAACCTTACGTTATAAACTATATTTATTTATAAATTTCTAATTTATAAATTATTTAAGAAGTCCTGGAACAGATTGGCTTTTTGCTCATCTAACCTCTTTTGATCAACTAAAGTGTTGATCGTCTTGTAAGTTTTACGTGCAAACTTCTCTCTGAGAATTCCACCATCCCAAACCCATTCCTTTCCTTCCATAATTCCTGAAACAAATGCGTCAGGAGCTGAAGGATCTGCAACAATGTCAGCTGCAGTAGCCAACATAAAATCTTCACCAACTAAACTATAACCTTCTCTCGTTTGACGAAGAGAACCAACACCACGAGAAGAAACACCAAGTCTAACTCCTTCAGAAATCAAAGATTCTGCAATCTTACCCATTGGAGTAGAAAGAATCTTTGCCTTTCCAATAAAGTTAGAACCACTCTCTTTCAGAGAAATAATCTTATGAGAAACTCTATCCAGATTTACAGTAGGACCATCTGGGTGACCGAGTTCTCCAAGAGCTCTTCCACACATCACATGATTTTCATTGTAACGATGGACCTCTCTTCGGAGAGTTTCCATTGGATACATTCGTCCATTACGGTTACGAATGTCTCCCTGAAGGAAAACTCCCTCAATGTACATTGATTTCTTGCCGTTTTTTTCTTCAACGATAAAATCAACGGTTTCTATTTCTTCTCTAATGAGTTTCATTTGTATTGATAGTTTTTTAGTTATTTATGAAGCAAATACCTTATGTTTAGACAACTGGCATTAAATCTCCAGCAAACATTCGATGTGGTGCCATGGGTGTGACGACAAACGTATCCCATCCATCAGGCAGGGCGGCAGCTTTAAGGTTGACGTGCCATCCGGTCATGGGTGTGGCAGGGGTGACGACTTCGCCGGTCTCGGGGTCGTAGACGGAATCATTGTTGTAGATGACACCGACCACATCTAGGGCGTGGTCAACGGATGCGGTGATGACGGTGCTGTAGCCGTCAGTGGAGATGTAGCCGGCAGAGTCGAACTCGGCCAGGGCCTCTTGCTCAGAGGCGAAACGGAGGTAGTAGGTGTTCATGGTTAAGAAGCCGTGAGGGCCTGGAGTTGGGTGTTGGTGAGGCGTTGGGGCCAGTAGGTGAGGCGGGAGATTACGTGGCTGCACCCATAAAGATCTGGTACAAACTTCAAGGTGGTTGGGTTCTGGAAAGGTAGACCTGGATACGTCGTGGAAGTAAAACCGGATGGAGAACTTGCTGCGTGTCCCGTGTCGTCATAGCCAACAGAGTAGTTATAAATAGATCCTGCAGTGACGGACCCAGGCAGGTTAAACGAGTAGTTAACTCCGTTATCAAATCTTTTGGCTGTAAATTGTGTCCCACTAACTCTCATGCGGTAGTTGTTGTCTGCTTCAATGCCTTCAATGCTGACGGCAAGAATGCCCCAGGTGTTGTAACTCGAACTAGAGATGGTCCTCCCTCTGATTGCAAAGGTGCTAGACGAGTTGCGATACCAACTACTGAAGTTCGTCCCCGTGATCCGAGCCACGTCTGCACTGCGGGTGACGGTTGCAGACGTGGTGGGGATGTAGGAGGTGGGGAAGGAGCCGGTTTCCAGTTGGGCGCCCCAAATATAAAAGCCTGAAACGCCATCTCCTGTGTAATTGTCGCCACTTGTTACGTTATTAAAAGTCTTATTAGAATAAAAAACAAAAGGATACGTTGCGGATGCGGTTGTTGATTGAACTACGCCTACAGCGTAAATGCGCTTCCAACCATTAGGATAATCTACAATTCCTGAGGCGGTCCAAATAGCCGGCGAATTTGTGTAGGTTTGCTTGGTAGAAAGATCAAAGGTAACCCAATAAGATGTAAAAGCGCTGGTGCCTCCCGAAATGCGTAATCCTGGATACCTGTCTGATGCGCTACCAGGAATCGGCTTAATAAACGCACTAATAGTCCAGCTTTGTCCGGCAACAACTGATATAGGTGCTCCACTTAAGTGTCGATGAGGGCCTGTTGCGACAGTTTCTACAAGCTGGTCTGCAGATTGTGTTCCATCAGGCGCAATAACTGTATTAGAAGATGGAGTAAGGTTAGTATTGATAGCGTTTATTTCTGTTACTATAGAGCTAGAGTCTCCATAAAAGTTCGTCCTCGCCTCCTCCACCAACAACCCCAAACTCTCACCCGTGCTCGGGTTGTGGTCAAAACGTGGAACATTAGTAGATGCAGTTTTAATCAACCTGTCACTATCAACATAAGTAGCAGTGCTTGCACGAGTGAAAGTAATGAGATTTTGGGTACTTCTACTATCAAGAAGGCTTTTGGTTTTAGCAAAGTTAAAATCCAACCTTGGTATTGCACCAGCCTTATCATAAAGAGAATTTGATTTTAGGACATCAAATGTTGTATCAAATTGAGTACCAAACTGTCTACTTAATGAAGATTTGACTGACATTGAAATCTCCTATTAAGGTGTTTCGTATGAAATAGTTGCTATTGAGGATAGAGATCTTGCAAAAACATAAGTTGGTGATGTCAAATGAGAAAGATCTGCAACCAATTTCTTAACCTCCCCTTCAAACTGTTGATAAACAAGTCCTGGAGTTGTAGAAGTTATTCCAGATGCTGTTGAACTTGAACTCGTACCAATTCCAATGTAAACCGGAGTGGCACTAATCACCTGAAAAGTAATACTAGACACATTATTTCCAATTAGTGTCCACTGACTACCAGTTAAGGATGTTTGTGCAAGAGCCATTATTTTATCCTAGTATTTTTCTTTAGATTTAAATTATTTATCACTCTTCACTTTCATCGGAGAAAAGAGTGTTGGAGGCTACTGGTTTGTAGTCATCAACTCTTTCCGCTGCTTTTGAGAAAAGAATGTCCTTGATTTTATCACTGATTTGAGAAGGGCTCTCATCAGAAATAATCATGTCCATAAGTTCATCCATAGTTGTAAAATGAAGTATTTTTCTTATTTATCAAATTTCTCCTCCAGGAGGCATTTCTACTGATTTCTCTTGAGATTTCAAATCGGGTTCCATTACGGGTTGTCCCAAGTTCATACTGGCAGATCCACCAGCTCCTCCACCCATTGGTTGCTGCATTGGTTGTCCAGTTGCTGGATCAACTGACATCATCGCTGGATCAGGAATCGTTCCATCTTCAATCTCTTTGGTAATCAATGCATTCTGATCAATGATTTCTTGATCAGTCTGATGAAGAATCTTCCTTCTCACATAATCAACCGAGAAATACCTACCAACATAAGGTTCAGCTGCTGCAACCAATCCCAGTCTCTCATTGAGAAGTTCGGAATCCTTGAGTTCTGCAAAGTGATTATCGTATAGAAAATCGTATTGAATGTGCTCACTCATAACATTCCAATCTTCGGGAGTGATGATGTTCTTGAGAAGAAGTTGAGTTCTCAGAAGGTCGTTGAACAGATTTGAAAATCTCTTTCTCAGACGACCAACAAACTTACTGAACTTCAGTTCATCTCTCAGAACCTCAGAAGAACGACCAAGATTGAAACCACTCTCTCCACCAATACGAGTTGGGGGAACATTCAGAGATTTATAGAGTTTCTCTTGGAAGTATTTGATGTCCGTAATCTCTCCAAGATTTTGACCGCCAGGAAGAGTAGAGATTTCAGTTCCTCTACCACCTTCACGGCGAGGAAGCCAGAAATCTTCCAACATACTCATGTACTTCTTATCATCACGGATTTCACCAGTATTGGCATCATACACCAACTTATTACGATACCTCATCATCACATCTCTGAGATACTGTTCCGCTTTGATTTTGGGGAGATTTCCAACATCAATGTAGAAGATTCTTCTCTCAGGTGCTCTGGAAAGTCTGTAGATGACCAGAGAATCCTCAATCATTCTCAGTTGATTGAGAGCCTTGATTGCTTTATGAAGATAAGAAAGTGTTGACCCTTTATTTCTATCTACAAGTCCAGATGTACAGTAAGCGATGGAATCTTTTGACATTTTGATTCCACTTTCAGCTCCTGCAAATGTTGGACTATTTGCACCATAAGCTGTCTTTGGATTATAGACAAAATACTCTTCAATCTCTGGAAAATGATAATCCATCGGATTATCTGTTTGAGTATTTCTTACCCGAATATTATCCTTCTTCTTCTTGTCCTGTCTAACATAACGCATCTTGAGTGCGTCAATGTATCTAAGTTCTTGAATGCCTTCCTGAGGCTTTTTCAGGTCAATAACTTTGTGATAATAAAGTCTTCCATCAATGTACCAGTTCCTATAGATTTCGTGAGCCTTCTTATCAAAATCTAAAAGCTCCAGAATGTACTTGAACTCATCTCTAACCTTCTTTTTAATTCCATCACTTGCATTTAGATTGTCCAAGTCAATTTGAACGGGACTATCATTAGTGTCCGATACGATGGCTTCATTTACAATGTCTTCAATGGCACTATCACATTCTGGGTGAAGTGCCATCTCTCGGTATCGTTTTATTAGATCAAATTCAGTTCTATAAACACCTTCAATATCAACATACGAACCAAAAAAACCACTACTCAAGTAATGGTCTGATGCGTCCTCCCGATTGGGAGGAACTGGAGACACCGTACTTGGAGATAGTGGTTCGTTATCTTCAATCGAAAATCCAAAAAGTCTGGCCATTATTAAGTGAAGTTACCGTTTTACTGATCTATTTATCAAGCTCCTGTTCCAGGTGCTTCTGGGAACCAGTATTGAACTTGGAATTCAACAGAAAATTCTTCAATCGCGTTCGCTTGATCATAAGAAAGTTGAATGTCACTAATCGCGGTTGGGAAGATATCAATGAAACGATATTGTGCCAGAATTCTGGATGCATCACCAACTGAGTTTACAGCCTGTTGATTTGATGGGCTTCTACCAAGTTGATAAACAATAGCGTTACCCATGTACGATCCAGGTTCTGTTAATCCAGAATGATCTGCGTATTGGGCGATGTTTTGCATCCATGCCTCAAAGGCTCTTCTATGTGAGAAGTCCTCATCATTAATAACGGTGATAGTCCAAGAAGCAATTGAACGGTCACCAGCAACTTTCAGTTCTCTTCCTCTAAATGGAACTGCAATTGGAGTTACCGTTGATGCTGGAAGAGCTGATGATTTACAGAGAAAACGAAAGTTTTCTCTATCAAACAGTCCAGTACCATCACCCTGAACAGCCAGATTTATTCCATCAGGGAAAGTAACGTCAACCTCAAAGAGGTTATTACGTGCTCCCCCACCGATGAGTTTTGATTTAAATTGGGAAATGCCCCTTGTTGGAATTTGTGCCATTTTTAGTTTCCTCCTTTAGTAACTGATAATGTAAAATCAAACTCTACCAACAACTTCTTCGAAGCTTACACCAGTTCTGGTGGCTACGAATGTCAGAGTGACGTAGTTAATAGACTTGGCTGGTTTCAGGAAGATGTCAGCTCTAAATTCATTATTATCAATTACATCAGGTGTGTTATTTGTTTCATCACAAACAACGAGGAATCCATAAAGTCCTCTCTTTGCCTGAACATCACGGAGATAAGGTTCAACAATGTTCACAAAGTTGGATCTTGTGATCTGATCGTTCAGTTCAAACAGAACGGCCTCGGCTGACTTTTGAAGTGCCTGTTCAACAGTCAGGAATAGACGACGAACGTTGATTCTGTCGAATGCCGATGCGTATCCAAGAGCCGTCTTATCACCAAACAGAAGAATACCAGTTCCAGGCTGATTGATAATCGAATTGATTCTCTTTGGATACAGTTGGTCTCTCTGAGCTTTATTTGGATTATAAGCCAGTTTGATGGCCCCGTTCAGAATACCTCTCTGTTGTCCAGCTGGTGAGAACCAAGGATAGGCGAAGATTGAAGTTCTTACACACAGACCAGCAACGTCCGCGTTACATGGAATGTAACGGAACTTATTGTTGAATCTATCATAAGTATACTTATAACCAGTATCAAAGATTGCGTAAGACGAAGAGGAAAGTGGTGAGAAGAACTCAATCACATTATCAGTTTGAGTGTCTGTATTTGTGATTGGATTTGAGGTTACAGTTCCATCCAGAAGGTCAGCTTTATGTGGAGAAATGACAGCAATACAGTCCTTTCTTTGACCAGCGATTGAAATCAGGTGATTTGCCTTTGCTTGTGACTCAAACTTGTTACCAAGTCCAGGTCCCATAATCAGATAATCAACCTCAATCTCATCTCTATTAGCGAAGAGATTATAAGAAGTAAAGAGATTTCCAAGTGTGGCTGTCATTCCATTGTTGGAATCGTAATCAACACCACCGAGAAGAGTATAAGTTACGTTACCGATAGCACTGTAAGTAGTGCTCTGTGCTGGAGTGTTCCAAAGTGCATCAGCTTCTGAAACAGGAGTCCATCCGATAGCTGTAGTAAATCCAGTTGCTCTTGGTGCAGTGTTATTATAGCTGTCGATTCCAGAAGATGGGTTGTCTCCAACATAAAGATTGTTGGAATAGAGAGCCAGATACTCCTTCCAATAGTTCTTCTGTGGAGAATTTGTATCGGAAATAGAATCAGAAGCCTTAGAAAGATTCAGATGTCTCTCTAAAAGATTTCCTTGAATTCCAGTTACAACTCCAGTGTCATCAACAACAACAACGTGAAGTGCGTCATTCTTACCACTTCTATCAAGAGTGTATCCGTTGCTGATTGGTTTAGGTGCAAGGGATTTCCAGTAGATTGTGGTGTTGTCAAGATCTAAAGTCTGTTGATCATACCAATCAACTGCCGAAACCGCCGTTGCTGTACCGGTAGTGATTCCTGAGTTATTGACAAATACCAGAGAATCCGTGGAATCAAAGGATGAATTTGAATCTCCTTCAGAATAAGTGATTGGGTACGCGGTTCCAGCCGAAGATACTCTAGCCAGGATCTTTACATCAAACTTACTGTTTCCATTAGTGGCGTCTGTCGTAACACCAGTAATGATACCCTTCAGATAACCATTGAATGTTGATGTTGTTCCTGCTCCAGGAAGAACAACATTGGTCAGTGCTGTTGTAACACCGTATCCAATGGTAACACCAGCAGCTCCAGGATCCGTAGTTGTAATACCAATCGTCTGGTCAGCCAGATCGTCAATCAAACAAACCTTCAGATTGTTTGCCCAAGAACCAGGGTTCTTTGCAGCAAATACATAATCTGCGATGTCATCAGAGTAATTTGACTGATAGTCGTCAAAGTTCTTGATCTTGAGAGAAGTTGTATTTGCGATACTTACACCAGCATTTGCTGTTCTCATGTTTGTATCGTCAGTTCTTACAACCTTAAGAACTCCACCATATGAAAGGAATGATGCTGCACTCATCCAGTATTCGTATTGGGCGTCTGTTGAGAGAGGCTTGCCAAATACGTTGATTAGTTCTTGCTCTGTGGTGATGTCAATTGGGTCGTCAATAGGACCGATTGCAAAGGGACCCGCAATTGCTCCAATATTATCTAAAACATTATCAGCTCTTCCTACAGTTAGATCAACCTCTCTGACGAGTACGCCTGGAGATAATTGAGGAGTCGCCATGTTTTTCTCCTATTTTACTTCAGTATAACTAAAAAATATTTATGAAAAACTGAAGTTTGAGTGGGGAAACACAGGATGAACAACCTACCAGTCAGGGTATTCCCACTTATCCAAAACTGAAGTTGTTATTCTACCAGTAATCACTCTTTTGATTGTACATTCTTTACACTCATAAGAATAAGACGATGGAACAGCACCTCTATTCTTACGAGTTCTATAAAATCCCTCTATCAGGTTCTTGACTTCTCCACAAGTCCGACACCTTCTATCATAGAGTAATAAGTGTCCAAGTTTGATTTGCCCATCTAAGTCCATTAGGATAGATACTCCCACATATACGCCCTATCTCCATATTCATCAGTGTACCACCTATCTCCATCAGAATCCACAAAACTTGTATTATCTAAACCATCATCAATAAATCCAAACGGAGCCATATCTTGTTCAATCTGATTTTTTTGTTCTTCATATAATCTCTTACGAACATCCTGGTCAGTAAGTTCTTTGAAATAATCCTGAGCGACTAACCAGGCATAAATGACCAGGCACATTGCAAGGTCATCATTACAACCTTCTTCTGCTTCAAAAGAGTTATGCTTCTGAATGAATGTGGTTAGTTCTGAAATAATCTCATAGTCATTGAAGATAAGCTTGTTCTCTTCAATCATTGTCTTCAGATTGAGAGAGCCAACCTTCTTGACTGTCTTTGACATCTTCACACCAAGTTGAGTTTTCTTTCCAGAAAATCCCTGACCAACAATCTGACCAGCTCTACCTCTCATAGAGCACATAAGTAGATTTTGATACTCTAGGTCATACTGAAGAATACTTGCAACCTGATCTCCAATATCATTCACCTCACAGAGAATGTATGCTCCATTATAACTCTTCGCTACTTCCCATATAACATTGGGATATAACATTGGTTTGATTTCATTGTTTCGATACTTGGCAACAATCTTATGTGGAAAAGATGTAATATCTACGACGACAAATGCTGAGTAGTCCTCACTTACTCCTCTAGCAACATCAACCGTCATCAAATAGTCGTGTGAATCATTAGGTTCTTCATAAACA
>Ga0196901_1001570_pt1 | contig 11446 bp, 13 predicted proteins | sample CB_VirMetaG_FD_169099 | JGI IMG/M metagenome (GOLD analysis project Ga0196901, IMG submission 169099) | Freshwater to marine saline gradient viral communities from Chesapeake Bay - CB_1504_1 Viral MetaG (v3) (version 3) | ecosystem: Environmental > Aquatic > Marine > Coastal | place: USA... | reverse complement strand
TCTCGCCAAGTCCGGCCATAGATTCTGTTAATGATTTAGCTAAATAATCAAATTGTTCTGACTCACTAAAAAACTCAGTGAAATACTCATTAGTAGCGCTAGTGAATGCGTCCAATCCACCCATCATCGTGATGATTGACTGAGCAACATCGACGCGCATTATTGCAGACGCATCTCCAAGCGACTTGCCCATTTTATCAATTGCATCGTTAAATACCGCTTGCTCTTTAGATACCCTTAATAGAGTTTCTAGTGCGCCCTCACCGATTTGTTGATATTCAGTTATTTGTGGTAATACATAAGCTGCCAATAAGTCGCCTTGCTGCCCTATGACCTGTTCAAGTTTCTTCTGTATTTCTTCGCCTGTCATATCTTCAAAGCTGATTGAGCCAAGGGATACTTTAAAAGATTCTATTGTTTTAGCTGTATCAATACCAAGAGAGTCAACAGAGCTTGAAACGGTTTGCCCTAAGTAGTTAAATATAGAGCTAATCTGGTCTAGTATTGCAGACTCAACGCCTGAAAATTGAGTGTCAGTCGATGTCTTTTTGGATAAGCCCCAGAACTTTTTCTTAGTTGTTTCGATGACGTTATAATAGTAACCCTCGAAACCGTCTGACATTATATTAGCCATGCTTTGAGAGTCGAACTTCAAGCCGCTGTCAATTAGCTTTTGCTTCTTAGAGCTAAAACCACCAAATATTTTATCAGCTATATCACCTAATCCTATTGCATCCATAATTCTAGCTACTGGGTCTAGCTTTCTAAGAGCTCCACCTAGTTTTGAGTCTAGGAAGTTGGAGCTTTTCAGGTCAGCGCCACCACCACCGAAGCTAGTTGATGATATTAAAGACGTTGCAAGTTTTGCTATACCATCCGATAAGCCTGTTAAGCCATTACTTATTTTTTCCAGTTCTGATAGTTGGTCATAAGCGATGTCTTTATACTCGCTCATTGAGTCGCTAACTGAGCTGCTAGACGCTTCACTATCGCCCAATACTGTGCCAGTGCCGCTTTCAGGTTTGGTGTATGAACCACCGCCTCCACCGCTTACAGCTAACCCCATGCCGCCAAGCACGACACCCATAGCAGCCACACCAGCAAAACCGCCCCAGCCTGACTGCTCGAACATCTTAGCAGCGCCAGCGGCAGCGGCAGCTAATCCTTTTTGCAATGACATAGCTATTTCAATAGCCGCAAAACCCTTCTCCATTGCATGCAATGCTTTACGCTCTTTTGATTGCTCTTTAAATAAAGATGATGCAGCGCCAGCGGTTTTACTTAGTAGTCCAATTTGGGTTTTTTGGCTTTCTATATTTAATTCAGCAAGAGCGCCATCAATTTTTAGCCTGTCTTTTGAACCTTCTTTTGTTTTATCTCTTTCTGCGTTGAGCTTTGATTCCAATTTTTCTATTGATGACATTTTAGCTACATAATTATCTAATTCAGCAGATATACCGCCAAATGCATCAATTATCGCATCGCCAGTCCTAGACCATGCCCCACCAAATTGATCTACTTTATCAATCAATTTGTCAATTTCTTTGTTTTGTATCTCTATTTCAGTTGATCCAGTTGACGATCCGCCGGATGCCCCACCAGACATGGCAGACTTCATTTTATTTATTTTTGCTATAGCTTCATCATAAGCCTTGATTGCAACATCTCTCTCAATCAACACATCGCTTATTGTTGCTAATCTAGCCTCCCTTGAGGCTGTTATTTTTGCCTCAGCAGTCTCAAATGCTTTATTTGTTATACTTCTAGCGACTGCCTCATAAGCTGAAACTTGAGCATCAGCATCAGAGGTAATGGCGCTTGTGATATCACTTGCGGCCTTTTCTGCTTGAGCTATTGCCTCATCAAAGTTAAAGGTGTCTCCGTCAAATGGGTTCATTGCATCCGCAATTTGCTTTCCATAAATAACAGCTTTATCAACAAGCAAAGAAAACTCAGCGGCAACATTTTGCCCAAATTCTGTAGCCCTAACCTTACCTATGTCCACCATCAAACCAAGCTGCACGCCTATTGCTTGAGCGAATGCCTTGCCACCAGCCATTCCTATATCAACGGCACTAGCAAGTTCAACAGTTAATATCTGAACTAGCGCCCTTACATTTGTTGGGAATTGAGTTATTGCATCGCCCATAAACATATAAAATGCTTTGACGTGCATTGATGTTTCTGTGAATTCATCTTGTATAGTATTGAATCCGCTAGAAATCATATTTACAGATTTATCAAAATCGCTTGCCATCACGCCGAATTGATCTGCCCAAGCGCCAAGCCCGTCAGTAAATCCTTGCAAGTTTCCGGTTATATCTTCAATGCCCTGTCCGACTGAGTTGATGGTTTTATTTGCTTTATCCAAGCTTCCGACCCATTCAATCATGTTTGTGCTTGAATTTGTCATTGATTGGCCGAATGTTTTTTCGGTTTGATCGGCCATTCTTTGCGCTTCTTCATTATAGTCTTTTAGCGCTTTGACCATAATTTCAGCGGTGATTCCACCTGTTGCGGCAAACTCCCTAAGCTCCCCGCGAGTCATCTTCAAGGCTTTGCCAAGAGCATCCATGATTTTAGGCGCGCCCTCAGCAACAGAATTAAACTCATCTCCACGCAAAGCGCCAGCAGCGAACCCCTGTGACAACTGCCTGATTGCCCCGCTTACTTCTGCTATTGGCTTACCACCAGCTACAAATAAATTGTTTAGCGTTTTGGTAATATTCATTACTTCATCGCTTGATATGCCTAAGTCTTTTGTGCTTCTGGTTAACTGAGCATATAAATCAACTGTGTTTGTTAGCTCTGATCTAGTTTCTTTTGATAGATTTAAAAGCCTACTTCTGACCGATGTTAATTCTTCTTCTGATTTTGTAACCTGCCTAAGCTGTGAATTAACATTCTTCCACTCGTCGGCATATTGAGTTAGTTTATTTGTTGCTATGATTGCGCCAAGAGCGCCTACAGCAGTAGTTAGGGCAGTCGTGGCTGCTCTAGCAGACATAAAGCCTTTACTCATGCCATCAGATGATTTAGTAATTGACTTTTCTGCTTTCTCGCCAGTTACCGATAATTTTTTAAGTTTATCATCTGCTTTTGTTAGGTCATCTGTATTTGCACGAAACCCAATAGTCGCCAAAGTATCCACGGCAAATCCTCTAAAAATATTTATCGTAGTATAACCCACTGGTCAGAGCAGTTAAATGAATTGTTTGTGGTATGGTTTGGTTTCGATTAATTGGATGGGCGTTTATATGAATAAAATGGAGGTTGAAATGACTTATAGCGAGCCATTGCATAATTATCTTTATGAATGATCAAGAGGCTACGTATTAATCTTCTTTGGAGTTGAATATGAAGTTGTAGAATTCGATGTTAGCAGGGATAGGGCAATAATTAATTTCAAGTGTATAGAAAAGCCATCCTAAGATGGCCTCATCATAGCTTTCATTCTTCGACCATTAGCGGCCTGTATCAGCGCTAGCGCTTCATCATCTGGAATCAATGGCGGGTCAATATTGTTATCTTGACTCGTCATACTATGCCAACTGCAATAAGACTCTGACATTTTTCTTATTGCGTCGGCTTCCCAGTCTAGATAGTCAATTTTGTTAGCCGTAAAAAAGCTGGTAATTTCATGCCAAGTTAACGGCATTATACCGTTAAACCCTTGTAGGCACCTACCAGCTTTACTAAACCAATCAGATAAGTATTGACAAGGTGACTCAGGCATCCATGCCGCATCGCCGTGAACCCTGCCCCAACTTGTGTAATTGTCGCTGTTTTTTGATTCTTTCCAAGGCGCATGGAGCCAGCCAAAATAGCCAGCCCAGTCAGCGCAATCTTCAATTACTTTTTTACGTAATTAGTCCGGTCGGCAATGTGCTTGTCAACTTGCTCATAAACAATCGGATACTTTTTGTAAAAGTCTAGTGCTTGCTCACGGGTAAAGCTCTCTTTAAAGTTCTTCCAGCCACACGTTAACTCTGCAACGAATTCGCGGTTAATTTCTAGTCGTGCTTCAATCTCGCTATCAGATGGCAGTGAATCTTTGTGGCGCTTCTTCTCGATTTTATCAAGCTTACGAAGTCGCGCAAGGTTTGCGGTACGCGCCTGCTTTGAGTCTGAGCCGTACAATAAAATCAATAATGGCTTGGTTTCGTCATCTACCTTATTATTGTTTTCGTCAATTTTAGGCATATAACATAAACGCCCATCAGGGAATGTAATGTGACACTCTGACGTATCGTTTAATTCTAATTGTGAAAAGTCAAATTCTAAAACTTGGTTAGCCATGATAACCTCATCAGGGTTTGTGCATCCATTAGATAGATGCTAGTGCGAGTGGATGAGTCTCGCGGGGCATGACCCTTTTACTAGCCGTGTTAGTGTAACTGGTAAGACCAGTATATTCAAGGCAATAAAAAAGCGACCTAAGCCGCTTTTTGTTATTCTAGTTGATTACTAAAAATGCAACAACGAACAAGTCAAGCCAGTGCCGCCAGTAATAGCGATTGTGCCAGTTAGAAACGCGCTAATTGTATTTAGCGGTATTGCAACAACGGCACCGTCAGCGATTGAGCCGACAGCATAGCCGCCTGATACGTCAACATCGCCAACGCCGGCAACAGGAACAACGCTCCCGCCATCACCATCAATAACAGGTGATAAAGCGCCGCCAGAATCATTACGCATGATTAAAGTAGGCTTGTATGATGCAATATAGGTAAACGTGTCAGCGGTTCCAGTCAAATCAACTTCAACCATTGCGCGTTTCCCACTGCCAGTCATCAGTGTTGGTGTAATAGTAGCCATAATCTACTCCTTACGCTGCGACTTCGACAGGCTCATAATTGAAACGGATGTCATAAGTACCGTTAATCATGTTATTTGCGCTGCCGATGTTACGTTGAGCGTTCAATGATGGGCCACCAGAATATGAAACACTTCCGTCTGGTAATTCAATTTTCACTGATAGCTCACTAGTAGTTGTCAGAACGTCAGCACGCAAAATGTTTTGCCCAGCATCTTCTGAGTCGTAAACATAATCACCACCAACTCCGCCGTAGTCTTTTTGGCCTTTAGCTGTTTGCTTTGCCCCACCACTCAAGGTATTGAACTCAACAGCAGACACCATAGTGCCATAAGGATTTACAGAAGTAATTTGCTTTACCTCTGTATAAGTTAATGCTGCATACCCCGTTTCGTCGCGTGTAGCTGGCGACGCAGTGGATACATAAATTTTAGCGTCGGAACTTGTCATTAAGCCCATAATTAAAACCTCATATAAAATAGTTAATCGATCGATTCATCCTGTTGCAATTGTACATTAAATAGCACTGGTCTTACCAGTTAAAATGTTGTTGTTAATTTTTGGTGGTGGTGTATATTTGATATATTAGTTTCCTGCAAGAGCTGGTAACTATAAGCCCTCGCAGTATGAGGGCGCTTTAAGGTTAGTTTATTGGGATAGTAGTCATCACCTAGAGTCACTCGGTTAATGACAGACCTATCAGGAGTGGCTGCTATCACCAATACGCTAATGCTCAAGTGGTGATGACTATATAAACCGGAACAACTGACGAATCATCTACGCGAGGCTTGGACTCCTAGGTGTTGATAACGGTTTAGACAAGTGACCGCAGGCGCGGTGAATGTTTATTCACATGATGATTGGATACCCCATATCGCTTTTATGGTCATCGCGCTGGGTTCGCGGCCAGAGTGACATTTGAAATAACAATGACCAGTCATCAGTTGAATAAGTATTTTTACTTACAAATCCTGATTTATGTATAGATTTCCAAATTTTATATACATATCAGAATAACAGTTATAGAAAACGATATTTTTTATACACGCTAGACCATGTGGCGCAGTGGGTCGCAACCTTAGCTTGAACTCTCCTTGTTTCAGCAGTTGCGGGTTGTTAATAACAGACGACGTATGCGCAAGTCGGGGTTTTTCTATTATGTTTTCCCATCATGCAGGATAGTCCACTGTGGCGACAAGGACTAACTAACCACTACAGTATAACGAATCATTAAACCGCACTGTATAAACTCACCATCTATATAAATCTGGTCGCGGTCAGTTGTTTTAATCTCGACTGTTTGGCCTTCATGCTCCAACCTTAACCCACGATAAAATCTAGATATAATTTTATCAGCAGTTGCAAGCGCGAAAAACTTGCCTTTATTTTTTGGATAAAACAATCCAACACGATACATGCCATCGCGTCGATTATATCCATTGGTGTTAAGCGTTGGTGCCTGCGTCATGGCTGGCATATCCATCTCGCGCAAATATGGCGTACCTTGTACCGGAGTATAAGCCGTGTTTTCAGTCACAATATGAGGCAAGCTTGGAATGCTCATTAAATGGTCAAGTAGTGCTTTGCTTACATAGGATTCGTTTATTGTTGCCATTACCTAGCCTTCCCAACTTCATCAGCCACAATAGCCGGAAAATTAATTACTGCTCTAGCTACCATTTTACTACCTTTTGCAGACCATTCTTTGTTTTCTAATCTGTCAGCATAGGGTAGCGAATTTGTCATAAAGAATGTTGAGCCAAGTTCGATATTAGACACGTTAGAAGTTAACTTGTTAATCGAACCTTGTTTCTCACCTTCTCCGCTAAATTCACCGTTTATCGTCGTGCCATCATAATCACCAAAAGCATACATCCAGTTGGCCGCGAACCTACCAGTATCAACTGGCGATTCAACAATGACAGAAGTTCCTGTCCTAATAAGCGATTTTTCAACAACGTTTTGCATTCTATCGCGTGATAGTTTGCGGAACTCTGCAAGTTTTGCTGATAGGTTGGTGACTGACATCAGCAGATTATTAACTCAACTTTGCCTTCTTTTTTGTATTTAATAATATCTGTTTTGTCCTCGTTAACTACTGGCGGGTTATCTGTAACAATAACATAGCCATCAATTCCAGTTTCGCATTCTGTGGTACATTCTAAATTAACTTCAACGTCATCTAGGAATATTTTAAAATTACCAGTTATTCCCATCTCATTTGATTTTTTGCCGTCTAAATACATGATTCACCCTCTTTGTTTATTTACGTAATTGTAAGTTATACATAACCAAGATGCCTGCAGGATTAAGCGGATTTAACGCAACTATGCGCCACTTAACACCCTCAAGTGTAACAGTCATATCAATTTCTGGTGTTTCGCCTTTGTACAGCAGTCTAGCGTCACCCATCTGAATGACTGAGCCGTCAATCTCGCCGATTTTGTAATTCAATGAACATCCTAAGCCACTAACAGAAACATCAGGTGTCGCGCCTACAGCATTGCCGTACTGGCCAAAACCCGCTTCTTGTCCCGCCATAATAAGCGTGACAGGTCGGCCGAAGTCATCAATCATCTCTTGAGCTACGTCATCGCGCATCTCAATAAAAAATGCCGTATCGGTCATACTAACCGCTTACCTAAATTACCACCACCGACTAAAAACGGTCGCACCAGTAAATCAAGCTCAGGAACGCGAGGCTTATATGTTGGTGTCGTGCCGTCTTGGTACTCGATTTCTTTTTCCAGTACGTCAGCTTTTTTGAATGTGCGCTTAACCAATCCACCACTTATAGCGGCAAAATCAATCGTCAATCGTCCAGCTTGTTGCAGCTCAACCGCTTTTAGCGCCGCTTTGTTTATCAGTGCTAATTCGTCATCTTCAATATCCGGTAACTTATACTCGTCAGCAAGATTATAATACGTGTTGATAAAATCAGCAGACAATACCAAATCAGCGTCAATCGTGTCAGTATTAACGGTTATCCCGCGAGCGTCAGAGTATACTTGATACTCTGCCTCGGTTGTGTATGAGTCTGTTTTTAGTGTTGGCATGGTTTATCCCATTATCGATCTATGTATAATTACTGCCAGATTGTTGCGTCAAAGTGATCATTTAACGTTGGCAGTCTGGCGGGGTCAGCCCCCGCAGGCGCTCTATTGCCATTACTATATATAAACAATTCATTGCGAGTATTAGCTATTGTTTGAGGATTGTTACTGTCAGTTGATAAATTGACATCACCTAAAAATTCAGAATTTTTAGCTATAATTCTATTAGTAGATTTCCACAAAGTAGTGGCGGCTTTAAACTTAACATTATCTAGCTCATAGAAGAAAGTTTCAGTTCTAACAGTGTCACCTCCAGTCAAAACAGTAGCGGTACGTATCTGATTTACTACTCCTTTTTCTTGGTGAAACATTTTAAGAGAGTCTACATCTACCCTATAGTCCATAGCTCCTGAGTTCTCAACTGTCATAGAGAATTTGTAGGTCGCGGTAGTGTCATTAGAACTTTGGATATACACAGTTAATGTATTTTTGGAATCGTTATTTTTAATGACCAGTTCTGGGTCTACGCTACTGCTAGCATAGTCAGATATATTAAACTCAACAGTATTGGCAACGACCGATGTGGTTAGGTAACTAACAGACTTTGTAGAGAGTGGTAGTAGTTTGTTATTTTCAAATGTCAAGCCACCAATCATGCTCCTGCTGTAGTTTTTAGTATTTAGTCTTGTAACCCTCAGTAAATCACCCGCAGTTGAGTATTTGTTATCCGTAACATTTATTGCGCGTGGCCATTCTATTTTACGGCCGAAGAATAGTGCGTAGTTATCACTAATGGTATTGCAGCCAAAAAACGATTGCTCGGATGTGCCGACAAAACTTATCTCATTTTGATATATATTAGCTATGCCAAACAGTTCAGGTACATCATTACGCAACGCAATTACTATGTCGCAGCTTCTTATATCACAGTTATTAACACTAACACTTCCCCCTGAAAATCCTACAGCGCTATTCGCGAGGCAGTTAAGTGTAGCGCCTGTAACCTCCAACCCGTCTGCATAGTGCGCCCCAACTGGGTAAGCGTCGGTAGCAGTATACTCCCCACCATTTATGAGAATTGATTTAGAATTCAGCGCATCAATAGAGTGTTTGTTGTTGTACATAACTCCGCTGTTGATTTTAATAAAAGACGAACGTCGATTATTTATTCCGTAACCTAGGCGTGTTGGCGATGCGCCTATATTTCTAAATCCAGCTATAACTGGGTTATTAACAGTTACATCAAAACAGCCGGCAATGTGGCAGCCTTGATAACTTAGCGCGCTTTGCGAGTCATCTGCTATTAAACGCAGACTATTGATAGTAATATTATGTCTAGATATTGTAAGAGTATCGTTATCAACCCCTACATACTCCCCTTTAATATTTAATCCGTCTATTTTCGATGCTGGAGGCATTGGGCAGACTGTAACTGTCATTAATGAGGTGTCAGTATATGTGTACATCAGCGGAGGCCATACATCCCCATTATCTGAATTAATAACACAGACCTCCTCTTTAACATACTCATCAGTTAAGCCGAAACGCTTAGACGCCACTTCTGTTGATTTGATAGTTAATACCTGTCCCTTTTTATTATCTAATCCGATTATTTTTTCAGAGCCTCTAGTTAGCCCTGATAAAGTTGCAGCATCTATAGTCGTTTGTACGTATTCGTTACCGATAACAACGCGAGGCAAATCGGAACCGCTTCCGCTTGCCACAAGCACTCCGGCGCATTTAACATCGGAAAGGAAAGTAATAGTCCCTTTAAACGGCCAATTACCATCTGGTATGAATACTTTTTTATCAGATAATGCATTGATATAAGACGTATAATCGTCAAGTCCTGCGGGCGCAACAAGCGTCCTATATTCTTGTTCTGATATCTTTGCAACATCCGCCGCCGCTGGCAATTCTCCAACGTATTCATAAACATAATTAACCGTATCAACAACATCCGTCCCAGTAGACGCTGTAACATCCTGAGAATTCACACCAGCTTTTAATATACCGATAGCCATTTTTTAACCCCACACTATTGAATTTGTTGTAACTTTGCCATTGCCGACTATGCGACCACCTTGCAGCCAGATATAGTCGTACATAGCGAGATTGCCATCCGTTGTAATTATGCATGTCGCACCTGAGCCGTTTTCAATTGAAGAAATGCCAGCTATCCACTTGCGCACTGATTCTAGTGGTATGATAACAGATTCGCCGTCCAAAATATCACCGATTTGATAGCCGCCAGTTAAATCCAATTCGCCCAAACCGGAGACTTTATAAGCCGAGCTTGCGGACGTTCCTTTTAGTATTGGGGTAATGGTATCGCCACTGGTATTGTGAATAATCATTACTTGGTCAGCGTCTTGCTTATACGCGAACGTCTCGTTATCGTCTAACAAGTTTATGATTAGGTCTTTTGCGCCTTTGACTTTCTCAAAGCTGGTTTGGATTAAATCTGCCACTATTTTTCCTAATTTGGAATTATAGTGGCATTATAAATTAAGCGTGGTTAGATTGGTAGTTTTAACATTCCTGCGTCGTAGATGGCGCTCATTGATTTTATTAACGCATCATCTTTACAGTATTGATAATATCCTGATTCATTCCTCATGTGGTCAACCATTATATCACATGCCTTATCAACAACCTTATCACGCTCTGATTGGATTGGTACACACAGCTTTAATATAAAGCAAGCACACGCCCCATCTTCTTTCTGAACAGCAACCATATCTGTATTATTGCAGTTCTTAAAAGTAGCCATAACCTTGCATAATTCACCCACAAAAGTTTCCCCATGTTCTGATAATTCCACATCGTCCATATTTTTAATAGTAATATCAACCCCAACAGGCGGCAACCCTTCACCGTTCCATTTTTTCATACTCTCTAACTCCTTCACTCTATCTTCAAACTCTTTGCGGGTGCATATGTGTTTCCATGCGATGGTTATATTCCCACCGCCTCCATACATTTGATACTCACCTTCCCCCCAGCAAGTATTATCTTTAGTCGATCTGATTAAATAATTAGCATTACCTCCGTTAGGAAGATTGCCCTTTAATTCCTCAATAGCCTTATCAATCATTTGTTGTTTGTTCATAACTTCCCCTTAACTATTTCAAAACACCGCAAGAATTCTTTGGCGGATGATGGTTTTATTGTTAGCTTTTCAAGAACTATATTCCCATGAAATTCAATAAGGAATAACTTCCCATCATTAAAGGCTGCAATATCATCAAATTCAGTATAACTATCCTCCTGCCAAAAACGCCAATTACACTCCTTGCCCTTGGTTATTTTTGCTAACATTGGTTGTTCTTCGTTCATTCTCTATCACCCAAATTAAAAAGCCCAAACAGACTATACATCATGTTTGGGCTTTGTGTGGTATGACCAGTTTATCTTGCTTTATGCGTTCTTTTTAGTATGTAACCGATGTCATATATATCAGCGGTTCCATTTGTTCTTATTTTTACTACTGCGCCATTAGTAGCCCATGTATTTAAAGTATAGCCACTATGTGAAAACGATACTTTTCTAGCCACCCCAACACCCTTAGCGAACC
>Ga0196901_1001568_pt1 | contig 11454 bp, 12 predicted proteins | sample CB_VirMetaG_FD_169099 | JGI IMG/M metagenome (GOLD analysis project Ga0196901, IMG submission 169099) | Freshwater to marine saline gradient viral communities from Chesapeake Bay - CB_1504_1 Viral MetaG (v3) (version 3) | ecosystem: Environmental > Aquatic > Marine > Coastal | place: USA... | reverse complement strand
CTTTACCGGCTGGGGCCGCGCGGGGTTCGGTGAACTAGCGTGGGGCGAAGGCAGTGTTGCCGTTGGCTTTGCCACGGGCGAAGTCGGCAGCGTTACTGTCAACGTCGGCACGGGCGTATCGGTCAACGTCACGGGTGTTCAGGCCGCTGGGCAGGTCGGCACCGTAACAGTGACGGGCGATGCCTCTGTTCCTCTTACGGGCGTTGAGGCTACCGGTGAAGTTGGCACCGTAACGGTCTTCGTTACGACGAACATCAGCGTGCCTGTCACGGGCGTTTCAGGCACGGGGGAAGTCGGCACTGTTACGGTTGCGGCTGGGGCTTCAGCGCCTGTCACGGGCGTTGAGGCTATCGGTGAAGTCGGCACTGTTACGGTAAACACCGGAGCAGGTGTCTCCGTCAATGTGACGGGTGTTGAAGGCACTGGCGAGATTGGCACTGTCGCCGTAACTGGCAACTCTACCGTTTCCGTCACGGGGCTTGAGGCCACTGGCGAGGTTGGCACTGTTGCCACCACAGCTTCGGCTGTTGTACTTGTCACGGGGCTTGAGGCCACTGGCGAGGTTGGCACTGTTGCCATAACCGGCAACTCGACGGTTACGCTTACAGGCGTGGAGGCCACTGGCGAGGTTGGCACCGCAACGGCGAGTGCGTCAGCCCGCGTCCCCGTTACTGGTGTCAGCGCGACCGGACAGGTTGGCGCTGTTACGGTTACAGGTTCAGCCCGCGTTTTCCTGACAGGCGTCTCCGCCACGGGCCAAGTAGGGCAGGTCTTGGTGTGGGGAAGGATTGTTCCAGCGCCCGGAACAAGTTATACTCCCATCGTCCCAGCGTCTGGTACGATCTGGACCGAGATTGCGGCGTAAGGAAGCGAGATGGCGAGCACATACACGTCGAACGGTGGTATCGAGCTTATCGCGACCGGCGAGCAGTCCGGTACTTGGGGCACGACCACAAACACGAACCTGTCGATCATCGACCGGCTGACCAACGGCGTCGGTGCGATCTCGCTCACGGGCACGACGCACACGCTCACGACCACGGATGGCACGCTGTCGGATGGTCAGTACCGAGTGCTGGTGTTTGGCGGCACGCCGAGCGGTACGAACACGGTCACGATCTCGCCCAACGACGGGCAGCACCTGTACTTCGTGAAGAACGGTTCCGGTCAGAGCGTGGTTCTGTCTCAGGGCTCGGGATCCACGGTCACCGTTGCGGACGGCAAGAGCGCGATTGTCTACACTGACGGCGCTGGTGCGGGTGCTGCGGTTGTGGACCTGACGAGCACGTTCAACTTCCAGCCGCTGACGGCTACGCTGACGGCGATTGGCGCGCTTGCTGTCACGGACAGCAACATCATCGTCGGCAACGGCTCGACATGGGTAGCGGAGAGCGGTGCGACGGCGCGTACTTCGCTGGGGCTTGGCACTGGAGACAGCCCGACGTTCACGGGCGTCACTACTGGCCAGCTTGACATCACCGCGCAGGGCGACCTTCGCCTGCAAGACACGACCGGCGGTGAGTATGTCGCGCTTCAGGCTCCGGGCACTGTCTCTGCCAGCTACACGCTGACGCTGCCTGCTGCGGACGGGACAAGCGGGCAGGCTCTGGTTACAAACGGTTCTGGGACTTTGAGTTTTGCCGCCGCTGGCATCTCTACAGGTAAGGCCATCGCAATGGCCATCGTTTTCGGGTAAGGAGAAGCAGAGATGACAGCCCCGAATATCGTCAACGTCACCACGATCACCGGCAAAACGAACGTGGTCAGCCTTACGACTACCAACGCTACGCTTGTGGTTGAGAATACTGCTGGCAGTAACAAGGTTTTCAAGATCAACTCGCTGGTGGTCTCGAACGTCGATGGCACCAACGCCGCCGACATCACGGTTTCGCTCTACAGTGAGGACAACATCGGCGGGACGGCAACCGAGATCGTGAGTACGATCAGCGTCCCTGCTGATGCTTCGCTCGTGGTCATCGACAAGTCCACCTCGATCTACCTTGAGGAAGACAAGTCGATTGGCGCGACTGCGGGGACTGCGAATGACCTCAAGGTTGTGTGCAGCTACGAGGAAATCTCGTAAGGAGTTCCCGCCATGTCGAATCGTGTAGGCGGGTTCATCGGTCAAGATGGCCTGAACGCTCCTGATGAGCCTACTGCCGTCAGCGCCACTGCGGGTGATACGCAGGCAACTGTTAGTTTTACCGCGCCGTCTGATGTGGGCGGCTCTGCCATCACTGGCTACCGCGCACAATCTAACGATGGCATTGGTGCATCCGGCTCTGCTTCGCCTATCACGGTTACTGGTCTGACCAACGGCACCGCCTACACGTTCCGTGTCTGGGCGATCAATGCGTTTGGTTACTCTGCACCGAGTGATGCGAGTGGGAGTGTTAGTCCGCAGGCCCCCCGTGCTCTTGTAATGGGTGGCAGAGGAAGTGCCCCATACAATACAATTCAATATGTTGAGCTTGGAACGTCTGGAAACTTTTCGGACTTTGGGGATTTGACGGCAAGCGCAGAGCAAGCGGGCGGGTTGTCAAACGGAACTAGGGCTGTGGCTGTTCATTCCGAAAGTGGCAGCAACATTATGGACTACGTCACCATAGCAACCACAGGAAACGCTGTCGATTTTGGAGACCAAGTTACTAGATCAAACGGAATTGTCGGTGCTGCTTCCAACGACACCAGAGGTCTTTTCCATTCGGAACACGACCCTGCGGACATAGACTTGGTTCAGTACATCACGATAGCTACGACAGGAAATTCTGTTTCTTTTGGCAATTTGTCTCCGGGAACATCTGACACGGCAGGCGCGTGTTCTTCGCCTACTAGAGCGTTGTTCGCTGGCGGCAGGAACGGCCCCACCCTCTACGCTGATATTGATTATTTTACTATATCGACTACGGGCAACGGGACTAGTTTTGGTAATCTAACCGTCGCCCGTTATTTTTTGACTGGCCTGAGTTCTAATACAAGAGGATGTTTTGCTGGCGGTCAGGTCTCGAACAATGTCAATGTTATAGACTATGTAACCATTGCCTCTACGGGCAACGCTACGGATTTTGGTGACTTGACACAGTCAAAAATTACCATGGGCGGGACTTCAAATAAAATAATTGGAATCTTTTGCGGGGGGCAAGTCCCGGCAATAGACTTAAATGTGGTAGACAAAATTACCATTGCAAGCACTGGCAATGCCGCAGATTTTGGCGACCTTTTAGGAACTTTTGAGGGCGTGGGTGCGACCTCATCCGCCCACGGAGGACTCTCCTGATGCCGAACTATCAAGGTGTATGGTCTCTGTCGGAGCAGTATCAGAACGCGAGCGGGTGGCCTGTGCCGCCTGCGCCGGGGCAAGTCGCATATACAACGGCGGGCACTTATTCGTGGGTTGCGCCCGCTGGGGTTACGTCCGTAAGTGTTGTTTGTGTTGGCGGTGGGGGTAGAGCGCTGTCGGGTGCCGGAGGTGGAGGCGGTGAGCTTCGCTATAAGAATAACATCCCAATAACCCCCGGAGGTAGTTACACGGTAGTCGTAGGAGACCCTAGCGCGGCTGCTACTTCCGGAACATATGTTGCAGCATCTACGTTTAACTCCACTACAGTAGTTGCTAATGGGGGAAGGACGGCGGTTTCTGGCTCAGAAGCAGGCGTAGGAGGATCAGGCGGCACTGGTGATGGGGGCGGAAACGGCGGTTCTGGTGGTAATGCTTCTTCTAACTATGGTTCAGGCGGCGGCGCTGGTGGATATTCTGGAAATGGCGGTAACGGATCCGGGACCAACACTTCGACAGCGGGTTCAGGCGGCGGTGGTGGTGGTGGTTGGAACGCAGGTCCAAACTATCTTTACGCTGGAGGTGGCGGCGGTGTTGGGATACTAGGCCAAGGCTCTAATGGCGCGGCCAATGGCGGCGGGGGATCGGGCGGCTCCAACGGGACGTTCACTGACCCTAACGGCGGCACTTACGGTGGTGGTGGTGGCGTGGCAGACGGGACGTCGACTATAAACGCCTACGGCGCTGTAGGTGCTGTTCGCATTATATGGGGTGCGGGCCTTGTTACTCGCGAGTTTCCATCGACTAACACAGGAGACTTGTGATGGAGCTGTTTATTCGTGTCAAAAATGGTCAGGCTTTCGAACACCCAATTTTTGGCGACAATTTTCGTCAGGCGTTTCCTAACGTAAACACCGCAAACTTACCGCCAGAGTTTGCGCGGTTTGAACGTGTTGCAGCCCCTGCTATCGGGGTGTACGAAAAGTTGTCAGTCACATACGCAGATCGGGGCGATGGCGTTTACCATGATGCGTGGACTGTCCTTGACCTAACGCCAGAAGAAAAAGCCTCTAAGCAACAAGCTGTCAAAGACGATTGGGCCATTGGCGGGTATCCGTCGTGGTCTTTTGACGAAGCTACATGTAGTTTTACTCCGCCTGTTGAAATGCCATCGGACGGAAAGTTTTATCGTTGGGACGAACCTACAATATCTTGGGTTGAGGTGACATAATGTCCGACAAACGCTATCTCGGCAACATCATCACGCCGACGCCGACCGCTCCTGCTGGGGCGTTTCAAGATGATGCTGCACCGGGGGTGTGGTCGCTGCAAGAGGCGTACACCTACATCAAGGCGGGGGCATGGCCTACGGCGGGGAACCAACTGCTGCTGATCGAGGACGTATTCTCGACGTATCTCTACACGGGCACAAACACGACCAACCCTATTGCCAACGGGATTGACCTTGCTAACGAAGGTGGCATGGTTTGGTTAAAGTGGAGAGGTGGTTCAGGCGGAAGCGGTGTTTATGACACTGAGCGTGGTGTAAGAAAGTATTTAGAAACTTACAGCACAAGCGCACAAAGCACGGCTGGTGTTGGCGCAGGTTTGACGACATTTAATTCAGACGGATTTACTCTCGGCACAAGTTGGAACACTGAAAATTTTACTAATTATCCTTATGTCTCATGGACCTTCCGCAAGGCCCCACGCTTTTTTGATGTGGTGACGTATACGGGGGATGGGACAAATCCGCAAACGATTAATCACAATCTTGGTGTTGAGCCGGGGTGTATTATTATCAAAAGAACAGACGGAACTACTAACTGGCAAGTTTATCATAGAGGCTTAAATAGTGGCGTTAATCCTGAACAGTATGGTATTCAGCTAAATTTAACAAATGCGCAAGGTGGTGATTTTTGGAACGACACTGCACCTACGTCTACTGAGTTTACTGTCTCAGGAAGTGCGCAGGTAGGTGGTTCAGGCCTGTCCTACGTCGCCTACCTTTTCGCCCACGATCCGCTGGGGCCGTCTGGTGATGGCAGCGATGGACTGATTGCGTGTGGTGTTGCTTCCTATCCAGTAAGTGGTGATGTTGAAGTAGATTTAGGTTGGGAGCCTCAATGGGTTTTGCTTAAAGACCAAAACCACGCAGGGCAACCTTGGTGGATTATTGATACTACACGGGGTTGGGCTGCACAAAAAACGAGCGGCACCCTTTCTAGCACTACTGGCGGCAACTGGCAGGCTCTTTTTGCAGAAAGCAGTGGCGCAGAAGTTGCATATACGTATGGCGGGCTAACATCTACAGGCTTCAAGCTGCCAAGTAACAACAACTATGGCGACGGGAATACTAATTATATCTACATCGCTATCCGCCGTGGCCCGATGCGTGAGCCGACGAGCGGGACGGATGTGTTTTACCCACAATACTCGGCATCTGGCCTTGCAGAGGGAACTAAAATAACTACGGGATTTCCTGTTGACATGCAAATACAAGGCTGGACAGGTTCCGGCCCCGGGAAAAACTTTGTTGTAGATAGGCTTCGTGGGGTGCAAACGACAGCAACAAATGTGAATACTAAATGGCTTAAAACGCATGACACAGCTAGTGAGGACCAAGGCTTCTTCACGGAGCAGTGGGACAACACGGGTTACGGTGTTCCACAGGCTTGGGCTGCCGAGACTGGCCTTCGTTTCTGGAACTTCCGCCGCGCCCCCGGCTTCTTCGATGTGGTGGCGTATACTGGAGATGGGACATTTGATGGAAGTTATAATGTAAGTCACTCTCTGGGGGTTACGCCAGAAATGATCATTACAAAATCTAGAAGCAATTCTGACTATTGGAGTACCTACCATTCCGGCTTAACTTCGGATACTTATCAGGTTCAGCTCAACTTGACGCTAGCGCAAACAAACACTGGGCAATCTTGGGGTCCATCTCCTACTTCTTTCAAACCGCAGTATGCTGGAAATACAAACTATAGTGCAAACGTAAGTGGAAGAACCTACATCGCCTACCTCTTCGCTACACTCCCCGGCGTGAGCAAGGTCGGCAGCTACACAGGCAATGGCACCAGCCAAACGATTGACTGCGGGTTTACGTCAGGCGCTAGGTTCATCCTGATCAAGAGGGCCGACAGCACAGGCGACTGGTACGTCTGGGATAGCGCCCGTGGTATTGTTGCTGGTAACGATCCGCACTTGTCGCTGAACACTACGGCGGCTGAAGTCACGACCGACGATAGCGTGGACGCGGAAAGCTCGGGCTTTATCGTGAACCAAAATGCTGCTACGAATGTGAATGTCGCTACCGCCTCGTACATCTTCTTGGCGATCGCATAAGGAGAGCCTACATGGGTTTGATTCGTATCCGAGAAACCGGGCAGGTGGTCACAGAGATCAGCTTCCGGCAGATGCACAAAAAGACGCGGCCAGTGTTGGGTAGTCCGCTCACCCTAGAGCGGCTCAACGAACTCGGCGCGGATCCCGTGTTCGAGGGTCCAGCCGCAACGACCACGGGCCCCTATGAGTTCAGCTTCCGCTCTGGCGTTGAGCAGAACGACCACGGCCAGTGGTTCACTGTCTACTCTGTAGGCCCGGTGTTCAAAGAGTACACAGACGAAGACGGCGTTACCCACACAGTAGAGGCCCAAACAGCGGCCTACCACGCGGGCGTTGACGAACGCGCAGCCGTGGGTGTTCGCGAACAACGTAATCGTCTTCTCGCGGATACGGACTGGCTCGTCATCATGCACACCGAAAAAGGGACAAACATCCCCGGCGCGGTGGAGGTCTACCGTCAGGCCCTGCGGGACATTACCGCGCATGCCAACTTCCCGCACCTCGCAGAAGATGACTGGCCGACAAAGCCATAAGTTTCTATACTCCCAGCACACGCTTATATGGGAGTAAGCACATGACCGATCAGACAACTGCGCTCGTTGCGCAGAATATTGCCATTCAACTTCCTGACGTTAAGCCTGAGTACAAGTCCATGCTGACCAACATCGCGGAGAAGGCTCCTGCGGTGGCTCGGGCTACGTCCAACTTCCACAAGTCGCACAGCCAGTTCATGGGGGTCACTCTCGATGTGACGGCGATCACCCCTGTCCGCTCGATCAAGCACACGTTGGCCGAAATCGACCGCACCCGCTCTGCGCTGCAGGAGGCCTACATCAACATGCGCAAGAAGCAGGTTGAACTGAAGAAGAAGGAGCGCGAACTCGCTGCCTGTGAAGACGACCTCGACCGCGAGATGCTGGAGGTGGAGATCACGGAGATCGAGTCCCAGCTAGAGGGCACGAAGAACCACGTTCAGGGCGCGATCCGCAAGATGAACTTCTTCACGAACCAGTACGACAGCCTGATGGAAAAGCTAGGAAAGGACGTGCTGACGGAAGAGGACTACGAACTCGAAGAGGTCAAATATCACATCATGACGTGCATGAAGCAGGCGCTCAATGCCGCTCGCTCGCGCAACGGCATGATCGACGAAGGCAACCTGATCTACGTCTTCGACCTCGGTATCAACGCGGCACAAGCGCAGGCAGAAGTCTACGCCTATCTCTCGTGGGAGAACGAGATGATGGCGAAGGGCAAATCGCCTGAGCACGCCGATACTGTTCGGTGGCTCGAAGCCTGCGCTGAGAAGTGGGCGCGCTGCCCTGCCGAGTTCGCGAACAGCCGTGGTTTCAACATCCTAGACCGCTCGTCGCTTACCAACATCGCCCTTGAGGACAAGAGGGAGGATGTCTGATGTCCTTCCATCTGGCTGTTGGTACGCCCTGCTACGGCGGGATGATGACGACTGAGTATTGTCAGTCTCTACTGGCACTTAAAGACGGAATGCAGCCGCACGGGCACCGTGTGACTGCTATCTTTCTGGGCAACGAGTCGTTGATCCAGAGGGGGCGGAACACTATCGCGCACCACTTCTTGCAGACGGATGCCTCCCATCTTCTGTTCTGCGATGCCGATATAAAGTTCCGCCCTTCTGATGTCGCCAAGATGATTAAGGCCGACAAAGGCATCATCATTGGCCCCGTCCCCATGAAGGGGTTCAATTGGGAACGCATTCGTCGCGGCGCGCTGCGGATGCACCCAGATTTGCACAAGCTGTCTGGCGTCTTCGCGTTGAATGAACTTGACGGGCACAGAATGTCGCACCCGGACGAGCCGTTCCAGATCAAGCACGGCGGCACTGGGTTCATGCTGATCCGCAGGGATGTGTTCGAGACGATTGCGCCGCACGTCGGTTGGTACTCGAACGGCGGCTCGACCATTGGCAACCAACAGATCTACGACTTCTTCCAAGTCGGCAACGTAGACCACGAACTACTTTCCGAGGACTACTTTTTCTGCCATAAGTATAGGGAACTTGGCGGCACTGTGTGGGCAGCGCCGTGGTGTGAGCTGGGTCACTTTGGGGCACATTGCTTCAGCGGCCAGTATGCAGAAGGAGAGGGAAATGGCTTACCACTGCATGAAGTACAGGCTAACGGCAGAAGGTACGATTCCTGACTTCCTGTATCTTGGTGAGGATGGCGTTGGCGGCGTGTTTGTTGTCGCCGACCCCAACACCCCCAGCCCGCGCGACAATGTGATGATTGGTATCGCCAAGGACGGCGCGACCGGCGACTTTGACGTCGTCAACACCAAGGAGTGGCTCGTTACCTATCTCACTCAGGTTGGTGCTGACTGGACACAGCCGGATCCGAACGATCCCAACAACACCATCCCGTTCGATCCGAACGCCGCCGCAGATTGGGTATGGGGTAGGCTGGACGCGCTCAACGCCGCATAGGTCCACAATGCCCCTGTCAAAGATCCAACTAAAGCCGGGCATCAACCGCGAGGTGACGTCGTACACCAACGAGGGTGGGTGGTATGACGGCAACAAGATCCGCTTTCGGTTTGGGTTTCCGGAGAAAATCGGGGGCTGGGTCCGGAAGTCTTCGAAGTCGTTCCTCGGCATATGCCGCGCGTTGCACCCGTGGGTGACGCTGTCAAACGAGCAGTACATCGGCGTCGGCACGAGCCTGAAGTACTATATCGAGCGCGGCGGCGGGTATAACGACATCACCCCTATTCGCGCCACAACTGCTGCGGGCGACGTCACCTTCGCCGCGACTGACGGATCCTCGACGCTGACCGTGACCGACACTGCCCATGGCGCGGTGGCTGGGGACTTTGTGACGTTCAGCGGCGCTGTCAGTCTCGGCGGTCAGATCACGGCGGCTATACTCAATCAGGAATACGAGATCGACAGCATTGTCGATGACGATACCTACACGATCACCGCTCGTGCGGTGGCCACGGTCCAAGACATCACCATCGACGGCCAGTATACGCCGACGCCTGTACTGGCCGATTCCTCGGACAGCGGGAATGGCGGCGCTGCGGTCGTCGGTGCGTATCAGATCAACGTCGGTCTCGACACGGCGGTTGCTGGCGCAGGATGGGGCGTCGGCACATGGAGCCGAGGTGCGTGGGGCTCGGCATCGAACCAACCCATCGTGACCAACCAGCTTCGGCTGTGGTCGCACGACAACTTCGGCGAAGACCTGTTGATGAACGTACGCGATGGCGGTCTCTACTACTGGGACGCATCGGGGGGCCTCACGTCTCGAGCCGTGAACCTTTCTTCTCTGGCAGGGGCGAACACCACGCCGACCGTGGCCAAGCAGGTGCTGGTGTCGGACAGGGATCGGCATGTCCTTGCGTTCGGCTGTGACCCACAGGCTACACCCGGTACGCAGGATCCGCTGACCATCCGGTTCTCAAGCCAAGAAAGCCTGACAGATTGGGCGGCGACCGCGACCAATTCTGCGGGAGAGTTGCGCCTTGGATCTGGGTCCGAGATCATACGGGCCGTCGAAACGCGCCAGCAGATCCTCGTGCTCACGGACACGACGCTCTACGCGATGCAGTACCTTGGACCTCCGTTCACTTTCGGAGTGGGATCGATCTCCGAGAACATCTCCATCCTGAGCCCGAACTCGGTTGTAGCCGTGGACGACAACGTCTTCTGGATGGGTAACAGCGAGTTCTACGTCTATTCCGGTCGCGTGGAGAACCTGCCCTGCTCGGTGCGAGACTACGTCTTCGACGACTTCAACCAAGATCAGGCGCTCAAGGTCACCGCTGCGCTGAACTCGGCCAACACCGAGGTGTGGTGGTTCTATCCGTCTGCGGACAGCGAAAACAACGACCGCTACGTCGTGTTCAACTACGGCGAGAAGGTTTGGTACTACGGCACCCTGTCGAGGACCGCGTGGATTGATCGCGGGATCTTCGACAACCCGATTGCCGCATCGACGGACCACTATCTGTACCTTCAGGAGCTGGGCTTCGACGACGGCAGCACCAACCCTGCCTCGGCGATCACGGCGTATGTTGAGTCGAGCCCCATCGACATCGGCGATGGTCAGGAGTTCATGTTCATCAGCCGCCTGCTGCCTGACCTGTCGTTCCTGAACTCAACCAACGGTGCGCCTACGGCCACGTTTACAACCGCTGTTCGAAACTACCAGCAGGGCAGCTTCAACCCATCCACGACATCGACGTTCACGCCCAGCACCGAGCAGTTCTTCCTGCGGCTGCGAGGGCGGCAGATGACGATGCGGGTGGGATCTACGGATGCAGCCATGACGTGGCGGCTGGGGTCGCCGAGATATGACATCAGGCCGGATGGTCGCAGATGAGCAGTCGCAACGTCCCTCTTCCGTATTTCCCGGTTCCCCCGGCGCAGTATAACCCTGTCTACCTTGCGGAGATTGTGCGCGCATTCTCCGTGTATCTTGCGCAGCAACAGAACCCGGGCGAGGGCCGCAACACCTTCATCGTCCTGACGGCATTGCAAGACAATGATCAGGGCCTAGAACCGGGAGCCTTGTTTCAACAGGGCGGGTTTGTTAAGATCACCCAAGCAAATACACCCCACGTCGGGGGGCTTTCGGCAACCGGCGCTGTCGGAACAGTCACCGTCAATACGACATAAGGGGAACCCCGATGAACGAAAAACCAGCAGGAGGCATGGACCTCTTCTCCGCGCTGGGCAGCCTTGTTGGCATGGTGGCCAGCGGGGGTAACCCAATGGGTGCTGCTCTCGGCGGGGGCCTCGGCACGCTGATCGGCGGCGGGTCGCTTCAAGACGCTTTCCAGTCTGGGAT
>Ga0196901_1001566_pt1 | contig 11457 bp, 17 predicted proteins | sample CB_VirMetaG_FD_169099 | JGI IMG/M metagenome (GOLD analysis project Ga0196901, IMG submission 169099) | Freshwater to marine saline gradient viral communities from Chesapeake Bay - CB_1504_1 Viral MetaG (v3) (version 3) | ecosystem: Environmental > Aquatic > Marine > Coastal | place: USA... | reverse complement strand
ATGCAATTGCTCTCGAAAACATAGATGGGATGACGTTTATTTTTCTTGGCTCACCCTTATTATCTGTAAAGTACAGGTGAAAATCCTTTTCATAAGTGCTCTTCTCGGAATCGGTTACAGAAATAGTGGCGCCAGACTCCCCCCTAACCGCCCTTGCAACTCCAGTAGGTACGTTTAGGCTATTCCCGTATACAACATTTCCCTGAATAACGCTGTGTTCGTCAAAGTTAAAATACGATCCTTTTGCTACACACTTTATTGTGTTTTTCTGATCATCAACAACCGAACTTAAATTATTATTACCCCCACTTAATGTTTTTGCATATTTGGTGTGCAATGAAAGAACTCCGTTTGGATCATAAACCCACACTCCATTGTGGTTAATGTTTGAGTGCTTTACAAAAAAGTAAATAAGCTTTAGCTTATTGTCTACGACACTACCAATTACTTTATGGTCTCCAGAAAAAATTGCATCATCTATATAGTGAAAAAAGAGCTGTGTGTTTCCCCTAGCGGCCTTAATAACCCCATCTCCTCCATCGCTAGAATCATTTGTTACTGCATTAATGGCATCCACAAATGACGTTGAGGCTACGAGCCTTTTGCTTGATGATTTATCAAGAGATCTAGGCGTAATCTTATGTATAGCCATTAGTACTTAGGTGCTTGTTTAAAGTTCTTCCTAATTGTCTTTAGAGCTTCTTCTTTTGTGAATCCGCTGAGCCTTGCGTTAGCTTTTCGTCTTTCGTTGTAGTATTCTGTCCTAGCTCTCTGCTTCTCAGCCATAGGAACGCTAGACTTTCTTTCAATAATCTTGTAGTATATATAAGACCTCAGGGCCTCTTCTGCATACACATGAACCTCTGGATCGGAAGATCTAGCCTCGTCAGCCACATACTCCATAACTACTTGAGAGTATAGACTACTTGTACTTACCTCAATTCTGTTTTGATCAAGGTTAATTCTGTACTCACCAGCCAGATGTCCTCCACCAATCCCATAAAGCCTTCCTATGCCACCTTCGTATAGATAATTTTCAAAGATGTAAAAATCTCTGTCTCCTGCGTCTGCCCCACCAGCCCCAGCTGTTGCCGTTTTGTCATCAATTCTATCACCAATAGCATTAAGGGCGATATCCATGGGACCAGATTCAAATTGATCATTTTTAATGGGGTCCTGATCTGCTATTGTCTCCATTCTTCGAGACATATTAAGATTTTTGTTCTGTCCAAAAACATAGACCACTCCATCAGCACCAACGGCACCAATCTTAACCATATCTACAAAATCATCTGGCAAGCTGATAGTATCATTGCTTGAATCTACATCAAGCTTAAGAGACTTTATTTTCTTCCCCAAATCAAATCCGATTTCTCGTATGCCCCTGAGTGCAAAGTTCCTGATTGTAGAATCAGATACATTATTTGCATAGTCATCACCATCAGACGTGATGATAAAATCTCTAATTATTTGACTAAGTTTTACTTTGTTATGGCTCATCTTTTTGCTTCTTCTTGTGACGTAACTTGAACCATACCCCCGTCAGCAAGGCTGATACCAAGCAATTTTGCTATTTCAAATACTATCTCAGAACTAAAGTGTTCGGGCAACATAAAGTCAATTGATGAAGTTGGATCAAAAATTGCGCTTACCTCTACGTTATCCATACTAATCTCCATATACATAGGGTCAGAGTCCACATATGATCCGTCATTGGTTCTTCCCCCTGGAGTCCTGTAATATGTGATATCAATTGATGTGATATCATTTGGAAAAACCTCTATTTCATCGGAAACCAACGCAACAGGGAAGTCTGGCGTTGGGGTAGAGAGATTGCTGCCGAGTATTCTATCCATCTTCTCGACATCATACACAATCTCACAATTTGTTTTATTAATATTATATCCAGTTGTTCCGCTATTTCCAATACTAATTGATATAATCCTAGATAGATTATCTGGCTTAAGGAAAATGTTTGTCCCAGAAATTACTGTCGTGTAATTTGGAATTCTAGTAACAAATGAAGAAAGATCTTCTAATGTCCTCTTTCTTACTGACTTATCCCTACCTGGATCAAGGTTCTGCCTGCTTATCTTTTTTGCATCAACAAGCTCCGTAAATAGTTCATTATAGATGTTTTGTTGTGCGATAACGGCAAAGCGGTTGAACACAGTCGGTGTAATAAAACCACGCTGATCTTTGTTAGCTAGGTTTTTTAGTGTTCTATATACTTTATCAATACTTGCCATACAGCAAATATACGAAAAGAAAAGAGGCCCCGAAGGGCCTCTCGTTAAGCAAGGCGTTCGAGCCTTTCCTCTAGCGTTGAGAGTACCGAGGCTCCCTTTTCTGTTAAACAGAACCTAGACATAACATCAATAGCTTCTTGACCCACTGGGACAGATACAATCATGCTGTTGCTATCAAACCACTTAACTGCATCATTAGAAAGTTTGATAATTTGATAGTCGGCAGCCTGCTGAATAATAGATCTTGTGCGCACCTGTGGTGAGTCAAATGATTCAATAAATTCTTTGGTTTTGCTCTTAGCAATGCGCAAAAGATTAAATCGAATGTCGGACACAGAAGCGTTGATATTGACGCCAAAGTAAATAGCCACTGGCAACAAATCTTGAATATCCTTGTCTCTGACCATGGCAACAGCATCAGTGAGCATAAATTCCTTTTCAAGCTCTTTTTCAGCGTCGCGTTTAGTGTCAACGAGCCTAAACATATTCCCGCCATTGGCCTGATTGTATGGGTGCTTATCCAAAAACATCCTCAGGTTGGGCTGCGTTTTGTTTACAAAAATTCTTCCGTCGCGGAATATAACTGACTGACGAGTAGCGTTCTCAGATTGTTCGTCTCTCCAAATTGAAGGCTCGTTAGGACAGTACCTCAATTCTCGAACTGAATCCCTGCTTTCATCATATACTGTAATGCCTTTTTGCGGGAGCATAAAGATAATTCCAGACTTTCTGATGAGCTCAAATTCAGAGTTTTGATTTACACTCTCCTTGCGCTTAATTGGAAGTGGTTTTTTGGGTGTCACGCTAGTAAACGGGACCTGTTCTTGTTGTGTTGCCTCTGGCTGTGCCTTTGCAACTGGCTGAGCTTTTGGACGCCCAGGCCGTGTAGTTGTTTTTTCCATTGTATTAAATTTTAACGGTTTGGTTTGTATTTATTGTCAAGATCTATAGCTAGCTGAGATGCAGCCGCAGACCCTATGTCTCTTGAGATGATTCCAAGTCTGGCTATGTTTCCTTGGAATTTATGAGTTCCAAGCCCATTTCCAATATGCCTGAATACAAGCTTACCATCTGTTCTTTCGTATGATCCATCTACAGTATTTGCACCAGCAACTGCAATTGATGACCCCGCATTATCATAGATAATAATATTGCTCTCAGCGTCTCTTCTAATTACAAAGACATAACAGGTTTTAATATCTTCTTCAGGCAAATTACTTGTTATGATTGGTGATGGTGACGGTGTTTTTACAAACCCGCCCTTTTCTGAAGAAAATTGAAACGCAAAGCTGTTATTGTCGTATGGATCAACAAACGCATATGTCAAGCCTTGACCAGATGTGCTGCTCCCCTGAATAACAAATCCAAGCTTATCGCTGTCTTGTACGTCCGTAACGCTTCTGCCGACTACACAGTAAAGTGTAAATTCCTTCTCTACGATGTATGTGTTCGGGAGTGTGAAATAATCACCAGTACCCATATCAGCAGCTTTAGTAGCCAATCCATTGTTCGTTCTTCCCGTAGATGTGTCGAGAGGAATGGTTCCCCCTATAGTGGAAATATCGTACGTAGTGCTACCAATACCGCTGTTAGTCCACGCTGTAATATTACCTCCAGATTCAGTAAACCCATCTTCGTTGTAGTCTATATCTGGCTCATTACCATCACCAAATTCAATACCTGAGATGGTAGCCCCAGTTCCAAACACCGTCCCATCTGTACCCCCTATAAAAGTTCTTTTGCTAACCTTTTGAGTAGTTCTTACCACTGGGAGTTGTCTAACTTCGCTTACGACGTCCGTAAAGGCACTTATTTTTGCTTCTTTTACGTTTGTCCTACCCTCTACTGCGTCGAAGCGCATAACGTTTGTTTTAACGCGGTCAGAGGAGATGAAACCTAAGATAGCATCTATCAGATCGGCCTCACCTCCAACCTCACACGCGACAGTAACAGAAGTCTTTTTGAATGATTCACCATCGAGAAGATTGCTCTCTTCGTAAATCGTAGCATCATTAAATACAATATTAACCCTCCCAACAGATGCCGTCATAAACGCAAGTTGATCAACAGATATGGCCAAAATGTCCAAACCCTCTCCAGTGTCTGAGGTTGTTGTCGACGTAATGTTTACGTCTTTGCGCTTAAACAGGAAGAATTTTTTCATTGCATTAAAAGTACTGCAAATATAGTAAAAAAGAAAAGGCCCCCAAGGGGGCCTTTTTTGTAGTCAAATGATGTTAATCAATAATATATACAGATACTGTATTGGCGGCAGTTCTTCGAACAACAAGTGTAGCTGCGCTTCCCGCCGCAATCGTAGGATTGTTAACGTAAGTTACTCCAGCAGGTGTACCCCCGTTAAGCGTTACGTCTTGGTCTCCGTTATTGATGTAAAGACAAGTGGCAACTTCATTGTCTGATTGAAGCTCTAGAGTAGAGCAGAGGGTGCCTCCAGTATCAAAAGTGATTGCTCCTGGTCCAGTTTCCGAGGTATGTACAACAATGCCAGATCTGAACTCTGAAGCTGTAAGCGTATGATTTTGTGCGTCTACGTCTACTTGCGTAATATTGCCTTTAATGAGTTTTCCGTTGATTTCTACTTTGTCTGAATTGCTATCACTTAACGTAACGTCGGAAGAAAACGTTGCGTCTGCGCTAAAAGTAATGGTACTAGATGGGTCGGCAATACTGTTTACAGACAAAATGTCTGGATGAATGTATTTATTAGAAAAATCATCAGCAAGAGTAATTATAGAATTATTTGCATTGTTAATTTCGTTAACAATAGATTCTATAATTGGCCTTGGATCGGAGCCGTCTGTTCTTACAAGGGTAACGTCAGTAGTGTCTGTTTCTTTAGCTGACTTAAAGTAAGCTATAACAGTATTAGAAGCTGTAACCTCTATGCCACATACAGTTGATGCTGGAACACAAATAGAGCTATCTGTATCAAGTGCGTCGTTATTTATGTAAATAAACTTTTTAGAAATGTCCATAGTTTCTCAAGATAATGATATGATTGAACTAACAGCCGTGATTTCTGGATGAATATATTCACCGTTTAAATCATCAGCAATGACAATCATGGCTTTTTTGCCATACCTTATTTCGCCAGAAATTGCCTGAATAACTTCATGTGTCTTGTCTTCATTTACATTTAAGGTTATAGTAACCTCTGCTCCAAGTCCATCCCCAATATCTTGAAATCTCAGGTCTATTTGAGTGCTATTGGAGTTGACATCCATCTTCCTCAGAAGATTCGCTGGAATAGCCCCCGCATCAGTTGCGCTGTTTGCGAAGTATAAAAATTTATGCATCTGTTTTTATTTTACGCAAATATAGTAAAAAAGAAAAAGGCCCCGCAGGGCCTGTTTCGTTTATGTAGATTCGACTTACTTACCAATAATGTCGAAGAACAAAATCCATTCAACCGTGCCAGCAGCAGTAATAGGTGAGTCAGTGGCAGTAGTATTCAAGAACAGAGTTCTAGCCTCGGCCGTGTATTCGCTGTCAGCAGTAATACCCGTATTAGCGCCAGATGTAGTAGGTGCCAAGTTAATAGAAACAGTTGCGTTGGTTTTAAATGCGGTTGTATTATTAGCATTATCAATAATTCCATCTGAATCTGAAACAATTTCAGTCCCTCCAGTCGTAGTCCCAATCTTAAATCCAAGATCCATGGATGCAGTGATGGTGGGCTGAGAGACGCAACGAATGTATGCTTTTGACAAGAAACTACCAGCGGGCTGTTCGATTTCGGCCTCAACAGCACTGTTCTGAACAAACGCATCCGTGACGCGGACTGAACGGGTTACTGTATTTGAGCCTTTATTCCAAAAGTATGTAGCCATTTTAATCAGTTTTATGAAGTTAGGACAGGGCCGAAACCCCGTCCTTTACTTCAGATTTATTATCCCTTAATGATAACGTGTTGGTTGGCCGCACGAGTCACCAAAGCGATTTCAGAGCGGTAGTGGAACGTAGCAACGTCCGTACCAGCGTCACCGTTGTTTGTGTGACCCAAGACACCACCGCCAGTTACCCAGTGCTCCATCTCACGAGAGTATCCATTAGCCTCCTTGTAGTACAAAGACAACGCAGGGGCCTTGATACCAGTGCGAGCATCAGCAACCGTGGTCAATGGAACCATAGCTCCCTGCAAGTAGTTAGAAGCGCCCAACAGCGTTGGATCATTCAACAACTTCCAGTCATGCTTGTGGAACGTGTAACCACCGCGAGTGAATGACTTAAATCCGAGCTTTACGGCCATGTCAGCGCTGTTGTTAAAGGCACCGAATTGACCTGGCAAGCCAGCAGTAACACTGGTTGCAATACCAGAAGCCAACATGTCGTCGATAGCGAGGTCTTGCTTTCTGTTCAAGTACATAGCGTACTCAGAAGGCGCACCTTGCTTATCCAACTCCATGATCAAATCATCGAACTCAGCGAAGCTGTCCATCGGATTAGCGTTGGCATTAGAGATGACGATTCCGCCAGCCTCAACAGCAGTAACATACCCGTCAGAACCAGCCAAGTTGGGATCAAGGTCAGCAGCACCATTAGCAGTACCATCGGCATTGTTGTTCTGCTCTCCGAACAACATGATCATCTCACGCTGATCTTCAAAACGCTTGCGAGCCTCACCCTCAGCGTACATGAACCATCTGTATTCACCATTTCCGAGGTTCACCCAACCGATGTTCGTGGCCTGAGAGCCAGTAACTTGGTGGCGACCCTTAACGATGGTGAATGGGTTTCTCTTGCGAGTAACGTCAGTCTCAACAAAGTAGCTGGGCTGGGCTGATCCCTGTGGGTACATGTTACCCAAGAGGATCAACTCACCAGTTGCTGCTGGGTTACTACTAACAGAATTGTTGTCAAGAGGTACAAGAGTTATTGCCGTGCTAGTGCTTGAACTTTTAGCAATATAACGCCTTCCAGTAGCCGCGTCCATAAAGACGTCATACTTGTTGATTGGAGTTGCAGCAATAGTCAATGTAACAACATCGTTTGTGTTACTAACCAATGCACTCCACGCAATAGTCTTGTGACGACGACCCACTTCGAACCACTCAACCTGGTCGGCAGATCCGCCAGAGTTGACTGCTCCAGTCAATTTCAAAAATCCAGTAATACCTTGATCGCCGTAGGTTTCGACGAGGTTGCTCATGACCAGCTCCTTGTTGGTGCCGATCAAATCATTAAGTGCAGCATACGTCTCAGCCGTCGTTCTAAACGCGGGGTTAACATTTGTATGCTGTTGTCCAATATTAGCCATTTTTTTAGTTTTTAGATGTTAAAAGTAAGTTTGTTAGATCCAGCCTTCATGAAGTTTCTAAGTTGACTTGTAAGCTGGTCTTCCTGATTTAATGTTTGGGATGAAGACGGGTTAGTATCCGTAGAGATATTAGCCGCCGAGGTCACAACAGCCTTCTGCCCATCACCCAGCCCTTGACGATACGCTGACGCCACAATGGTGTCAATGTTATCAATCACGGCGAGGTGAGAGTTTAGTTTATCGTAATCCCATGACCCATCGTTATTGATGTAATTATCAAAGAACGAATCAATGTTTTCGTTTCGGTTAATGATGTTATTTATTTGATCATTATTTAGACCGAACGTAAATGTTTTGTCACCTCCAAGATCAAACTCGATAGCTTGCATGGCTCTTGTTTCTTGAATCATGTTCTGCATCCAGTTGTCGTCGATGTACAAACCATCGTCGTCATAGCTATTATCTGTAATTTCTGGAGCCGCATAGGTCTGTCTGATCCTTTCGATCTCGCCCCGTGCGTCTGTCGCATCAATTTTCAGCTGAAGCATAGACATCTGAACATCCTGATCGTCATAGACGTTAGGGTCCAGCTTGTATTTGTTGCCAACAAGCATGTTGATCTCCTCGAAAGAAAGATTAGGATATTGCTGAGACATCTGTACACGCACCACCGTGAGATCGTCCATTTCGGTCGGGTTCATCGATTGGTACGTAAACCAGTCTTCTGGCTTGCGGCCAGTGTTGGCCACAAAATCTGCAATAGCCTGCACGCGCTCGTCGATAGCAGGTTGTGATTGTAGTTCCTCGAAGCTATTGATCTCTCTCCCAAGCCTTTCACTTAGGTAAGTGTAGACCGCAGCCTCGATTTCCTCATCACTATATTCTTCTTGATATTCTTGAGCCTCTTCTTGATATTCTGGTTGATTATCATTTTGTGGCTCTGAACTTTGTGTAATTTGCTCTAAAGTAGACGGCTCTGGTTGAGATTCTACTTCTGTTGTTTGTGGCTGATTATCGACAGCCATGCTTGCTGCAAGATCCTCTGGGTTGTTGAAAATCTCAAACTTTCCTCCAGTCTGTTCTTGTGCGTTTTCTTGTACGTTTTCCATTGTATTGAATTAATTGATTTTTATTAGTTAAAGTACGCAGCAACTATTCCGTCGGCGACCCCGTCATCAGCAGAGATGTAGAACTTGCTGAAGTTGCCATAGAATATTTCTCCAGCACCGAGGGTGTGGATGTCAATCGCAGTCTCAGCTTTTCTTACGTAAACGCCAGCAGATAGAGAAAGGCTGTCCTCCAATAGAGTAAGGCTTATCTCAACACCCGTGTCCGTAGTCAACGGAAAAGAAATAACATCACCAACCTCTAGGCCAGAACCTACAGTGGAAGTAACTTTTCCAGCCGTAACAACACCTCCAGCAACTGTGATTCCGTCAAAAGACGGAACCACGACACTCGTTGTGACGTTTAAGCCGTTTCTAGTTACAGTAACGGTCCCAGAGGTTCGTGTACCCGTAGTTGCCGTTCCAGCCGTGACTACAGCAGTTGTCACAGAGGCTATGTCGTCATTGTCCATCATTTTTCCTGAGTTGCCAGGATTGTACACCGCGCTTCTGGCCACAGCGTCCTCCCCAAAGCTTTCATGAACCTCATTCCCAGGGACATAAATGCTAAGGTCAGAGTCGTGAATGTTGTGAATTGCAACCCAACGAGCCCCCTGTTTGTTAGGCGCCGTCAGGGTTGTTCCGTGAACACTTTGTTTGAAAACGGATACGTTTCCAAGAGCTTGTGTTGGGACTAGGTTATTTGCCATTATCCGAGAGTATTAGCTGGGTCATCCATTCCGAACACCCCATATTCTATAACTTGATTTACTTTGGTTCCGTATGCCTTAAAGGTCTTGTCTACTGCAACAGGGATGAAGGCAAATTGTCCAGCAGCAATCTTAGCTACTGAAGCATCGGAATCTGTATCGTTGTAGATGTAGATATAGTCTTCGTGCTCTGTAGCCATATTCTTGACGTACACGTACGCAGACGTATCCTTATCGTTAGCTTTATATACAGTAATGCCGCTACCAGCACCAGAGGTATCAGCTACCTTAGCGCGAATCATAGTGCCAGAGTCAGCAACAAGCGTCGTGGCTACGTTAACGCCAAGCGCAGTGCTCATGACGTCGGCACTTGTCAATCCAAGTGTGACGCGAACTGTAGCCATTACGCTTCGTAGATTACCAGATATTCGACCGTCATGTTAACGTCAGACGTGTCGATGTCGATGTCGCTGTTACCGTCGTAAGGGATGAACATCCAGTCACCTCCGTAGAGTCTGCCAAGAGACACGTTCGTAGCACCAACTTCAACGGTAATGTATTCAGCGTTGCTAGTAGATGTGTTTTTGATGTACACTTTGTGAGCTTTATCTGCTGTATAATCAGCAGCAGCAATCAAGTTGTACGCAGTTTGAGCTGTAGCAAAAAACTTTCGAGCGACTCCAGTCGTTTGATCCAAGCCTGTTGCAACACCAGCTTTAGTCAGGGTTGCTGTGCTGCTCAGAGACAAAGAGTCGCCAGTGAGGTCTCCACTAGAGATAGTAACAGATGCAGTAGTAGTAGCCATTTTTGTTTTGTTTATTTAGTGCAAATATAGTAATTTATCTGTTTCTCTTTCTGACCCTCCATCTGCTCACCCTACCCTCTTCTCTTTTCTCCCGCCTGCCCCTAGCTTTTTCTGAATCAGTAAGTTCACCTGCTGTAACTGGAGTTTCACTTGAAATCCTTTTCGTAGGCCTAAAAGACCGATCACCCTTAGAATAATCCTTGTCTCCAGAGAGCGTCCTCCACTCTTCTTTAAACCACCGCCTGAGATTAGCTCCAGCCTTAGTCTTTCTTACTCTTGCCATCTCCCCAGTTATTTACACCCACCTTTCTGCACTTAGCCAAAGCACCAGAAGCATAGGCTGATGGCCATACTTTGTATCTGGCCTTTACCTTATGGTAGCATGCATCCTTGTTAGATTTTATAACCTTTGCCATTATCCAATCGGTGGGGAGTCGAACTGACCGCTCCACTCACCACGGAGCTTTCTGGCGGCTTTCTTTCCAGCTTTTTTAAGTACTCTTTTCCTGATGCGCTCTTCCTGATTTTCGCTAAGAGGCTTTACAGAAGGGGTCCCAGAACCAAGGTTCCCGATACTAGGGGCTGATGGTCCTTTCTCTGCGCTTTTCTCAAGCGACTTAAGAAGTTTTTTTACTCTAGGCATGACTAACAATTTTAAATGACGCGGTGGCAACAGCCTTAGGATGGGGTTTATAATCCCCCTTCATCAGAAAATATCTTCCTCGATCCACCATCCAGTGATATCCCGCAGGAGCATCGACAGACATTTTCTTATTGCTGACATTAAGCTCCCCACCCTTATTTTTCTTTACAGTATTCATCCGCACTTACAATTCCACTTTCTCAGCGCCTTGTTGATTCGTGAATCAGGGTTGTTAGCAGTCTTTGCACTAGTGAGTCTTTTCTTCATGCCGCACATACGAGAACAGAAAGACTTACGTCTTGCAGCCCGCTTCCCTGATGGGTTTGATTCAGTGACAGCCATCTTAAGCTTACTGCCTGGATTGGCCCTCCTGTATGCGGCTACACCCTTAGCCGTCAAGCCACCTTCGCGAGACTTGTGAACGCCCATCTTCATTTTGGGCATTGTAGCTTTTCTCTTTTTTACCGTGGCCATAATGCAAATATAAAAACTATTCGCTAGGCCTGATTCCGTACTCCCCAGCCTGAAGGTGATAGGTAGTTTCTCCTGAATTAGTCAGGTACGTGAAACACATGGTCTCACCCTCTGGCACCTCTAGTGTTTCATATGTAGCGACGTATGTCCCGTCTTCTTGAAGACAATCAATAACGTCAGTCTCATTAAACC
>Ga0196901_1001565_pt1 | contig 11458 bp, 25 predicted proteins | sample CB_VirMetaG_FD_169099 | JGI IMG/M metagenome (GOLD analysis project Ga0196901, IMG submission 169099) | Freshwater to marine saline gradient viral communities from Chesapeake Bay - CB_1504_1 Viral MetaG (v3) (version 3) | ecosystem: Environmental > Aquatic > Marine > Coastal | place: USA... | reverse complement strand
TTACTCAGAAAGGAAGAATGGCGGTAACGTTCTTTAATAAAAGAATGGATAAGGTTATCCTTAGTGAGCTTCCAAAATCCTAAAGGGCATTTCAAGCGCAGCATTCTCGTGCGGCTTGAACTCTCCTTCGTGCTTCATTAGAAAATAACGGCCACCCTTAGTCATCCAGTGGTATCCTTCAGGGGCCTTGACCATCTTCTTGGTTTCTCGTTTCTTGGCTTTCATTTCTTAGCGCGGTTTTTTGTAGCTTTCATAAAACGCTTCTCGTCGTGATCATAATCCAAGCCATCGCCATTGCCGTACTTGCCAGCCTTGCGATTCATCTTATTAAGGAAAGCCCGATACTTCTTACGCTCCTCGCTGGAGTGGTATTTGGTATCGTATGCCTTCTTCTTCTCTTTGGCTTCAGGATTTGAGTCGTAGTACTTCTTAGTCTTCACTTTGCGTCTTTTTTAAAACAATCTCGTTTTTCATTATACGCATAGCCCGTTTCTTTAGAGATGCTTTAGATACTCCTTTGAATGAACTACGTTTAGAAGCGCTTTTAGCCATCAGTCCTCTTCTTCTTCGTAGAAGCAAGCCTTCACCTTGTAATGGGTAGGCATCACCTTACCTGCTTTAACAGCAGCCTGAACTTGAGCGACAGCCTCTTCCAATGATGGAGCCATAGCCATAATCATCTGGCCACCTTCCATCTTGCCTCCGTGGTTGTACTTCTTTGCTTTCATCACTTCTTCATTTTACGCAACATCTCAAAGTCAGCCTTTGAAATCATTCCGTCCTTATTGGCGTCAAGCTTCATCTGTCCTCCCTTGAGGTATTCCATTACGCCTCCGCCCATATACATAGACATCTTGCCGCCCTTCTTGAATGAGGGTCCTTGAAGCGCCTTCATCTTTTTCATAAACTGGGTTTCCTCCCATCGAGTACGTTGAGCTTCTCCTCCGTACTTAGGCTTAGACTCAGCCTTACGCTTTGCCATCATCTCATCAAATGCTTTCTGCTCGGCAGGAGTCATCGGTTTGGTAGAATACTTCTTGCGAGGATCTACCTGTCCGCCCATCTTATACTTCTTAGCTTTCATAATCAAAAATATTTGAATCTATATCCTTTTGCTGTTTTTTGGCGGCCACTGCAAACGTTTGTTATATCAGTTTTATTTAACTGAAGAGCATCAATGGCCTCCATTCCACAAGACCAAACAAAGATAATATTATTATTATCGTCAATCTGGGCGACTGGGCGAGCTCTCGGATTTTTATATCCAGACACATCTCCTATCCAAGTAGGTGCGCCATTCTTCTTGTGAGAGTCGCTCATTTTTTTTCTTGTCTTTGCCGATATCTTTCTTCCAATAGCTTTTGACCTTATTTTTTCTCGTACCTCCTCGTAGTTTTCAAGATCTGTTATTTTAGATGGCCTATCTCCGCCACGAGTAAGATTTACTAATTTTTTGTTTTTGTCTAAAGCAAGCTTTATTAGCTCAATTTCTTTTTTGTAGCAATCTTCTTCAGTCCCAGAAAAAATTATCCTATGATAAAAGTCAAAATCTACACTACGAAGCCACTTTGATTTGCGAAGATTATAAGATTTGCCTTTCTTGTTTGTTGCTTCGTATACGTGATTCTTAAATCTTTGTTCTGGATTTATAGACACACCAATATATCGTATGCCTGTTCCGTCAGCAAGGACATAAACAAAACAATTATCCATAAATTTCTTTATAGAGCTTTTCTGTGTGTGGTAGATATGTTGTCTTTCCGTTTTTAAATACCGCAATAAGAATTTGATTTCTATTTTCTTCCTTGCGGTATCCAACGTGCACCCAAAGCAAGTCGCCTTTTCCATTTGACCCCTCAGCTATAAGTTGATCAAATTCCAGATTATCCTTTATATACTCAAACACCTGACGGTTGCTTACTCCATTACCACGATAGTCTTGATCTAAGTCAAGTGCTCTTCCTTTGCAGTGGTCAGAGCTTGCGCTGCCCTTGATGGCAGCATTCAGCTCTTTCCCCCTATATCCAGAAGATATATACAAGGGCACACCAAAGTGCTCACGTACCTTGTCAAACACCTCAGCACAAATAACCTTGAGGTTCTCCAGATGCTCAGCTGTTGGAGTATTATCTATTCCTTTACGCTTAGCGGTATCTGAATAGGTAACCTCACCAATGGAAACATACTTACTTAGTTGCATAAGCAAAATTGTTTGCGGTGTTGAGCGAAGCGATTCATAACACAAAGATAAATCTTATAGCAATAGGGGATGGCCCCATACAACACATTGGGATGATCCCAAACAATCCTGTGAGGTCCTCACAACTTCAAAATGACCAACATATAAAGAGTCCAAAATGACCAACATATGAAGAGTCCTATCTGTGAGGTGCTCACAACTGTATCATACGGTACTATGTGATGCACACTATTGACTTTCTCATTTTTTTTTCGTAACTTTGAGCATAAGTAAAGCGACAGCGATGCTACATCAACGCAAAAGAGCAATCTTCTAGAGAGCAAGATTGATAATAAGCAATCGCTTATGAAAGCCCAAAAGTCGCGTAGGGGCCTCCAGCCACCGCAGCGACGAACAAGACGCAAAGTCGACAAAGTGTGGAAGGCGCCATATTTTGTATTAAAATTTCAACAGCTGTTTTTAGCTTAGCATTATACAAGTTTTTTATTTTCAATTAGTTAGGGTGCTTGAAAAAATGATTGAGTTATTTTGGGAGTGGGGATAATATCTCTCCTGGGCGTGTGGTTTCCATTTCCCAAAACGCATTCTGCAACCCCACCCCCCGCCAGCTGGCGCTCTTTTTTGCATTTTTTTGGCGTTTTTGGTTTAAGCTTGGAGGAACAATACCCCCCAGCTTTTCATTCCACCGTATTTTTTGCCCTCAAAATTCCCCGATTAGGTGCGCTCTCCCTGGTAAGCTCTCGCAGTTCATCGCGCCCAATGTTTACGGGCTTTTTTGTTTTCAGCTTGCACGATCCATTGTATTTTTTTTCAGCTCTTGTTTTTTTGTCCTGGCTTTTGTAGCTTTCGGCTATTATTAACCCCTAAATGTTTTTATTTATGTTTACTTACCTCGGACTAATTGACACAAGCGTTGAACTTGTAAAACACAAAAGCGGAACCCGTTACTATGTGCGCGGGCTTTATTCCTTCGGCATCGTTCAATTCCTAGAAGCGGGATATTTGCGCGATTATTGCAAAGCTAACGACCTGGACAAAACGCGAGCGATCATTCAGCTAAACAAGCGCGCCCAGGAGATGAAGCGTACAAGCGTATTCGCCCCGCAAGCGCTACCCTTCCCCGCTGACTTTGAGGGGATAAATAGGCGCGCATTCGGCGCCGGGCTGTAGTCCGCCCGATAGCTTTTGAAATTGCCCGGCCTTTTTGGTCGGGCTTTTTTGTTTTATCAGCTTATTTTTCTACCTTTGCCTGGAATGCCCGCAGAGCGCGGGCGCTTAATGTGTTTTAATGTATTAAAAATGAGTAACAAAGCACAGAACCAAAGCCCCGCAACTGCCCAAGACCAGGCGCAGAAAACGGGCGAGATGATCCAAAGCCCGCAGAGCGCGGGCGTTATCCTTTACGCAGAGAAAGGGAAAGACAAAAAGCGCGTGCCTATCATTCGGGGCGCTGACCTGGCGATGATTGTTCGCGGGCTGTATACTGGCTTAAATCGCCAACAGCAAAGCGGGCGCAGGTTGTACAATTTGAGCGGAAGCAATGCGCTCTATTTGCAATTCTTTGACAAAACGCCTTTTGTAGGTATGCGCAAGATTGTGCCGAATGGCTTTAGCCCGCTCGCTTTATACGATGCGCTTTTAGAGCTTGAAAAAATGGCGGGCGGGAAGCTTCCCGATTTCCCCGAATTAGAGGCGCAATTTCGCACCTTGCGCGAGGAGAAAGAGAAGTATATCGCAAGCGCGCACCACAAGCCCGTAAAGAGTGAGGCCGCCCAAGGGTGAGCACCTTGCCGAGTATTTCGCAAGGGAAAGCACCAGGGGCGAAAGGGAGGCGCGGAAATTCAACCCGCGTTCCCTGGCCAAGTCAAAGCGGGCGCAGAAGGTGCAAAGCGCGCGAAATGCTACGGAAGCGGCAACAGCCGCGAGGATAGACAAAAAGGCCGCGAATAAGCGCGCCAAATTAGCCAAACGCGAAGCAAAGCGCCAGGGCTTGCAATAATCCGCGAAGCGGGAAACCCAGGGCGCACGGCCTGGGGATTGGGAGAGCCACCCAATAAACGGCAAAAGCACCCGAACAAGTGCCACCTATTAAAAAGGTATGCGCTTTATTAGGGTGCTTTTTTTATTTGCCCTTTGGCTGTTTTTACTGCTGTTTACTTTCTTTGGCTGGCCTTTGGGCTGGCCTTCGCTTTTTAAGCTCGCACAATAAACGCCACCAGGCACCGAGGCCAAGCCAAGCGCAAACGATCAAACCCGCGCGAAGCTCTGGCCTTTTCTTTTTATTTTTTTTGGCTTATCACCCTTTAAAGTAGTTTAAAGGAATGCGATAAACGCCCGCAAACTGCGTTAATGTTTGCACCCTTTGTATTTTTTTGTTTAACCCTTTAATCCATAAATGTATGTTGGACTATTGGACTTGCATAGTGGGCAAGCAAAGCGCCTACCTATTGCAAAAAGAAACCAATCAAATGATTGGTAGGAGTGCGTGCGCGGTTGTCGCACAAAGCGGTAAGGTGTACTATTTAGATGCTGTTTTTTCGGCTGATGAAGTACACAAGTATGAACTTGACCAACATTGGTCACTAACCAATTAACAGATGAGTAGTTTATTTAATTCAAAGTCCGCTTTCTATCGAATTGACGTTGAGCAAAACTATCCAAAAGAGAGCGGTATAGTCGATGCATACCTTCTTTTAAACAATCCAAAATGGAACCAAGGATATGCAAACGGCTACATTCGTGTAAGTAAAAAGCACCCCTGGTACAAAGAGTGCGAGAAGGACTATCCGTATATCCCGTCAAGGGTTCACGGAGGAATTACCTATCACGCTATTGACCATCAAGAAGATAATGCTGTTGTTGGTTTTGATACTCGTCACGGAGGCGATAACCCAACAGACCAAGATTCTGTTTACTGCATCACGCAACTCCACAGACTCGCCTGGGATGCCTTAGAGGTGTACACTGCACACAAGCGCAGGATCGATAGCACAATAGATAGAATACAGAATATGAGTATTGAAGAACTGCGCGAAGAACTAACTAGATGCTTAACTGAATAGTTATGGATAAGTTTGGATATGTTATCTACGATAATGTTGCGTGTGAATTATTGACCTTTTCTAAAAGCAAGGAAGTAATCATTTACGGAAACTATCAGGAAGCACTTGAAGATTGTGCTAAAGGGCAAATCGTATTAAAACTAACTAGATACTTAAATGAATGATTATGGAAATACAATGTAGAAAATGCGAAAGCACTGAAACAGAACAGCGGTACGATACCTACGGGTATTCTACTGGCTACTGGTGTGACGACTGCTATAAAAATAGATATCCATATAAGAAAGATTACAAGTACGACTACTTGGATGCTGGCGAATATCTAGAAGACGATTACTAAAAACGCGATAAGGTCGGCGTACAACAGACCTATGTTTTAATATGTTTCCAAATGAAAAAGAAAAAGGAAATGCTAAATCCCATTGAGAAGGAAATCCTCATCAAGGGTCTTTACTTGTGGCAAGATGCCTTCGTAAAGGAAATCAAGTCCATCGAGAAGAAGGGCAATATATGTATGTTTCATCCGAATTGGACGAACATTATGTTGAGAGAGTTTGCGCTCAAGTTCGACATCGACGAACTGCCGACTCACGAAGGTCATCCCAAGTGGAAGAATTTCAGCTGGTACGACCCATTGTCCAAGAAATTTGAAGAATTAAAAGCACAGCAAAATGAATCGGTATGAGAAATGCGCCGAGTACATTCGGCATACAGGTATTGACAATGTCAATGTAATCGGAAACTCTGTTGTAATCGTATCTCCTGAAGGACACGCATTCCACATCAGCGAAGATGAGATAGAGTTCCGCGCCTTTCAGTTCGACGACGAGCTGGCAAACGAAATGTACTACGACCAATGAGAAACATAGCAGAAAAGCTAGCATTCGTATTTCTCATAGTGTTGGCGCTATGCCTTACGGTATACGGAGTAATTATGACTCAGTTAGGTGAGCCATATTGGATGGTGCTCTCAACAGTATCCATCATTGGACTATTCATTCTATTGGTAAGCGAGAAGTAGACTGCGCTCAAGTGTCTACACATTTTAATTTCTTTTATTTATGTTACAGGTGTTTTATTTTTACGCCCCAGTGCGCAACAAGCGCACCAATCTGTATGCTGTAGAGGCGTACTCCGAGCAACAAGCAAGAGCGCGACTGAGGCTCAACATTGGCGCAGGACGATGCCCGAATGGTACGAAGACTATTCAAAATGCGTTCTTTGAGTTTGTTAAAATGTAATTTAATCTTGTTTTATTATGTCTGATATGATTGAAATTGATGGCGTAGAGTATGACGAAGATGACGTCATTACTCTTGAAGATGGCGACCTATGGCCGCGTGAAGATGCAGTATGTTGCGAAAATGGCGACCATATTGACGAATGGCATCGCAAAGATGACTGCGTACTTACCGACCTTGACGGCTGGGTTCACGAAGATGACGTTACCCAATCGGAGGACGGCACCACTATGGCTTCAGGTAATGAGGACGGCCATTACTACTGCTACACACACGACGGCTATCTATATCACCAAGATGATATAGTTTATGCCGATGATACGTGTGAGTACTACCACATAGACGAAGTGGGCAACTGCGTATTCTGGCACGAAGATGAGGATACATACTACAGTTATCCGCCCATTTCAAGCAGAAATGGCAACTACGACTACCACGACGGACCGCGCAACTGGTATGTTGATGCCGACAAGTTTCGTTTCGGTGTCGAGGTAGAGAAGGAAGATCCCGACGGCGATGTTCGCGAAACCTGGGAACTCGAAGAAGTCACCGACGAGACCGGCTGGGCACGCGAGTACGACGCCTCCATAGAAGATGGCTTCGAGCTTGTTAGTCCAGTGTATGGCCTGTTTGAAGACAAGTTTGACTCCCATATAAACGGAGACGATACTCGTGGAAAGATATTGCGCGACCACATCAATGCTGATTATAATTGGCGTACTTGTGGTGGCCATATGGCTTTCTCCGTAAAGGACAAGAGGGGGTCACAAATTTACGACTTGTACTCCGGCTTCTTTCCTTTAATACTTGCTCTTTACAGAAAGCGTATGCGTAAAAAATACGCCAAGCTCAAAGCAAGTAAGGGCTTCAAGCAGGGTCAAAAGTACAGCGCCATATGTGTTCACCACAATTATGTAGAGTTCCGAGTGTTCTCTGCTGTTCCCAATGTTGATACATTACTATGGCGACGCGACTTGTTACGCATTATGGCCAAGTCTCCCAAGAAGGGCCTGATGTGGTGGATTCGTCGTGCGCTTAATGAGAACTCTATTCTCAACAAGCACCTGTCTGTTCATTATTCTCAAGACCGCATACGTGAGCTTGTGATGTTTGCCGCGGCTATCGCTGAGCATATGACCAACAAGAAGTATCCAAACATTGTTCAATATTTAGACACAGGTACTTCTGACTACGTCACGGTACAAATGGATAGACTCTTCAGAACCGTTCGTTCGGCTGTGCATTCCGATCGTTTCAACTAATCTTTAATTTAAATCTGTATTTATTATGTGTATTGCTATCTTAAACAATGGAGTAAAACTCTCCAAGCAAGAACTAGAAAACTGCTGGCTATCTAACGACGATGGTGCTGGTATGTTATTTATTGAGAACGACAAGCTCGTTGTCTGCAAGTATCCAAACGAAGATCCATACGGCAAAGCGGGCAAGTCCTTCGACGAGTTCTATACCGACTACCTTGAGGTCTACGAAAACTCATCCAAAGCAAACAAACCAGTCGTGTTGCATTTCCGCATTGCGACTCACGGCTTCAGCGATGCCTACCTACACCCCTTCCTTGTCAGCGACAACGTAGGCCTTGTGCATAACGGCATCATCAGTGGCTACGGCACTAAGGACATATCCGACACCGCTGAGTTTGCTCAAGAGATCGGCACCCTGCCTGCGTCAATGCTCAAAGACCTTAGCTTCCTTGACGTTGAGTTCGTATTCAACAGCATCTACAACATCATTGGCGACCACAACAAGGTTGTCTTTATGGATAAGAATGGTGACTTTGAGATACTCAACGAGGATAAGGGTCACTGGGTTGGTAACAACTGGTTCTCCAACGACTCGTACAAGTCGCTCGTCAAGTACCACGGCAATGTTGCCAAGGGTACTGTGTTCTACGACTATGAAGTAGATGAAGATTACGACAAGTATACGTGGGCAACCAACAAGCCATACATCACAGACAAGAAGTACGAATGCGACCTATGTGAAGAAGAAACTATGGTAGACTGGGATTCTTGCTGTGTTGAGTGTGGCTCTTACATTATAAGCGCCGAGAGCGATGTCATTGAAAAAGCAATCCAAGAAGAAGGAACATTTATCTAATCAATCAATATGTACAATAAATCAAAAGACTTTCAAGTAAATTACAAACACGGTATTTCTGGTAAGCAAACATCTGTTGGTGCGTCAGTTTCTGTTGAGGCTGACTCTGGTATATTCAACGTAGACATTACGCGCGGTCACGACACTATGGGCCGCGGCAATATGTTGAACCTACCCAAAATGCGAGCAACGCTTGAGATGAAACAGCAAATACTCGACTACCTTGAACAAGAATTTTCAATGAATTAGTTATGGCAAAGAATAATAAAGAGCGCAAAATGACCCTATACCGACACAGTAAAGTAGATTGTGTAGCGTTTAGTTGGTCTACTGAAGACCTTAGCGAACAAGCCTATAGGCTACTCAAAGCAGGCCTTGTAAGTAAAGCTAAATACTTAGCTTTTAAGAACCTATCTGTTGGTGATAGGCACTACCTAATGATGGAATTTATTGATAGTGCTCAGGATTACATCATTGAGCAAATCAATCAAATACTATCAGATGGATTGTATGATCACTTTAAATCAACTTAATTTATGAAAGTAATTAAAATTAGATATTGGGAAACCCGCCGAGGCATTGGCTACGAAGCTGTTACTGATTTCGGTGGTACGATTTGGAACGATGGCGATGGCGGAGGCACATACCTTCTGCCCACTTGGAAGAAGGAAGGGTACTTAACAAACGCCCAAGTTCACGACCTATTGCCCCCCGACGTTCGAACGGGGTGGGCGTATGAGCAATTCTTGGACAACTTGATTAACATTTACGAAGGAACCCCATTGCTATGAAAGTACCATACCGTGCTATGGTTTTGGTTTGGTTGGAGAAGGGCGGCACGGCGCCCTTTTATTAAATTCTATTTATTTTTTATGGGACTAGATATGTACCTACGTCGTCACAATTATGTAAAGAATTGGGACTGGAACGACGAAAAGCACGATGTTATCGTGAAAAAGAACGGCAAGCCAAGGCAAGACATCAATCCAGAAAATATCGTATCTGTTATTGAGGAGGTTTGCTATTGGAGAAAGTTCAATGCGCTTCACCGATGGTTCGTAGAAAACGTACAAGGTGGCAACGACGATTGCGGAGAATACTACGTTCACAAAAACGATATTGTCCACCTTCTTGAAACGCTCAACGAGATATCGGATGATCCAAGCAAAGCCGAGAGGCTGTTTTCTCCTTGTGAGGGATTCTTCTTTGGCTCCGTTGAGATTGACGACTATTATTGGGGCGATGTTCGCGAGACCATCAAGGTCCTGGACAAATTGATTAACACCGAGTGGGATGGTCAGCTGTTCTACTCATCATCCTGGTAATTATGATTGAGAAAGAAACAAAAGAAAAGTTATTTGACCTTATTGAAAATAATCTATATGCCGCAACAAAATTCATTGCTGCTATCGTTATTTTTAATATATTCATACTATTGTTAGCTAACTTACTAAGGTAGAGCCATATGAAAATGTCTATTTACGAGTTTACATCGCTTAAATTTAAAATTGTTTTTTGCGATAATCAAACAGGTGAGTCTGTTGATGTTTGCTTTTACCCCACAGAACTAGACGAGTGGGAGACCGTCATAGCAGATGAGTGTGAGTATGATATAAATCTATGGCTGGACACTGGCAATGAGGATGACTTTGGTATCGTAAAGTTTATAGCGTACCGCGTCGTTCCTAAGTATGAAGATGGACATAAGCTTGTTCGTTACTGGTCAACAGAAGAAATAGTTTGCGACAGCGACTGCAATGTTTCGACGATAACTGTTATCCCTCTTTCGGACCAAGACCTATGCTGTAACTAAGATAGACCTAATGAGAACAAACAAAGTAAAATTCGGAAACCAAATCCTTGTGACCGATCCGTGTTATGACCTTGACACTTGGTGTAACGCACTTGTGTCCAACACCCTTGAAGGTTACTATGATGTGGAGGTAAAGGAGAAGTATGGTCGCATTAAAAGCATCACCATTACCCACGAGAACCACCCCCACAACAAGGACAGGTGGAAATATATTTCAGGAGACATCGGTGTGGACTCTGGTCAATGTGGATTCTTCAACCTTGATGCCTACCGCAACGACAGCATTGATATTCCCTTTGCGGATGACAACGCAAAAAAATTCTATGACACATACACCTTCCGTGATAAGGGTGGCGAATGGTACGCAAAGATTTGTGGCTACACCCTACAAGACAAACAATGGGACGCCCTTGAAGGAATTGGTCTTGTGTCATCAAGCGGATATGGCGATGGATCATATAACCTGTACGCCAAAAGAGTAGACGACAAAGTAACAGCCCTCAAAGTAAAATTCTTTTAACGAGTGCCTTCGGGAGTGGGCGGAGTATTTCATCACGCGGGGGGTGGCCCGACACGCCCCCGTTTTTTAAAAAAATACTCCGACCTATTGACTTTGTAATTTTTTTCCTATAACTTCGCCAACTCATCTTGGCACAACAACAACAACGCTATGAACGACACGACATCAACACTAATACGCTATTACGTTGAGCGCATCAAAGCTCTTGAGGCGGCTCTCAAGGCCGCCAAAGAAGAGCGCCAGAGTCAAGACAAAAAAGCTTCGTGTAAGTGCGGCGCATAGTGTCTTGTAAAAAAAGATTACAAAAGCTTGTTTTATAACAAGTTATGTTTTAAATTAGCAATCAATTCAATTAAATATGAGCTATCAATTCAAAACAACAAACATCAAAGGGAAGGAGTATGTGCAAGTAAACGAGCGCATCATCGCCTTCCGTAAACTTCCTGAGTTCTCAGGATATCGATTGCAAACAGAAATGTTGCATCTCGATTCAGACTCTTGCGT
>Ga0196901_1001561_pt1 | contig 11482 bp, 10 predicted proteins | sample CB_VirMetaG_FD_169099 | JGI IMG/M metagenome (GOLD analysis project Ga0196901, IMG submission 169099) | Freshwater to marine saline gradient viral communities from Chesapeake Bay - CB_1504_1 Viral MetaG (v3) (version 3) | ecosystem: Environmental > Aquatic > Marine > Coastal | place: USA... | reverse complement strand
TAATGACAAGGCTAACCATGCTAATGTCCGGCGTGTTCGAGGCGAAGCTGTCCGGCAGGTAATCGAGTCGCCAGTGTGGCAGGAAGTGATGGCGGCATAATGCACGATATAATATCCTCAGCTTTCAAACTTGTTTGGATTGTTTTAATAATCCTTATTATAATCGCAATATTCTAGCAAACTTACGAAAGGAAAAACGCTATGAATTATCGTAACCTTGAAAAACTTAAGTTAATCCTTATGGCTATCCGTGAGAATTCGGAAGCTAACGGGCGGATGGTCAATATGGCATGGCAGGAACTGGATAAACCAGTCAAGCCAGTCGAAGCTATAAAAGAAAAAGCGGCGGATAGGCGGCGCGTCAATTCCGCAACCAATCCAACCTTGCGAGTGTTGCAGTCTAAAACTTATCCGATATCAGCGAACTATATTGCCAAGAAAACCGGAATGAAGTTGAAGGCAGTTCAGCATAATATCTGGCGGTTGCGTTCTTATGGCTATGATATCGAGACCAGTTATCATCGTTCTAGGAAGGCGAAATACCGCTTGATTAATGCGGCATAATCCCTTAATACTTATCCAACGGGGGCGGCGCGGTGTCGCTCCCACAACCAAACGAAAGGAACGAAAGATGATTAATCGTAAAGTGACAGCAACCGATATGGATGATGCTCGGAACATTGTTGCAATCCCTAAGAGTGAGATTGAAGCGATAGGACGCTTGATTTATGGGTTGCGCTTGCAGGTTGAGACCCTCGAACAAATCGCAAGACAGTCTGGTATTGATACTTGGGTTGATACAAACAAGGTGACGACCCTTGCCGATGAGATTATCAAAGTGAAATAATCCGAACTCCTCCAATCCTCCCGACTTGCCCCCCATTGTTTAGACTTTGGGGGGTTTTTTTGTTTGCAACGGGCAATAATGCCTTGCGTGTTGTTATCACGGGATAATCTGGTGGGCAGGGTGTTCGGGTATTGCTAACATTACAGACACCGACAACATACCACGGGGGGAAACTTGCACGGGTAACATTGGGGGGAATTTGTCCGGCAAGATTCTATAAATGCAACCGACGAGGCGACATTGTGGGAAGCTGAAGGGGTTTTGATGCGGCGGTGTGTGGTGTGGTGGCATCCTTGGGATCACCGAAAAGATTTCCCCTATGGGGGACGCTAAGGCCACCCCGGGGTACTGGGTACTTGTATGCAATCTCGCCATCAATTTGGGTATTTTGAGTTAATTGTATGACTATGTTTGCAACAGGTTATGTAACCGGGCGTAAGACACAAAAAAACCCCCCGACGGGTATCGGGGGGTATCCTTGTTTGCAACAGGTTATGTAGGGTAGCGGGGTATAGGGTGTATTCCCGGCAGGGTATGCTCTATTGTACTGGTCAAATTCACTGTTGTCAACAAAAAAAGTAAGAAACAGGGTAGCTAAATTTTATTTTTTTCCTGATTTCCCCTTTTTTAAATTAACCCCTTGACACAACCTGTTCAAAAACATACAATAACAAGTGAACGTTGCATTTTTGTTAGCACACAACCACGATCATACCCTCGATAAACTTAAAAAAGGCGTTGTGACTGGCTAAACATGTGCAACATTCCCCTACTTTAACGGAGCAAACACCCTTTGTACAAGGTTTTTATACTTGTTTGCTCACTTATCAACCCCGACACGTGCCTTGTTGCGACAGATCAAATCAATCTGTACCCAACAATGGAACTGTGCGAGGCCCGTGTAACGCAACTTGCCCACGACATACCGATAAACACTCCGGGATGGACAGTTGTTCGGTACAGATGTGAGCAACAACCCTCGATATAACCAATGAATCTGCTACCCCAACAAAAAAAAGAACGGGAATTGACAGACCAACAGCAACAATTCCTTTCCCTGTTGTTTGAAAACGGGGGGAATGTGACTGCTGCTGCTCTCGACGCCGGATATTCACGAGGATCAGTCGGTTGGTTAAAAAATACCCTTGCCGAAGAGATCGTCGAACGAACAAAATCCCTTCTTGCTACAAACGCCCTCAGAGCCGCCACACGCCTCGTTAACACAATTGACAATCCCCTACCCGAAAGAGGGGACGAACTGCGCTTCAGGGCCGCAGAATCGCTTTTAAACAGGGTTGGACTTGCAAAGCAAGAAACAATCAACCACAACGTCCAAGCAATACACGGCGTTGTCCTGTTACCCCCAAAGAATAGCGACGAAGACGGAGTAACTATCGATGGCTGAACCAAAATGGCTTTTTCGTGCGATGGATCCGTCCACCCCAACGACAGAAAACAACGAAACTGTTCGCACAGTTGACTACGAACAAGACGGAAAAAGGTATATTGCACCAACAATCCGAATGGTTGATGGTGAATTAAAGACATACAGTGTTGAGGAGGCAATAGACCTTGCCATCAAGAACAACGACGCTCTCGAAGTTCCCAGCGGGATGGATCCGTCAGAGTTTTCAAAGTTAATCAGTGAACGTATAGGTACAGCACGTGGAAGACGAGCAACAAACTCCGCCGAAACGTCGCGGTAGACCAAAAAAAGACCCCAACGCCCCCAAAGCCTCGTACAACATATCTCGTGCGGAGCGAGCAAGACGTGAAACCCAAAAAAGAGTTCGCGCTGCAAAGAAACGAGCCGAAAAAACCACCAAAGCAGCAGAGGATAAGCGTCGCTATGCAAGAAAACTTGAACAAACTGCAAGTAAAGTTGAAAAAGCTATTAACGGTACTGGTTCACGGGTGTTGGAACAGTCTGACCTTGATTTATTACCGCCAGCAGTTAGCGAACTTGTTGGTGAAAGCGAAATTGTATTCCGACCCAACCCCGGCCCCCAAGAAGATTTCCTCAGTGCAAGCGAACGAGACGTTCTTTATGGAGGAGCCGCAGGGGGTGGTAAATCGTTTGCTTTACTTGCTGACCCCCTACGTTATTGTAACAATCCCAATCATCGTGGGCTTCTTCTTAGGCGTACTTTGGATGAGCTTACCGAACTAATCGACAAGTCTCGCCAACTCTACCCCAAAGCCTTTCCCGGTGCAAAGTTTCGCGAATCAAAATCCACGTGGGTTTTTCCGTCGGGTGCAACAATTTGGTTTACCTACCTTGACAAAGACAAAGACGTTACCCGTTTTCAAGGTCAAGCCTTCAATTGGATTGGTATCGACGAAATAACTCAATATCCAACGCCGTACGTGTGGGATTATCTTCGTTCTCGTCTTCGTTCGACAGATTCGGAGTTGCAAAAGCACTTGTACATGCGTTGCACAGCCAACCCCGGCGGTGTCGGAGGGTGGTGGGTAAAGAAAACCTACATCGACGGTGTTGAGCCAAACAAACGCTATGCTGCGTTTGACATCGATACCGGAAAACCTTTTGTGTGGCCCCACGGTCACGAAAAAGCAGGTGAGCCGTTGTTCTTTCGCAAGTTTGTTCCGGCACGGTTAACCGACAACCCTTTCCTCATGGCAGATGGTCAATACGAGGCCATGTTGAGGTCGCTCCCAGAAGTCGAACGAAAGCGGCTTCTTGAAGGGGATTGGGATGTGGCAGAGGGAGCAGCCTTTCCCGAATTTTCACGGAGTAGACACGTTGTTGAACCTTTCGATCTTCCAACCAATTGGCCCCGCATTCGTGCAGCCGACTACGGATACGCGAGTCCTTCGTGTGTGCTATGGGGTGCTATTGATTGGGACAACAATATTTGGGTGTATCGAGAACTTTATGTAAAGCACTTGACAGCAGAAGAACTTGCTGATAAAATAATGGAAGTAGAGCAACTCGACCCTCAGCCTCATTACACCGTGCTTGACTCGTCGTGTTGGAACAAAACGGGGTTCGGTCCGTCAATTGCCGAAACAATGATGAGAGCAGGTGTTCGTTGGACACCCTCAGATCGTAACAGGCTACAAGGTAAGATGGAAATACACCGTCGCCTTGCAAACGATCCGTACACAAACGAACCTCGCCTACGTATTTTTTCAAACTGCCAAAACATTATCAAACAAATGGCAGGTATTCCGTTATCTAAAAGCAACAGCGAAGACGTCGATACCAAGTCTGAGGACCACGCATACGACGCACTCCGCTACATGCTAATGACACGTACCAGCGGGTACGCATCCATCCACAAACAACTTGGTGCAATCAAGAATCACGTTCACCAAGTCCAAGATGAAGTATTTGGTTACTGATGGCTATTGATGCAGTAGAATTTGGTAAAAAAGCACAGGCAGGTACTCTTACCGTAGAAGAGGCGATTTCGTACGCTTTAACATACGGTAACCCAACAGATAGCGCACGTAAACGTATCAACGCACTTCGCTCTGGGTTTAAGAATATGGGCTTGGATATAAACATGCCCCTTTCAGATCTCAAGGATACAGCAAACTTGGGATTGTTTAATCGGGAACTTAGCCCAGACAAGTCAAACCGTTTTGGTAACCTTCAGGCTCTTGAGGTAGCTCTTGATCCTGTAATGACAAAGTACAATCTTCGGACAATTCTTGAACCTGCTGAAGATGGCCTAGAGCAGTTACGTTATCCTCTTCTTGCAGGGGGTGAAGGTCTGGCTAAGTCAATTGGTTTGGGCGGTACACAGCGTACTGGTCTTGCCCAAGAACGTCCTATGCAAGGTTTGCTTCCCAAAGCTGACCTTGACGCTATTTACAACACCAATCTTCCCAAGATTGCTGACGAGTTTGGTCAACCCGTTGCTGACTTGATGCTGTATCACAAGTCAACAGCAAATCGTCCTACTCAACTTGTAAACCTCAAAAAAAGTGAAGTCAAGATCACCGACACGGAAGTTACGATCAAAGGTAAAAAACCTCCAAAGGGATCAAAAGATAAAAAGTTTCGTCCAGAACTAACATTCTCTGTTAACAGCCCCGAAGGACGGGCAATCATTAACAGTTACAACACGTCAACCACAGACATGCTGTTTAATGTAACGGAGTCCGAACTTGACGCAGCTTTTAACAAGTACATTTCTCCGAGTCTTGAGCAATACAGCGATGTACTTCCTTTAGCGGATGTAAAAGTTATTGGACCGGACGGGTCTGTAACGCTCACACAAAAGCCTGTTACGACAAAGTCTGCTATTCGCTCTATCGTACCAAAGTATCTTCTTGACGAGTTCAACGTTCCTGCTGAGATTGTACAAGGTGCGATGGGCCACAAAGACACATCCATTCTTGCGACAAACTACGCAGGATCTCGCCCTACAAAAGACATTCCTCTTCTTCTTTCGGATCCAACCCAATTCAGTTCGACAGGTTTTGCCGGATCTGGACTTGCAGGATTCAACATCTATAGTGCTATGTCCGAAGAACAAAGGGCTGCGCTAGGAGATCAAGAATTTAAAAAACTAATGGCAGCAGGTACGGTCGAAGAAGCCGAAAAGTATGCTCAACTTGCTAATATTGATCCAGAGGTAGTAAAAAAGGGTATTGCTGTACAAGCAGAGATCGACATCTTTCGCGCACAACAAGAAGCAGCAGTCATAGCCGCAAAGACCGAAGCAAGACGAACAGCTAAAAAAGATATCAAGGTTGAAAGCGGCGCATCCTTGTTTGACGAACTTGTTCAGATGGGTAAACCAACCAAACTTGGTCTGGGTATACTTGCGGCGGGTACTACTGCTCTTAAACAAGTTCCGGTTGTTGGCGGTGTTATGGAAGCACAAGCAGCACGTCTTGAAGGAGCTTCGATGCAAGAATCCCTACTGCGAGGAGCAGGAGAGGCTTTACTTCCAATTACCCCCGGTGATATTCAAACGATGGAAGGAGCAGTTGGTGCAGTGGGCAGCCAAATGCAAGAACTGATGGAAAGCCCACAACCAGAGTACCCCAAAGGTGCAACAATCCAACAACAGTTGCAAGGATTGTTAGGCATGGGCGGGGGATTTAGTTTTAATTAACAACCTAATTTAAGGGAGCAACACAATGCCAATGAACAATTACAATTACGGTGCAGCTTACATCATGAATGCTGACAAAACATCCGTCGATGCAAACATGGGTGAAAGCAAACTGTACCGTGAAGGTCTTGAGTTCGATACTCGCGCTAAGACCGACGTTCTTACGGAAGACATGCCAAAAAAGATGACCAAAAAGGCTGTTGATCCGTCCGTCATGAAAATGGCTGAAGAACGCGACTACTAGATCTTAACTTTCTTGAAAGCTCACAATGTCTGATAATTTCCTTGAACCAGCAGATGACACGCCCGTTGTAGTTTACGAACCCAGCGAAGCGATGCCAGCTTTGGCAGAACACATCAAAAAGAAGTTCGAAGACTCTGAAAACGGACGCTATGCTTATGAGCAGCGTTGGTTGAAGGCGTACAAAAACTTTCGTGGCATTTACGACTCGACAACTCAGTATCGTTCATCTGAAAAGTCGAAGGTATTCATTAAGATTACCAAAACTAAAGTGCTGGCTGCGTACGGGCAAATCGTTGACATTTTGTTTTCAAACAAGAAGTTTCCCATTGTTGTGGAGCCAACTCCTGTTCCGGAAGGAATAGCCGAGTTTGCTCATCTTCGGACACCTCTTGATGACATTGTAAATCAAGAACCGACGGATATGTATGGTTTTCCGGGAGACGGTCGTAATCTACCACCCGGAGCAACCCAAGCAACTCCGTTAGATTTTCTTGGGGGTATGCAAAATCGATATAACGGTATGCCTCTTGCAAAAGGTCCATCCCTTATGGGTGAACCCCAGATTAGTCCGGCTCAAAAAGCTGCTCTAAACATGGAAAAGCAAATCCACGACCAGTTGCTTGATACCAGTGCAGTTAATGTCCTTCGCAACGCTATCTTTGAATCCGCCTTGCTTGGATCTGGTATCGTCAAAGGACCGTTTAACTACTACAAGCGAATCCACAAGTGGGAAAAAACAGAGATGGGTCGGCAGTATACGCCGTACGAAAAGATTGTTCCTCGCATCGAACACGTATCTGTTTGGGACTTTCATCCGGATCCATCTGCTACATCGATGGAAGATTGTGAATACGTTATTCAACGCCATCGCATGAATCGCCAACAACTTCGTAGCCTTCTTAGCCACCCCTACTTTTACAAAGATGCAATTGAAAACGCTATTGCAAAAGGGTCAAACTACGAAGACAAATACTACGAAGACACTATTCGAGAAGACGAAACCGAAGCCTACTACCAAGAAAACCGCTTTGAGGTTCTTGAGTATTGGGGTGTTCTTGACGCAAAGTTTGCCCAAGAAGTCGGGATGGATATTGGGGATAACATCGACGAACTGGATCAGGTTCAAGTAAACGTGTGGGTGTGTGGTAACGAAATTCTTCGGTGTGTGATTAACCCGTTTACACCATACCGTATTCCGTATCAAATCTTTCCTTACGAGATCAATCCGTACCAAATTTGGGGCGTTGGTGTAGCCGAAAACATGGAAGATGCCCAAATGCTTATGAACGGACACGTTCGGATGGCTATCGATAACCTTGCCCTTGCGGGTAACCTTGTGTTCGACGTAGACGAAGCCAGCCTTGTGCCGGGTCAAAATATGGATATCTTTCCGGGTAAGATTTTTAGACGTCAGTCAGGTGTTACCGGAACGGCAATTAATGGTCTTAAGTTTCCAAATACGGCTGGTGAAAACATCCAGATGTATCAGATCAGTCGCCAACTGGCTGACGAAGAAACAGGTTTACCATCAATTATGCACGGTCAGACAGGTGTAACAGGTACGGGACGTACTGCTGCAGGACTATCGATGCTTCTTGGTGGTGCTAGTCTGTCTCTTAAAACGGTCATTAAGAACATTGACGATCATTTGTTAAAACCTCTTGGTGAATCGTTATTTCAATGGAACATGCAATTTAACGAAGACTCTCCTGAGATTGAGGGGGATCTTGAAATCAAACCTCGCGGTGTTGCAGCCGTGATGCAAAAAGAGGTTCGCACCCAGCGTCTTACTACCCTGCTGCAAACAGTCAGCAACCCTATGTTAGCTCCGTTTATTAAAATACCAAACTTGATGCGAGAACTGGCAATTGCACAAGATATCGATCCCGACAGTTTGGTAAACGACGTTAGCGAAGCCCAGATTTTTGCAGAGATGTTGAAAGGATTAGCAAATGCTCAACAAGAAGCAAGCCAGCAAGGTCAGCCCACTGGTAACGAACAAGGAAGCATGGGACAGTCTGGAGGAGTACCTCCGGGAGCAAATCCAAATGACGCTTCGGGGGTTGGTGGCGGCACAATCGGAACTGGAAGTGTTCCGGTTGCAGGGGAAGATAACTTCACTGGAGAAACTTAAGGGTCTTAAAGACGACTTTAACGCAGCAATGACTATGAAGGAATCAGATGAGTAGTTATTTATATAATATGATGTATGGATCGGTAGGGTACAATATAGCTCCGTACGTCGTTAATAGGGTTTCACCGTTTGCTGCAATGGCAGGGGCTATGGTTTCTCCTTCTGCACCTGCTACTCCTACTCCGAAACAGTTTGTTCAACAGGCTTTTCCGATGCCCCCCGCCGCACCAGCTGCTCCTTCTGCTCCTTCTGCTTCTACACCTTTAGGTGGTGGCGGTAGGGACGGTCAATTTCCAACAGGTGGAACTACATTTAAAGACGGAGTCATATCTGGTCAAGGTACTCCAGCAGGGGGTGTGACAATTGGTCCCCCTAATCTTGCAACTCCAAATCAGTACGCAGAATCAAGGGCAATAGAGAATGCTTCTATTATGGATCCTTCAACGTACAATGATCTCCTTGCGGGTCAAGTGGGTCTTGCTACCTCTGTGAATCCCAACACAGGTCTTGTAAGTGCTTCTGCCCCCGGTTTTATGGGTTTGATGGGGGCGGGAAGTCTTGGAGTAGTAGCGTCGGCTATGGGTTCGTTTATGCAAAAAAAACAAGAACAAGCCACAACAAATTCAATTAACATCAGTAATACAGAAAACGGAGTTGTCTCCGTAAACGGCATGAACGTTGCTGTTGTTGACGGAAAGTTATATGGAAACATTGGTAATTTGGATTATCTTACCACAAAAAAAGCTGTTTTAAATTATCTTAATCAAAACCCCTATCAAGCTCCGATGCACTCTAACATTATGCAAAACATAATGACAGCTGAAGGAGCGCAGATGGCTGTAGAAGATGTTATGGCGTACTCCTACGCAGAACCGGGAAGAGGCACAGGAAGTGTGATTGGAAGTCAAGGTGGAGACTTTGGTACAGGATCACATGGAGGTGAAAAAGACGGCCCATCTAGTCCCGGAGGAGCAGCTGGAGCCGCAACAGGACCCGGTTCAGGTGCTAGTACAGGTGCAGGTTCTGGTTGGGGTGGCATGGCTTTTGGCGGTCGTGTTGGCATGGCAAACGGTGATTTAGCTCTCAATCCGGGTCAAGCCGGATTTGTTGACGGTCCACCCGAACAGTTTACACCTACTCAAACAGTAGCCGACACTGAAAACGGACAAGTCCAAGAAGGTTCCTTTGTCATCAATGCTCCTGCCGTAGAATTTGCCGGATCAGACGACATTCGCAAGATGATACTTAACGCATATGCTACTGCACGAGAAAAAGGACTTGACATTGGTTTCGGAGATCCTACAATAGATGAAGAGAATGTGGATGTCGCTCTCTCAAAAGGTGAAGTTGTTGTACCCCCTGCTCTTGTAAAAATCATTGGTCTTGATCGTCTCCGTAAAATCAACAATCGTGGAAAACGAGAAGTTGGTGAACGCCAGCAGCAAGCAGCACAAGGCGGCTTTATTAATGGCTATGCAAACGGAGACTTGGTAGGTGATGTGGGAGAAGAGATTCCCTACGAATCAGACATTCCCCTTCCTAAGTCTACCAAAAAGAAATTCAACAAGTTTTTAAAAAGCAAAAAAGACAGAGCCTCTGTCGAACAGCTTATCGATAGTTTAACCGACAAAGAACGTCTTGCTGTTATTGCGTTGGTTGAAACAACTGCAGCCACTGATCCCGTAGAATCAATGGTAGCTGTTGGACAAACTGCAATAAACCGAGCATCAACCAATCGCCCCGACTTTAAAAACGTCAACGACCTGTCTGCTGTCATGAAGCAAAGATCTTCTCGCGGTAGCGGAAGCAGAATGTTTCAGTACGACGGTCTTGAACCCACAAACCTTTCAGAGCGTCTTACAGAAGTCGTAGAAGGACGAGTTCCCGGAGCCGTATCAAAGATCTTTTCGGCTGCTGAAATCCTTACTAGTCCCGAATACGAATTTGATCCTATCTTACCTGAAGACGTAATGTTTTATACAACACCCACCGCTCCTCTTGCTCAAGATTTTGAAAAGAATCCCCTGATGCAGTATTATACAAGCATGGGTGGACATGATTATTATTCTCTGATGGCTGCACCGGAACTCCCGTAAAAAGCCCAGTAGAAGAATTCGTCGGCTACCCGTCCAGCGGCCCCGACACAACCGAAGCGGCTACCCACAGCCATGTGGCCCCGCATGATGAGGTAAATAAAATGGCAACCCAAAAAAAAGTTCGCGGTCATCGCGGAAACAAACCTAACGATTCCTTTGGAACAATCAATAACGCCAATCTCTACAAAGGCAACTATCGAAAAGACGTCTACGAAGACGACGATGACGATACCCCTCAAGATGAAGTAGAAGCATCTGGTGTTGAAACCAATAGCGAAGACGACTCCAACGAAAGTTTTGCAACAACGAAAACTGAGGCTTCTCCGGATCACGATTACAAAAAACGGTATGATGATCTGAAACGTCACTACGATGAGAAGTTAAGGGAATTTCAGCAAAAAGAGGCAGAACTAGAACAACGAGCAAAACAAAAACTGCAGGAAAGTAACGTTCGTTTGCCTAAGACTACCGAAGAGTTGGAAGAGTTCAAAAAACAATATCCGGATGTATACGGGGTTGTAGAAACTGTTGCAGCAATGCAAGCCAGTGAAAGAACCACAGAGTTGCAAAAAGAGATTGAACAGCTTCGTGAAAAGGAAAAGAATCTTCAGGTTCAAACCGCTTATCGAGAACTAAAGAACCTACATCCAGATTTCGACGATTTACGAAAGGATGAAAAGTTCTTAATGTGGCTCCAAGAACAACCAACAAACATCTCAGATGGTATCAATAAAAACAATACGGATGTTAAGTGGGCTGCACGAGTAATTGATCTGTACAAAGTAGATGCAGGAATTACCACAAAACGGAAGAAATCCAGTACGTCTGATGCAGCATCCGCAGTATCGGCCCCACGAGCAAGAGACATTGTCTCAGAAAATGATGGGAACAAGCGTATTTGGAAGGCTTCACAAATCGCCAAAATGAAGCCCCACGAGTTTGAAAAGCTAGAAAGCGAACTGGACTCTGCAAGGGCTGAAGGGCGAATCGATTTTAACAACTAACCTAACCTCAAAAATGGAAGGATAATCCAATGGCTTTTGATAGCGCATCAGGTTATAACAACCT
>Ga0196901_1001558_pt1 | contig 11490 bp, 10 predicted proteins | sample CB_VirMetaG_FD_169099 | JGI IMG/M metagenome (GOLD analysis project Ga0196901, IMG submission 169099) | Freshwater to marine saline gradient viral communities from Chesapeake Bay - CB_1504_1 Viral MetaG (v3) (version 3) | ecosystem: Environmental > Aquatic > Marine > Coastal | place: USA... | reverse complement strand
CTAAGTCTATCGTGGGGAGCATCACTGGTTTTGCAGACCAGCTTCAGCTCACCCACTTGAAAATCCAGCAGGCGGTCGCCAAGGCCAAGCCTGATGGATTGATCGTAGACATCGAAGGTTTGGATAACGTCCAGCTTGGAAGAGGCGGGGAGCTTCAGCCATTGGAGATTCAGGACATCTATGAACAGACGGGTGTCTTCTACTACAGAAGTAAGAACCCAGAGGGTGGTTTCCAAAACCCACCCGTTCGTCCTTTGGATAACACCATCCGAAACATCAACGAGCTTATCGCTCTATACAACCACTACTTGCGTATGATTCGTGATGCTACAGGCATCAACGAAGCTATGGACGGCACGACGCCTAAGAGTGAGGACTTGGTGGGTGTGAGAGAGCAGGCTATCGCTGGAGGTAACAACGCTATTTATGACGTTACTCATGCTTCTATGATGCTCTTTAAGAGAGTGGTAGAAGATATTGTCAGATGCCTGCAGATCTTGCCACCAGACTCTGTTATATATAAGGCGTACGAGAACGCTGTCGGAGCTACGAACATGGGTGTGCTTAGCTCTTTCGCTGAGATTCCTATGTACAACTTCGGTGTCGTGGTGAGAAAGCAAATGGATGAAAAAGACAGGGCATACCTGGAACAAAACATCCAGGTTGCACTGGCGCAGAGAGAAATCGATATTGAAGATGCGGTTGCTATTCGACAGCTTCGTGACGTAGACCAAGCCGAGCGCTTGCTTATTGTCAGAAGAAAGAAGCGTATCAAGCAGCAGATGGATCAGGCTCAGGCCAACAGCCAAGCTCAAGCTCAAGCCAACATACAGACGGCTCAGGCCACGGCACAGATGAAAGCTCAGGAGATTCAACTTAAGGCACAGCTCGACATGAGAATGGTGGAGATGAAGGCTCAGTTTGAGGCTCAAAGAATGCAGATGGAGCACGAGATGCGTAAGGAGGTTGAGCTTATCAGAGCTCAGGCTACTCTCGGCTTCCGCACTGAAGATCAAGAGTTTAAAGAGAAGCTCGAAGTTCTTAAGGAGGATCGTAAGGATACGAGAGTCAAGAAGCAAGCTGCAGAGCAGAGCAAGCTTATCTCTCAGCGTAAAGGCCAGAGAGGTGAACTTAGCGCGGAAGAGTCAGCTAACGTAGACCAATCAATTTCTAACATACTAGGATAAACAATCATGGCAGTAGTCAATCTAGATACAGCAGCAAGGCTCGACATCATTTGTCGTAAGGGAGATACTTTTGATGTTACGATAGACTTCGGAACTTCTTTAGCCGATTTCCCAGTAGGATACTGGAAGATGCAGATTCGTGACTCTGATGATGGAAGCGGTGGCCCTGCTTCTAGCGGCACGGCTTTGTTTGAGTTGGAAGATGCTGACACTTATGGTGATTTTATAGTTGATGGAAATACTCTTGAGATAAAGATCAAGGCAAGTGCGACTGGTACTCTTGGCTGGGGATCAGGCACTTATGTGTATGACCTTCAAACTGACGACAGCGCTGATGACATTAAAACCTGGTTGTACGGAACCTTTACTATCAACGAAGATATCACTGTCTAATGAGCACGATTGTAGTGTCGGGCTCCACGCCTGCTGAGGTATCGGTAACAATACCTCAGGTTAATAGCATTTCTGTTACGCCACCAGAGGTTCGCTCTGTATCGGTTAGCGCCAACGTTCCGTCTAATGCCAGGTTGATACCCGCTGGAGGCGCCGAAGGTGTTATACTCAGAAAGGATAGCGTCGCTGACTACGATGTTGAGTGGACTACGTACAGCTTTCCTTTGGCAGATGGTGATGACGGGCAAGTCCTGACTACAGATGGGGCTGGTACTATTTCGTTTAGCTATCCGAAGACGATTGCAGAGGAAGTAAAGAACGTAAGCGGCGGTACTCTTACTAAGGGAACACCTGTCCACGTTACTGGTTCTGTCGGGAACCTTGCGGAGGTTATAGCTGCGGATGCTGCTACGAACTATCCAGCACACTTCGTGCTTAACGAAGACCTTGACGACGAAGAGGAGGGATTGGGGATTGCCATCGGGTTCATCAACAACGTAGACGTACCTGACGCCTCTATCTACACAGAGGGTCAGACGGTGTATCTCGGAGCTTCTGGAGGGTGGACTACTACGAAGCCTACGGGGGCTAATGCTATTCAGAACCTCGGTATCATCATTAAGGTTAACGTTACTGGTGGTGGCCCCGCAGGAAAAATCTCTGGGATTATTATGGGTGCTGGGAGGGCTAACGACGTCCCAAATATTCCAGAAGGATACGTTTGGATTGGAGATGCTAGCGGTGTTGCGCAGCCCACACTCCTTAGCTCTATCTCTTCTTCTCAGAACTTCTCGAACACAAACCTTACGGTTACTGGGGATAGAACTCACAACCTCGCTACGAACGATGTAAACTTCGTTCAGTCTAGTGGTGGTACGAGCACTATGTACCTTGACGGCAACAACGCTAGAGTCGGCATCAACACGACGACTCCAGGCAGGCCATTGCATATTGCTGGTACTGGGCCATTGGTTCGTATCGGCAACGTGGAGATCGACGCTGACGGGAACTTTACGAGCAAGGCTCTGAGCTCTCCAAGCATGGCGTTTAAGGCCAGCGACGATACAAAGATTACGGTTCAAGAAGCTTCACCAGGTACGATTACTTTCGACGTTCTTACGGGTACTGGAGCTACTGAGACTAGCACTGAGGTTGTGCGCATCTTGGGTACTACGACGGCTGATAGAGCTTATGTCGGTATCGGGACGACCACACCGTCATCTAATCTTCACGTTGTTGGTGATGTTCGTGTTGAAGGAGACCTTACGGTAAACGGGTCATACACGCAGATTGACACAGACGTCCTCACCACAGAGCAGTGGAATGTAACTAACGACGGTACAGGCCCAGCAGTTACGATCAACCAGAAAGGTGCTCAGGACATCATGGATGTTCAGGATGACGGCGTCAGCGTGTTCTACATTGAAGACGGTGGTAATGTCGGTATCGGGACTGCTACACCAGCCCAGAAGCTAGAAGTGTCTTTTGCGGCTAGCACTTATGGAGCTAGGTTTACTAGAAATGACGCTTTGGGAAGCTCACTGATAGAGTTTGCTAATAGCGCAGGTGTAAAGAACGTTACTGGTTACAACGCAGGTGTTGATGGTTACACTATAGGCACTTCAGCAGATACACATCTTACTGTAAGGTCAACTGGAAACGTCGGTATCGGGACTACTTCACCAGCGTATCCATTCCATGTCTACTCAAACAATTCCACGCCTAGCACTGGTAGTGGCGTTACAATAGAACAGGCTGGTACTGGAGATGCAATGCTTGAATTTTTGCTGAGTGGCGTGCAAAGATGGATAGTTGGCGTTGACAACAGTGATGATGACAAGTTCAAAATTGCAGAGGGTACAGATTTCTTTAGCGGATCTAGGCTTGCCATTCTAAAGAGTAGTGGCAATGTCGGCATTGGAACCAACTACCCGTCATCTAAGCTTCAGGTAACTGGGTCAATTAGAGCGGCAGACACGTCATACGTTACGGTAGAGGCTGACCAGACGGATTCTGGTAGAATATACATGGGCGTTACTTCTGCTACTTCTGAAGGGTTCATAAGTGTGGATAATGACCGAGCTGGTCACGTTGCTACAGACCCATCTTTGAAGTTCTTGGTTGGCGCAGATGAAAAGGTTCGAATCCTCGACAGCGGTAACGTCGGTATCGGGACTGCCAGTCCATACGGCAAGCTTCATGTGTTCGACTCTGCAACTGGAGCGGCTGGGATGACGGTGCATAACAATTTAGAGGCATCGGGAAATTCAGCAGCAGTATGGTTTAAAGTTGCTGGGTCAGCAGCTGATTATAGAAAAGGTGCAATACTATTTGTTAATGATGGTACTGGATATGGTCGTGGTGATTTTTACTTTGCATCAAATACTTCGACGTCATCCGCTGGCATAGCGTCAACCTCTGATGCTAAGCTTGTAATAAAAGGTTCGTCAGGCAACGTCGGTATCGGGACTACTTCACCGACATCTAAGCTTGACGTAAACGGTGGTGTCACCGCCAGTGGGCCTATAGATTCATCTGACAGCACCAACACATCCATCACCTCCGAAACCGCGAGGTTTAACAAGTATGGGTTGATGGCAAACAGGGGTTCGATGTACATCACCAATTATGCCGCAGGAGGCAGCATTCTGTTTGGCATTGGTGGCGTTCACAGCGCTTACAATAAAATGGCGCTGGCTGGTACGGGTCACCTTGGCGTCGGAACCACTACACCGAGCGCTAGGTTGGACTCTAGAGTCGATGACGGAAACACGCACTCTCTTCGCCTTGGTAGAACAGACACCTCTAGCTTCTGGGATTTTATTCACGCTGGTGATGACTTAAGAATCTACAACGCGGGCGGCTCTGGCAAAGACATCTTGCTTGGGGTAAACAGTGCTGGTGTTGACCAAGGCAACAAAGTAGGTATCGGGACTTCTTCGCCAGTAAGCCCCTTGCACATATACTCAAACAACGCCGCAACTGACACAAGCGGAGGATTGACGATAGAGCAAGACGGTACTGGTGATGCTCTTCTACAGTTCTTGCTGACTGGCTCAAAAAGATGGGTTGTTGGTATTGATAACGATAACAACGACAACTTCAAGATTTCAGGCACTTCTGACCTAGGTACTGATAACGGTCTTACGATAACAAACAGTACTTATAACGTCGGTATCGGGACTACCTCACCTAGCTACAAACTGACGTCTTATGATACCACAAACGATACATTCCCTATTGTTGCTGGAGCTGGTCTAAGCACAAGTAGCTTTACTGGTATTGGGTTGTCTGGTTTTATAGCTTCAAACGGAGCTGTAAAAGCAGGTATGGTTTTGCAGAGGGTCGGTAACTACGGTACTGGAGACATCCATTTCCTGAACAACTCTACTGAAAACAACAGCGACGCTACTTTGGCTGACGCTAAGATGACCATTAAAGAGAATGGTAACGTCGGTATTGGGACTACCTCCCCATCAGCAAAGCTCGATGTAGTCGGGTTTGCAAACATCAAAGACGGTAGCAACAACGTCATGATTAGCTCTGCCAATACTGCTATGACTGGTGCGTCCAATACCACAGTTGGTTATCAGGCAGGACGCAGTAACACGAGCGGTGGCAGCAACTCTTTTGTTGGGTTAAACGCTGGATATAGCAACACGATAGGTGACAGTAATTCTTTTGTTGGTAGAAACGCTGGGTATAGCAACACAAGCGGTGGCAGCAACTCTTTTGTTGGTTATCAGGCAGGAAACAACAACGATACAGGGAGCAGCAACACTTCTGTTGGCTATGCAGCTAGCTACAGCAATACTACAGGGTTTAGCAACACCGCTGTAGGTAGAAGCGCTCTTTATAACTCTACTGGAAGTCTCAACGTAGCTATTGGTAGAGAGGCTGCTTATGGAGGTGTTGGAGCATCTTTTAGCAACACCACCGCAGTCGGCTATCAAGCGCTGTATGGCTTGACTACTGGGGTTAATAACGTTGCCGTTGGTTATCAGGCGGCTCGTGCAGTGTCTACCGCAAACAATAACACAGCTATTGGCTATGTAGCTCTAGATAACACAAACACTAGCTACAATACTGCGGTTGGGGCTTACTGCCTTAAAGACAACACTTTAGGGGAAAGAAATACGGCTGTCGGTTGGTACGCTGCACACGACAGCACTGGAAGCTACAATTCTTCTTTTGGTATGCGTGCTGGTAGATATGCGGGTGACGGAAACACCGCTATTGGTTATGACGCGGCCACAAACACCACTGGGAACAACAACGTTATTGTAGGTAAAGAGGCTGGTTTTGGCGTTGCTTCAACCTCGACCTACTCGTACACGGTCGCAGTCGGTTACCGAGCTCTTCAAGACCTGACTACTGGGGCTGGTAATACCGCTGTTGGTTATGAAGCATCGGCAAACATTACTATTGGACCTAGCAATACTTCCGTTGGCTATGCAGCATTAAATAGCGTAACTACTGCTGGTTATAACACAGCCGTTGGATACGAAGCTGGATACTCAATATTAGGTAATAGCCACAACACCCTTATTGGTAGAAGTGCTGGTAAATACACTACAGGAGGAAGCAATACATTCATTGGTAGCTCTGCAGGCGGAAGTAATACTACAGGGCAGAACAGCGTGTTTATTGGCTATAGAGCTGGCTTCTACGAAACAGGAAGCAACAAGCTGTACATCGCAAACACCGATACAACCACCCCGCTTATCTACGGTGAGTTTGATAACGAGATTCTAAACGTTAATGGTAAGCTCAAGCCTAACAGCATCACAGTAGACGACGAAGGATTGTCAGCTGCTGGTGACTACGGACCAGGTGCTGAAATCTGGTATCAGGGGACGTCTACTCCGCTGGCTGGGTCCTGCTACTATCTCGACAGCACTGGCGGATGGACAGCAGCTAGAGCTAACGCAGCTGGGACGGCTACTGGTATGCTCGCGGTCTCTGCAGGAACCGACTCTGATGTAGACGGAATGGTACTGAGAGGATTTGTTCAAATCGGCCACACGCTTACTGGTAGCGTGGGCGACTCTGTGTACCTCGATACTACGACCGCAGGACGCTTTACAACAACCAAGCCTACGGGCACTGGAAACTTTGTTCGTCGCTTGGGATATCTCGCAAAAGGTACCAACGTGATCTACTTTAACCCATCGCCTGAGTGGGAGGCCTTGTAATTCTTTTATATATTTGCATCACTAATCATTCAATACTTTAAAAATGGCTTACGCTTTTACTTCTAAGCAGTGGACTATCTCTGGAGAGCACAACTTCGGTGACTTCACGTTGCTCAACCCTGTCTTCTCTGCAAAGAACTTGCAGATCGTGGACGGTAACGTGTACTTGACTCTCGAAGTCGTGGAGAACGGCGGTGTGTTTAAGCACCACGCTCACATCAACTTCCCTGGGGCAACCGAAACCGACCTCAACGCTCTCGTTGACTCGATTGTTGCTTCAGCGTTCCCTACCGCCACGGCAGTAGCATAACTGTAGTTCTCTGCACGAGATAGGGGCCAAGCGCCCCTTTCTTTGTTTTACTATATTTGCATTATGAGTGACACTAGGATTAAAAACATGCTCAAGAAGTACGGGTTGTCTGGCGTCAACAAAGCCAAGGCAACACCGTCTCATCCTAAGAAGTCTCATATTGTGCTTGCTAAGGTTGGGGATAAAGTAAAGCTTATCCGCTTTGGAGAGAAAGGAGCTAAGACTGCAGGGAAGCCTAAGGCTGGGGAGTCGGATCGCATGAAAGCAAAGCGTAAGTCTTTTAAAGCTCGCCACGCAAAGAACATTGCTAAGGGCAAGATGAGTGCGGCATGGTGGGCCAATAAAATTAAGTGGATTGTAATCGTTTTCCCATGCTTTTTGTAAATCTAACAAGTATAGTAAGATGAAAGCATATAAGAAACAAAAGCTCAACGTAGGGAAGAAGAAGATCTCAGTGGATCCTCCTAAGGGATACCACTGGATGGAAGAGAGCGGCAGATACTATCTCATGGAAGGAGACTATGCACCGCATCCCAAGGCTGTAGAGAAAGCAGAATTCAAGACCGCATCTCATGGCTGAGACAGCTAAGAAGAAGAACCCAGGGCTTTGGAAGCGTATCGTAGCTAGAGTTAAGTCTGGATCTAAAGGCGGCAAGGCTGGGCAGTGGTCAGCACGCAAAGCCCAGCTTGCAGTGGCAGCATACAAGAAGTCTGGTGGAGGGTACAGCGGCAAGAAGTCTAGCAGTAACAGCCTTAGTAAGTGGACGAAGCAGAAGTGGACGACATCTGACGGCAAACCATCTAAAGGAAAGAAGCGGTATTTGCCAGAGAAAGCATGGAAGTCATTGAGTGCCAGTGAGAAAGCTGCAACCAACAGGGCCAAGGCTGAGGGGAACAAGAAAGGCAAGCAGTTTGTAAAGCAGCCAAAGAAGGTTGCTGAGAAGGTCGCAAAGTACAGAAAGTAAATAAGTTATATATTTGCAAAAACAACAAAAATGGCATATCCTGGATCATTACTTCCGTCTTCATTCTACTACTTAGACGCAGCTGGTGCTGGTGGCGCTTTGGAAGCAACACCACCGTCTGGCAAAAAATTTGTTGCATATACTGCAATATCAGCAGGTACTGTAACATTTAAGTCGTCAGAAAACGATGTTCTTCTTGAAAAGAATGCAGGGGGAACTGCGTATGAGGGAGCTGGATTGAGCGGCATACAAATTATAATGGCTGCTGGACAGACCATATATGGTACATTCAGTGCCATTACTTCGTCTTCTAAAGGCGTAGCCTACGTGGGCTAATAAAATAGAAATCAACAATTTAATTTATGGAAAACGAAAACATCCAACCCCAAGAAACCGCTCAGGAAGGCGGTTTCACTTTTGTATCTGAGCAGGAAGTAGCGGCATCTATGGCGCAGCCAGAACCGACTCCCTCTCCAGAACCACAAGCTGAAGTTCAACCAGAACCTCAGCCCGAAGTGGAAGTAGAGCAGCCCACCCAAGAGGCTGCTCCTCAACAAGAAGAATACTCTGACGCACAAGTCGAAGAAGCGGTCTTCTCTTTTCTTAGCGAAAGGCTGGGTAGAGAAGTAAAAACTTTGGATGACTTGGCTCAACAATCTCAGCCTGAGCTGGACGAACGTATCGCAGTGATTGCCGACTTCGTAAACAAGACGGGACGAGACCCTATGGATTGGTTCAAGTATCAGTCAGTAAACCCATCCGAAATGGATGATATGACTGCGATTGCCACTCACATGCGGACTCAATATCCTGACTTGACCGAACAGGAAATCAGCGTGCTTATGAAGAATAAGTACACTGTTGATGCTGACCTCCACGATGAGTCTGAGGTACAGATGGGTCAGATTCAGATGAAGCTCGATGCCAAGGCAGCACGGAGCGCCATAAGCGAAATGCGAGATGGTTTCCAGATGCCAGTCAAAGAGCAGTCTGCTGAAGAACCATTCATCAACGAGGAGTGGATATCAAAGATGACGTCTAGCGTCAACGAACTGGAAGGATTGCAATTCGACCTAGGGGATGGCAATGACTTTAAGTTCGGCTTTCAGGATAACTACAAGAGGTCTCTCATCGATAAAAACGCCCGACTCGATGAGTACTTCGATCCTTACGTTGATAACAACGGTAATTGGAACTACGAGCTGCTTAGCTCACACAGGGCTTTGATCGACAACATCGACACCATTGCTAAAGAAATTTACAAGAAGGGGTTGGGTGACGGTCAGAGAAACTTGGTGACGAAAGCTGCGAATGTCAGTTCTACTCAACCAAACTCACAGGGCGTACAAAACACAGAAGACACCCTGAGTCGTCAGTTGAAGGAGGCGATGATGGGTAATAATACTATGACCTTCAAACTTTAAAAACTAGACTATTATGGCTATTTCTTATACTAACGACGGCGCCTCTAACGTTGGTGCTAGCTCGTTGCTCACTACCCCAGAGAGATACACCTCTCTGAATGATTTGCTCGATCCAACCAAGCCCGATAACAGAGACTTGTTGGTGAGCACTTACGGTGATCAAGGTATCACTGGTTTCTTGACCTTGACTGGCGCAGTCAACAACGCTGGTACTTCTGATGAAGTCCAGTGGTGGGAAGAAGGTCGTTTGCACCCATACGTGACGGGCGAGATTGCTACGGCAACCCTCACCATGTCTGGAACCGCAGACGACTCTATCGACTTGCGCTTGAATGATGTCTTGTTGACGGACGCAAACGAAAGATTGGTGGTTACTGCAGTCAATAACACTGACCCTGGGTCTGACGACTTCGACAACAACTACACTGTTGCTCGTTTGGACGGTGCTGGAAACCCAACTGGAACGTACGGATCTGGGTCTCAGTTTGCTGTTATCGGTAACATCTTCGCTCAAGGCACTGACCAGCCTGGTCGTTTCCGTCAGCCTGGCTTGCAGAAGCGCGTTAACCCTTACATCATCACGAAGGAAACCTACAAGGTGAATGGTTCTCAAGCAACCAACATCGGCTGGGTGAACGTCGGAGGCGGTGAGTACAGATGGTACGTGAAGGGTGAGCAAGACGCTCGTAAGCGCTTCATGAACCAGCGTGAAATGATGTTGTTGTACGGCCAGAAGGCTGCTACCGACGGAACTGAGTTGTCTGTTCCTGTGAACGACACGACGAGCACGGCAAAAGTTGCTGGCTCAGAAGGTTACTTCGCAGCTGTTGAAGACAGAGGCTTGGTTGCTTCTGTTTCTGGTGGTGCTCAAGGCACGTTCGCTGACATGTCTGACATCGACGGTATTATCCTCGAATTGGACAAGGAAGGAGCTCCTGCAGAGTACGCTATGTACTTGAACAGAGCTGCGTCTTTGGACATCGACGACATGCTCGCTCAAGGTATCGCTACGCAGGTGACTGCTGGCTTGCCTGGACAGTTCGGTGCTTTCAACAACGACGCTGACATGGCTGTTCGCCTTGGATTCAAGAGCTTCACGCGCGGTGGTTACACTTTCCACAAGCATGACTGGAAGTTGTTGAACGATCCTATGCTCGGTGCCGTTGGCACGATCAAGGGCGCAATGGTTCCTTTGGCTAACGTTGTGGACGCAAAGACTGGTAACTCAGCTCCTGCTTTGGAGATGAACTACAAGGCTGCTAGCGGATACAATAGAGACGTTGAGCACTGGGTGCGCGGTTCTATCTTGGGCTTCAACAACATGTCTGAGGACGTTGCTGAGTTCTACTACCGCTCTGAGTGCAACTTGGTTACTCGCGCTGCAAACCAGCACGTACTCATCAAGTAATTAACCTGAAGTGACGAGAGAGGGGCTTCGGCCCTTCTCTCTAATCTTCACAATCTTTTTAATTATGATTTTTCCTCTGTATCAAGACGCACTTAGAGAAACTAAAAGCGGGGCTGGCGCTGTCTCTGTAAGTACTTACCTTACTGAGCTTACTGCTGGTGGCGCTGTGGCTATCACTCTCGCGGACGGATCTAAAGTTGGTCAAATGAAAAAAGTCATCTTGGATGACGCTGCTGGTGTGGCTACTATTACTCCAGCTACTTTTGCTGACGGAACTACGGCTGCTATTGCTGCTGCTATCGGAAACTACGCTGAATTCATGTGGACTGGCGCTAACGGGTGGAGACTCGTTGGAAGCTTGAATGTGACCGTGGCGTAATCTATATCGGTAACTGAGAGGAGAGAAATGGCTCTCCTCTCTTTTACTACTTTTGTAAAACATTTAATTCAACATCAATGGAAAACCAATCAAAGCCCAGCGCTCGTCGCGGGAGAAAGCCTGCTGCTAAGCCAGCAGAAGAAGTAGAAGTGAACATCGAAATGGCTAAGCCTATTACGATTACTCCTGCTAAACCAAAAGTCAAAAGACAGGAGGTTCAATACGAAGC
>Ga0196901_1001557_pt1 | contig 11493 bp, 24 predicted proteins | sample CB_VirMetaG_FD_169099 | JGI IMG/M metagenome (GOLD analysis project Ga0196901, IMG submission 169099) | Freshwater to marine saline gradient viral communities from Chesapeake Bay - CB_1504_1 Viral MetaG (v3) (version 3) | ecosystem: Environmental > Aquatic > Marine > Coastal | place: USA... | reverse complement strand
GGTGTGGCCCGTAAACCACACCCGTTTTTTATTTTATATTGACGCGGAATAAGGCTTAGGGCGACGATAAGGATTCTTTTTTGATTCGCCTTTGGCAACTCTATCCTCTGCCTTCCAATAGGCTATCTCAGCATCGCAATATAAAAACCACGCCGCGCGGTTAGTGCTTACAATTGCACGTTCCCCATTGTTAGGGGTAGCATAGGCCGCAAAACGCGCGTTAGCGTTGCCTAGCGCACCGTTACATGTAGCACACATTAAAACGAGATTAGAGAGAGCCAAAGAACCGCCGCGGCTTTCCGAGATAATGTGACCACAATCGCGGGAGTCCCACGTCCCACAACAAACACAACCTTCATAAGACGCGCGGACTTCCAGCTTGACCTTAGCGGGGATGGAGGCTTTTTTAGACATGATTCGAGACCCTTTCCTTGGCTACACCTATTTTATACCGTAGCGCAGTACGCTATGCAAGCAGAATTTTTTGCTTGCAATGCCTAGAAATTTCGCATAACTTGATTCGTATAGGGGCGGCGCGGTGCCTGCCCAGCGAATCGGAGATCTGCTATGACTATTTTGACTGGGTACATTGTCCGCGAAACAAAAGCTGCCGTTGCGTTTGTGCGCGAATCGGATACGGGCGTCAACCAAGTCAAGCCGATTTGGCTGCCGCGCAAAAAAATTATGTCCATGCACGAATTGGACTTGACAAGCCGTCGCATCGTCACAGCGCAGGATGGCGAGCGAGTCGGCGTTCCGCATTCGCTGGACGTTGACCTAGCTTTCCTAAATCGCATAGGCGTTCTGACCTAGCGGTCACGCTAGTAGGCGGGGATCTTCCCCGCCTTTTCTTTATTTGGGGCGTTCACGTTTTGTTCTCTATTGACTCTATATGATTCGCCATGCTATACTGAGGTGATTCGCATGTAGCGCCGATTCTAGGCGCCGATTCGGCATCACACCATTTTACCGCGATTCTCGCATATAGTCAATAGGGTATTTAGTGCGTTGTTTCACGTGAAACAATGCCTACGAATCGTTGCTAGCGCCAAAATTATAGTAGAGAATCATGGTCGAGGTCAACCCCTAAAATTCTTTTATTTAGAGGTCGATTTCTCTTGCGAATCATCGAGGTTACGCTGTTCAAGCGTACTATGCGAAACAGTAATATCAGCTATATTGTGGATGTAGAGCTTACTATAGAAAACCATTGCTATACAGACTTTCGGTCTAAAGACTTGAGGTCAGCCGAAGAACACTATAAGGGGGTAGTACAGGCTGTAGAAGAGGGTTGGTACCCCTAAAAGCCAATAAAATCAAGTACTTAGGTGCCGCGGCGCCCTACTGCATAAGTGCTTATAAACGCTCACTATTTTAAGCTTGACAACCTTCAGGTCTAGACGTATAAGAGATATAACGCATAACACTTAGGAGGCCCTAATGGCTACTCTCACAAAAATCTCTTCCACCAACAACAACAATATCGAGGTTACGCTGTTCAAGCGTACTATGCGGAACAGTAATATCAGCTATATTGTGGATGTAGAGCTTACCATAGAAAATTATGGCTATACAGACTTTCGGTCTAAAGACTTGAGGGCAGCCGAAGAACACTATAAGGGGGTAGTACAGGCTGTAGAAGAGGGTTGGTACCCCTAAAAGCCAATAAAATCAAGTACTTAGGCGGGGGTTGACAAGCCCCCGCCGTCAGTCTAGAATCGAAGTTAGAAACCGAAAACGGATTGAGAAAATGAAATGTGTATTGATTCTAGGGATATTTGGGTTTGGTTTTGCAGAATACGCTTATGTAAGTGAGAATGAGTTGCTTTCCGAAGATAGCGAGGGGCTTCGCCCGCGCCGGTGCAAAGTTGAAAGTCGATAGTCGAAAGTAAACGTAAAAACCAATAAAATCAAGTACTTAGGTGCCGCGGCGCCCCCGCCGCTAACTGCTTGAAAACGCTCACTATTTTAGTGCTTGCAATGATTCTCAAGTTATGCGATAAAGAGTTAACGGAACAGGAGACTGATATGGAGATTTCAATGTCTGACGGTTTTATAGCGCTATCCAGTGTTACAGCACAAGAAAAGATTCTCAAGGCTGCTGGCGCGACACACGTATTTTACGGCACTTGGGAACTTAAAGGGGAACTAGTAGGGTATAGAGATGAGTGGGATAGAGATGAGGATCGTATTTATTATGATTATTTCGTCAGAAAAGACTTGACATAATAAAAGGGGCTAACCCCCCTTTTTTATAGCTTATAATGGTATGATTCGCATATAGCGCCGATTTTTTGCGTTGATTCGGCATCACACCATTTTACCGCGATTCGCGCATATAGTCAATAAAGCATTTAGTGCATTGTTTCACGTGAAACAATGCCTACGAATCGCTGCAGGCGCCAAAATTATACAGCAGAATCAGGATAGAGGTCAACCCCTAAAATTCTTTTATTTAGCGTTATATTTCGCTTGCGAATCGTTACGGTTAATGCGATTATCTTTATAAGGAAACAAACCCCGCAGCTTGGAGACTATGCTTATGACTCGCACTCTATCTGGTTTTATTGCTCGTGAAACTGAAGCCGCTGTTGCTTTTGTGCAACTACCACTTATAGGTGAACATAGCCCTATGTGGATTCCCCGTAAGAAGATTGTTTCATCGGTCGAACGCGACGAGTATGCCCCTAGCGTACAACTAAAAGGCGAATCAATTCGTCGCTTAGCTACCCCCGTAAATCTCGAGGTTGACTCTGTATTTTTAAATAGAATCGGCGCTTAAATAGATAAAGGGGGTAAGCAACGCTTGCCCCCCTTGTTTCACGTGAAACAGCGCCTACGAATCGCTGCAGGCGCCAAAATTATACAGCAGAATCAGGATCGAGGTCAACCCCTAAAATTCTTTTATTTAGCGTTATATTTCGCTTGCGAATCGTTACGGTTAATGCGATAAAGAATCAAGGAAAACAGGAGACTGACATGGCACGACGTTCCCACGACTTTAAGCCTTATAAGCGCGACATGATTTTAAACTGGCATAATAACGTCTGTGCTGCTTGTGGCGCAGATGATGCCTTACATGCTGACCACTGGATAAGCGGCGATTCGGAAGATGAGGGTGTTTGCCTTTGTGAATTTTGTAATGTCAAGATAAAAGGTGATAAGTATATCCCAAATAAGTTTCGCCTTATCGCACGCGATTCGCTTAACATAGTTACACATGCAGAGTATAAAGCACAAGTCAATGCGAATCGCAAAGCGTTTATGGAGTGGGCGAATCAGTTTAAGTATTGCAAGCCAGATAGAAAAGTTAATTTGAAACATATCAAGCACTTTGTTTCACCTTATTAATAGCGTGGCCCTAGGGCCACACTTTCTTTGTTTGGGGTGTTCACGTTTTGTTCTCTATTGACTCTATATGATTCGCCGTGTTATAATGGTATGATTCGCATATAGCGCCGATTTTTTGCGTTGATTCGGCATCACACCATTTTACCGCGATTCGCGCATATAGTCAATAGAGCGTTTAGTCTATTGTTTCACGTGAAACAATGCCTACGAATCGCTGCTAGCGCCAAAATTATACAGCAGAATCACGTTCGTTGTCAACCCCTAAAATTCTTTTATTTAGAGGTCGATTTCTCTTGCGAATCGTTGCAAGACGTGTGATAAGTAATCAAGAGGTAAGGCAATAACGCCAAGCCCGTCAGAGAAAAGGTTCTCGCAATGCTAGTTTACACCGTAGCCGAGACTGAAAAGGCCATTGCAATCGTATTCGAATCGGATGCTAAAAATATGGCTGTCAAGCCTCTTTGGTTGCCTCGCTCAAAAATTCTTTCAATGGTTGAAACGGACGACCTAGCCCGCCGAATCAATACGGCACAGAACGGTGACCGCCAAGGAATACCTTGTCAAGTAGAAATTGACCCAGAATTTAAGAAAAAGGTAGGTGTGGCTTAACAGCCACACTTTCTTTGTTTGGGGTGTTCACGTTTTGTTCTCTATTGACTCTATATGATTCGCCATGTTATACTGGAGTGATTCGCATATAGCGCCGATTCTATACGTCGATTCGGCATCACACCATTTTACCGCGATTCGCGCGTATAGTCAATAGAGCGTTTAGTGCGTTGTTTCATGCAAAATAGCACCTACGAATCGCTGCTAGCGCCAAAATTATACAGCAGAATCACGTTCGTTGTCAACCCCTAAAATTCTTTTATTTAGAGGTCGATTTCGCTTGCGAATCAAGGCGGTTAATGCGATAAAGAGTTAACGGGAACAGGAGACTGACATGGCAAAGGCAAAGATATCCGATAAGGTTCGCGCGACAATTCTCGCTAGAGATAATCATATTTGTCGCGCTTGTGGTTTTGGGGGTTCGGCAAACTTCGCGGCTTTCCTAGACTGTGACCATATTGTCGCAGAATCTAACGGGGGCAAAACTACTGTTGACAATCTACAATGCCTTTGCAAAGCGTGTAACATCGCTAAGGCCAGCCGATTCGCTAGGCGATTCGCAGTGCGTGTGGCGTCCCAGCCAGAGGAAATTTGGTCGTATAATCAAAGGGTTATGGCCTATGCTTTCGCAGCTAATACAGAAAGTGACCTATCTGCTCGGTTGCGAAAACTCAAGTAAATCAAAGGGTTAGCAGGTGGCCGCGCTGCCTGCTAATAGCCGCCTAGTCTATTTTCGAAGTTGACAATCGAAGCGAATCAAGCTACTATTAGTTGCGAGGGGCTTCGCCCGCGCCGGTGCAAAGTTGAAAGTCGATAGTCGAAAGTAAACGTAAAAAGCGTTTGTTATCAAAGATATAGCAGGGATGGCGCCCCGCCAGCTAACACATTGAAAAGACTAACTAAATTAACGCTTGTATCGTACAACGAATCAAGCTATAAAGAGGTAACAAAGGAGAGATGAGATGGCTAAAGGCTTTGTGACTATGCGTAACGAAGACGGAACCCAGTACGCTACTATAGCGTTTGGAAGTATTCAATGGGTAGACCGCAAGAACGATGCAACCCCTATATCCCGTCAAGTTTTCGATATTATGGAAGAGAATCAGGCTAACACCAGAAAAAATGACTGCCCTGATAACGGCTTTTTTGGTGTATATAACGTGAAGTTCCATCCCCTGTAAAGGGGGCGGGCTTCGCCCGCGCCGGTGCAAAGTTGAAAGTTGATAGTCGAAAGTAAACGTAAAAAGCGTTTGTTATCAAATAGATAGCGGGGGCGGCGCCGCTGCAGCTAAGTGCTTGATAACTAATACTTTTTTCATGGTTGACACGTCCTAGTAACTACTATACAAATAACCTATCGAAGTAAGGAGATAACGACATGGCTAAAGGCTTTGTGACTATGCGTAACGAAGACGGAACCCAGTACGCTACTATTGAATTTGGAAGCATTCAATGGGTCCATACAAAGAGAGAAGCAACCCTGATCTCTCGTCAAGTTTTCGATATTATGGAAGCGAATCAGGCTAACACCAGAAAAAATGATTGCCCTGACAATGGCTTTTTTGGTATTTACAGCCTCAAGTTTCACGCAGTTTAATAGTAAAAACCCTGCTTAATCAATAGGTTAAGCAGGCCGCCGCCGCTGCAGCTAAGTGCTTGTTTTTATTGCGTTTTTTAACTCGTTTAGATCAAATTTTTAAGCTTGACAACCTTCAGGTCTAGGCATATAAGAGATATAACGCATAACACTTAGGAGGCCCTAATGGCTACTCTCACAAAAATCTCCTCCACCAACAACAACAATATCGAGGTTACGCTGTTCAAGCGTACTATGCGAAACAGTAATATCAGCTATATTGTGGATGTAGAGCTTACCATAGAAAACCATTGCTATACAGACTTTCGGTCTAAAGACTTGAGGGCAGCCGAAGAACACTATAAGGGGTTGGTGCAGGCTGTAGAAGAGGGTTGGTACCCCTAAAAGCCAATAAAATCAAGTACTTAGGTGCCGCGGCGCCCTACTGCATAAGTGCTTATAAACGCTTACTATTTTAACGCTTGTAACACATAACGAATCACGCTATAAATAGTTATAGCAACAAAGGAGAGATGAGATGGGTAGTTTCGTTATCTGGGTTGAAGACCAGTATGGGCATATTTCACGCGCTTTTACTTGGCGAGGTAAGGCACTTGATGGGATTGCAAAAGCCCGTACAGAAGCACGAAGCGCAGGCAAATATAGGGTCTCTATTTGGGCAACTCCTCTGGCTAACCACGTCGGATAGCAATTCATACAGAAGACCCGCGCAACTAGTTACGCGGGTCTTCGACCGCGCCGGTGCAAAGTTGAAAGTTGATAGTCGAAAGTAAACGTAAAAAGCGTTTGTTATCAAAGGTATAGCGGGGGTGGCGCCTCAACCCCTAAAGCATTGAATTTGTTAATTAACTTAGTGCTTGTAGCACACAACGAATCACGCTATAAATAGTTATAACAACAAAGGAGAGAATAACATGTATAGTTTTGCACTAATCCTAACCCTATTTGCTTATGGCGATATAGATTCTAAGTATGCAATTAACACATCAATGGCTGGTGAAGATTGTGTGGCTGCCTTGCAGCATCAGCAAGCGTTGTTAGCACAGACGTTTAGTGAGGAAGATTTTGAGCTAGCTTGTGTGATAGACTTTGACTCGTATCCGTAAGTGTATTATTATGTAAAAGCCCTTGCGATGATTCGCAAGGGTGGGCGTCGACCGCGCCGGTGCAAAGTTGAAAGTTGATAGTCGAAAGTAAACGTAAAAAGCGTTTGTTATCAAAGATATAGCAGGGGTGGTGCCTCAACCCCTAAAGCATTGAATTTGTTGATTAATTTACCTCTTGTATCATACAACGAATCACGCTATAAATAGTTATAACAGATGAAAAGGAAATAACATGAAACTTAGCAATATTCGCATGGTATCGAACGGTTTTATTCTTACCGATGATTTTGACTCGGAATATATTTCCAGAACACTGATCGAAGCTGCACAACTTGCAGGAGAATTGCTACCGCCGGAAGGTGCTTCAAACACTGTTTACACAAATTATTCCCGCGCGGATAATCTTGCGCAGGTTCGGGAACTCGCTAGGCAGGGTCTCAAAATTAGTGCGATTAAGGCCTTGCGTGATGCTTTCACTCCTAGGCTTGGCTTGAGAGAAGCTAAGGATCTTATTGAACAACTGTGTGGGGTGTAGCGTATGGGTGAGCAAATCGCTCTTGTAGATGCAGACACTTGGCAAGGTCTATACCTAAATTCAAAGCTGATATATGCGGATCATAGTGTCAGTGTGCGCACCTTGATGGGGGCGGTGTTGCATAGGCATATAGACGGTTTTGATATTTATGAGGCGGATTATGAATGGTTTGATATTGTCGGAAATATGCCAGAAAATCTAGAAAATGTGGTGTTGATCGGCGGCAAGACAATAGGAGAGACTTGGGAAACATGACAAAAAACCCTTATTAATCAATAGATTAGTAGGGGTGGCGCCTGAGCATATAAAGCCTTGAAAACAAAAGAAACTTTAAGGTTGCTCTTTGCTGTTTTGTTATGTTATAAATAGGCAACAAAGGAGAAAGCAATGCAAGTCAACTATATCACTACCAAACCAGCAGGCAAGTGTAGCAAATGCGGAATCAATCTATGGGCAGAGCATGGAAATGCCCCCGCCCCTCACGCTATGCCGTGTCAGATGCAGGGCTGCGAACACGAGCGCAATGCAAAAGTAATTGCATTCCCGCGGTCTATGACAGGTTCTCCGATTGCTCTTATTGAAGGATAAAAAAGCCCTTGTTATCAAATAGATAGCAGGGGTGGCGCCCCACTGGCTAAAGCATTGAAAACAAACGAAACTTTAAGGTTGCTCTTTGCTGTTTTATTATGTTATAAAGAATTATAGAGAGGGAGATACGGGATAGCACCGGCAAAAGCCGCTTCTGATAATCAAATGAGCTAGGGTTGCCAGCATCAAGCAGAAGGTTCGCAAGTCCCGCCCCTCTCTATTTTTTTACCGTCTAGGAGGACAAAACATGGCTGAAGTGTACAAAGTTATTTGGTTTGGTAAAGAAACCTCTTGTTACGGAGAGCTAACAGAGACGAGCAATATCGTAGTTACATGCGAAAATGAGAATGATGATAGCGTATGGTATAAAGGATTTGATAAGTTCGTTAAGGCTGACTTGACTTGGGAAAATGTTGTTTTGTTACTGCAAGGTTTTTATGCTTCAGACATAATTGAAGTTACTGCGGTGCAAAAAGCCCTTGTTATCAAATAGATAGCAGGGGCGGCGCCCCGCCAGCTAAAGCATTGATTTTGTTGATTAATTTACCTCTTGTATCATACAACGAATCACGCTATAAAGAATTAACAAAGGAGAAAAGATATGGATATGACTTTTGAAGAGTATGCAGAGTTTATTAGTGCTATGCTTATACAAAGCATGGATGACGAAGACTATTTCAATTTTATGCTGCAAAATAACTTGGAGTCTAAGTTATGAATATTTTTTCAGAAAGTAAATCGGCTAAGCTAAAAAGAAAGCCTGTTCTTCGCCTGTTCAATGCTCTTGGTATGGTACATTGGGAACTAGACGACTACGGAGAAGCACAACAATATCTAAGGATTTTACATCCACTTTCTTTGCTTTGGTTCCTTGTAATGGCCATTATAGCAATTATAACTTATGGTATCCCAAAAGGGTGTGAGGACCTGAGGTACTGTATGAAATATGAGACAGTCTGGTTTTAATACAATAAAACAAGGGGTTAACCACCCCGGCGCCCCGTCAGCTAAAGCATTGATTTTGTTGATTAATTTATCTCTTGTATCATACAACGAATCACGCTATAAATAGTTATACCAGATGAAAAGGAACACAAAATGTCTCTCTCTTTTTATACAGCCGGAAAAATTTGGCACGCCCCTAAATTTCAAGTGCTGCGCGACGTTATAGGTTTACCAGTTAAATCTCGCTGGATTGACCTCGATCAAGATTCAGATATTGTAGTAAATCATAAGGACCAGCTTTGGCAACAGTGCTATGAGGATGTAAGAGATAGTGATTTTGTTTTGCTTTTCAGCGAAGATAAAACAGAAGAACAGCGGGGCGCGCTTGTCGAAATTGGGATGGCGTACGGAATGAATAAGCGAGTTTACGCTATCGGCTCCTGTCACTCAACTAAACCGAATGCAATCTCTGATGTGGCATTTACACATCACCACTTGTGGACGTGGCTAGATACTGATAATCTAGTTAAAGGCGCTTATCATGCCCTAGCAACCGAACTTGGCCTTTGCAGAAACAAAAAAGCAGCTTAATAAAAACCCTACATAAACAAAGAGTTATGTAGGGCGGCGCCCCGCCAGCTAAAGCATTGAATTTGTTGATTAATTTACCTCTTGTATCATACAACGAATCACGCTATAAATAGTTATACCAACAAGGGAAACAAAAAATGAAAATCGTAGCAGGTATTATTAACGCAGGCGTTGCTTGCGCTATTGTAGCAGTAGGTGCATACAATATCAACGAAGTACATGCGGAAGGTAAACTAAAGCAGGTATCTACAGAAGAAAAATATTGCTTGCAGCAAAATATATTCTTTGAGGCCCGTAATCAAAGCCGCCTAGGGCAAGTAGCTGTTGCTTGGGTAACTTTAAACCGAGTTAACGACACTCGCTATCCTAACACTATTTGTGGTGTAGTATGGCAGAATAAGCAGTTTAGTTGGACCCATGATGGAAAGTCTGACAAACCTAGCAGTAATACTTTAGAGCAGCGAGCTTGGGAAGACGCCGGACTGATAGCCGAAGTAGTGTTGATAGACTGGTTTGCAGAAACATCTTCTCCGGTGGATACGGCAATTATGTATCACGCAAACTACGTAAGCCCTTACTGGGTCTCCCACTACGAGAAAGTAGTTAAAATTGATAGTCACGTTTTTTATAAATAAAAACAAGGGGTTAATCACCCCGGCGCCCTGTAGCGTAAGTGGCTGAAAACAAACGATTCTTTTATGTTGACAGGGGCATAAATTAGTCTTATATATAAGAGACCGAGACAAGGAGAGAACGACATGAAAGCCGGACAAGCTTCCACCCGCAAAAATGATTGTGGCGATAACGGCTTTTTTGGGGTATATCAGCTGCGATTTCACCCATGTAGAAAAGGAGCTAAAAAATGAACGATAAACTAACCGCTATTGCAGACGAAATTATTGACTCGTCTGACGGATCTTATGATATAAGGTATACTGATGAATATTATGATCTCACACTTAAAGAACAAAGGCAGGTTGGAGAGATAATTTATGACGAAATTGTGCCTTGTGAAAGTTGTGGCTGGAACTTTCATATAGACAGCATAGAAGGGATTTCTGGGCACGGCGAGCTATGTTGGCGTTGTGCCCAAGATGTAGAGGACGAAGAAGAAGAAGAAGACGGGCAACCCGATGAAGCTCAAGAATGGCAAGATTTTAATCCAGATTGCTGAGGAAACCCTGCATAATCAATAGGTTATGCGGGGGAGCGCCCTACCAGCTAACACCTTGAAAACACACACTTTTTTAGTTTGTAAGTGGCTGAAAACAAACATTTCTTTTCTCTTGCAATGCTGAGCGTCACGGGGTATAACTATTTTAAGGAAACGCAGACAGCACAAAGGAACCTGCGACATGGCTAAGAAACCAACCCTTTTCATGGTAACAGACATTGAAACTACTTTAAAACACCGTATTGCCTTTGATATTGCTTGGCGGACTATTGATCGCAAAGGTAATGTGTACGCGGAAGGGTCTTATGTAATCCGCGAAGCCTTTAAGCTGGATGTGCCGTTTTTTAAAGAAAAGCTTGGACACTATTTTGATGATACCTATGCAAAACGCATTGTACCAGCAGACATTATGGAAGTGCGCGAAATTTACAATACACAAATTGCGGACTTTCAAGACGCAGGCCACCGCGTTATACCTTGCGCATATAACGCCGCCTTTGACTTTAAATATATGCCAGAAACATTGCAGAAAATTACCGGGAATCCTGCTGCCCGGTGGCTTAATCGTAAAGTAGAGCTTATGGATATTTGGGCCTATTGGGGCGCGAGCGTTCCTAAAAATTACAAAGCCATGCCTAGCGCGTCCGGTAAGTATTATTCGACTAGCGCAGAAAGCGCCTTTCGTTATGAGTTTGGGCAGGAAGATTTTGAAGAGCGACATATTGCATGGCATGATTGCGTAATTGAGGGGGACATCTTGAAAAAAGCCCTTGCGCGGCGCAAAGCTTTGCCCGTAGTGTCCAGCCCTGCCAATTTTGCAGGTGCTATCTGGAAATCTATTAATACTCGCCTTGGGGTTGATGGCAAAGCTGATCTTGTGGTGGGGGCTTGATATGACGCCAAATTTAAAAACTTCTAAACCTTCGAGAACCTGCAAAAACTGTGGTATAAATTGCTGGAAAGAGACGGGCGACAAGCCCGCAATCTGGCCTTGTGT